>Ga0114956_1002830_pt1 | contig 13565 bp, 6 predicted proteins | sample MaitaG_FD_87304 | JGI IMG/M metagenome (GOLD analysis project Ga0114956, IMG submission 87304) | Marine algal microbial communities from Maine, USA - Maine_Asex2 metaG | ecosystem: Host-associated > Algae > Red algae > Unclassified | place: Maine, USA | collected 2015-01-05 | reverse complement strand
CGATACCGAGTTAATTTTGATTCGCACCAAGGATGGCCAACTTACCCGCCATCCTATTAAAAAATATCCTCAAAGAATAAAACAAATTAGTAGCAACCCTACTACGAACCATATCGCCATACTACTAGAATCTGCTTCTCAATTATATCTATTAAATCCATTTACTTTAGATGAAGAAATAATACGCCCAATGAAGGGGGGGATTACGGATTTTGATTTTTCAAAAAATGGCCAACAATTGGTCATTGCTTATGATAATGGAAAGGCGAGTGTATGGAATATTGCTACCCATAAAGCAATACGAAACATCCATCCTAATAGCTACATTCAATCGGTTCGTTTTTCTCCCGACAATCAATTTGTTTTAACTGGAGACTATAATGCGAAGGTGCAATTATGGGATCAGGATGGAGTGGTTTTTAAAGAAATGATAGGGCACAAAACGTCCATACAACAAGTGGCATTTATTAAAGAGGATCTCGTTGTATCTACCGCTCAAAAAAATATAAAAATTTGGGATGTTAGTAGCCTGGCAGAACAATCTTATGACTTTCCCACAGCCGTAAAAGATATTTCTATTGCGCCTAATAGCACTAGTTTTGTAGCTTGCGATAAACAATTAGAAAATGCTTTTTATTGGTTCGATACAAATACGCAGCAAAGAAAAAAAATAACTATCCCCGTCAAGAAAAGGCAACGCAAAGGGAAAATTAATGCCTTGTCCTTACTTAATGACAAAGAAGTACTACTTGGATCTGACAATCATCTAGCTTATTTATATAACCTAGAAGATTCCTCCTTACTAGAAATTTATCCCATACAAACGCAATATGCGGCTCGACCAATTTCCCTTCTAACCATGCAAGATTCGCTACTCGCTATTGGACAACCCAAGTATATTTCCATCAGAAAAAGAGGGGCAGCAAATAGACCTTATCAAACTTTATTTCACACAAGCACTTTAAAAAGTATTTGTTTTAACCCTTTAGGAAACAGCCTTTATGCTGGCTATCAAGAAGGAAGCATTATTGCTTGGGAACTAGGGCAAGGAATTCCGAAGGATACTTTAATAGGGCATACTAGTGCGGTAACTGCACTCCAACAATTTTCTATAAAGGAGCAAAATTTCTTAGTATCGGGGAGTACGGATAATGCGATTGTTGTATGGAAAGAAAATGAACTTGGTCAGTTTAAATCCTTCCAAGTTTTAAGAGGGCATTTAGGCGATATTACTGCACTTGATTTTTCGCCAACGCTCAATAAATTACTTAGTGCTAGTACGGATAAATCCGTAAAATTATGGAAATGGAACGGGCAGCAGTTTGTAAAACAAGCTAGTCCTATTCGGCATTTAAAAGCCATTCCTGCCGCTCAGTTTTCAGCAGATGGCAAAAGCATTCTTACGGCTGGTGCAGATAAACGGGTGAAGCGATGGAAGGTTGGGAAGTAAGGAAATCAATTTCAATCTCAATCTCAACTTCAATTTCAATTTCAATTTCAATCTCAATCTCAATCTCAATCTCAACTTCAATTTTAACTTCAATCTCAAACCGTGACGTTGACCTAAACTTCTAGTAACGTCACGGTTTGAGATTGAAATTGAGATTGAGATTGAAGTTGATTTTCTTATTTCCCTTTATAATTAAACTGATGAATTTTCCCTTTCCCCGAGCCGCCTTCATTAGAAATATACAAAGTGCCATCCTGATCAAACACAATTCCTTCGGGTTGCTGATGTACTTTTTTCTTTAACTTTTGCAGGTGAAGAATTTCGTTAGAGCGATTCAATACAATCAATACATTCCCCACCGCAGAAGTAATATATAGTTCCTTTGTTTTTGGATGAATAGCAATGCCCGACGGACCGAAAACAAACTCTTCCGCTGGATTAAATAACTTAGCTAATTTATCAAAATACTCCATAGCTGTGTTCGTGTGCAAAAATGCTTTTACAGCATCCAAGCTAATCGTATATAGAGGCATCGTGTCCATTTTCATAGAATCTAAGTCGATGCTGTAAATCCCTTTTTTTAGCTTCGCTTGCTCGCCTCGTAAGGCCTTGCCTTTGCAACTTACCAATAAACTATTAGTAAAAGGATCGTAACCTAAACCCTCTACATCAGAAGATTTATTGAAGTCAAATTTATGTTTAGTTCGTTTTTGCGTGGGTTTACCGATGTCGTGTATCTCATAAATAGTACCTGTGTTTTTAACAATATAGGCTCTATCTTCAATAAATTCCACCCCTTCATAATCTCCTGCTTTATGGAATTTAATTTGTTCCTTAATTTTACCCGTCTCTTTATTTATAATAAACAAATCGCCTTCTTCATCTTGTATCGCATACAAATGTTTTCCTGTTGCATCTATTCCTAGACCAGAAATTTCTTTTAATTTATTGGGTAAAGTAATGGTTTCATCTGGGTCGTTAATCGTATAAGGAAAACCTGTATGAACGAGGACTTCTTCATCATATACGTTTGTTAACGTAGAGACAGCCTGTTCTGGTGGGGTCTTTTTAGTAGTATTTTTTGTGCAAGACATAAATAGAAAACATAAGAAAAATGGGAAATAAATTGTTGTTACGGGGAATTTTAGAATAGTGTGCATAAAATTGATATAAATAGAAAGAAAAAAGAAGTGAGAAGTGAGACCGAAAAATAAATTTTTCTGCGAGAAGTGAGACTCATGACGTGTTCTATGACGCAAATTAGACGCAATATCATGGAACTACACATTATACGTTTAATTTGCGTCATAGAACACGTCATAAATCTCACTTCTCGCAGAAAAATTTATTTTTCGGTCTCACTTCTCACTTCTTTTTTCATCTTCCTAAGATTAGTTTTTGAATACGCTGTTTAAAAATAAACTGCGGAGTGTCGTCGTATAATTTCTGGTAGAGTTCTAAGGCATTTTGGCGATAATGACTGTGCATGTCTACTCGATAAAGTTCATAGAAAACAGCTGCTTTTTCTTTGGGCGTTCTAGTTTCTAACAACAAATTTTTTAAGATGTTGGTTGCTTCCGTTTTATTATCTTCTGCTGCTGCGACCCTTCCTCCCAAAATATGCACTTCAAATAATAAATCTGGATTGCCTAAATCTTTTGCTAATTGCAAGGCTTCTTCTTGAGCTTTTTTCGCTTCTGCTAATTTGCGTTGCGCCAATAAAGGTTTTCCTTTTTCTACTAAACTAGCCCCTAGCACTAAGCGGTTATTTATTTGGCGGGTCACTTCGATGGCGAGATCATAATATTTAATAGAAATATCAAATTGATTTTTATAATAATAAATATCTCCTAATGTATTTACGGCTTTGGCAATTCCTTTTTGGTAATTCAATTCTCTGCACAAGGCCAACTGTCTTTCTAAAAACTGAATAGCCTTATCAAATTCCCCTTTAACCGTGTGTAGATCCCCAATCAACCCAAGTGTGATGGCAATGCCCTGCTTATCCCCCAATTCTTCTACGACTTCCAAATCTTTCTCAAAATTGTACATGGCATTTGCATAGTCGCCTTTGCGTTCGTATACGCTTCCAATACAACCAATCGTAATGGCAGTCAATTGCTTATTCCCTAATTCTTGGCTTAAAGCAAGCCCTTCTTTATAAAAAGACAAAGCCGCATCATAGTCGCCTTTTTCAAAATAAACAATGCCAATATTGGTCGATAAAATCGCCATTCCCTGTTTATCTTTAGTTGCTTGACAGCTTTTTAATTGATTTTTTTGCCAGCGAATTCCTTCATCATAATTTCCTAAATTCATGTAGGTCAAGCCTAAATTAGCGACAATTTGGGCATTGGCAGAATTGTAATCAAATTGCTTACTGAGTTGATTACTTTTGATAAAATATTCCTCTGCTTTTTGGTACGCTCCTTGTCGAAAATAAAGATTACCCAAACTCCCGTACACCTTGACCATACCATAGTCATCTTTAGTCGCTACAAAATGCGCTAAAGATTTTTCTAAATGATTCCTTGCTTTTTTATATTTACCCGTTAATATATTCAGTTGTCCAGAACTATTATAGGTTTGCCCTAAAAGCGTATCATTTGCTAATTCTTTAGCATAGCGCAAAGCAGAACTTAACACCTTTTCACAATCTTTCCATTTACCAACTAATTCTAGAATAGCTGCTTTTTTGAGTTTCGCCTTTACTAATTCCGTTCGTTCCTTTGGTTTATTTCTTAATAGTTTTATTAATTTATCAAATAGTTGTAAAGCATTTTTATTTTGAAAATTTTTGCGCGCTATTTCTGCTGCTTTCTTCGTATAATAAATCGTTTTTTCTTCCTTATCTGCATTTTCATAATGAAAAGATAAATCTAAGTATTTAGCCTCTAAATTATCTGCATATACTTTTTCAATCGCTTTCGCTATGGCAAAATGTACTTCTCTTAGTTGAGTTCGCAGTTGCATATCATACACCGCTTCTCGCAACAAAGAATGCTTAAAAATATAGCGCAGCTCATTCATTGCTCGCCAAATCTGTCCTTTTTCTGCCGTTTTAATCTGTTCTGTTAGCAAGAGTTGGGCATTCCCATTCGCTCCCTCAAATTGGTGATGCGATTGCATCACTTCTGATAATACGGGCAACTCAAACTCCCGACCGATGACCGCCGCTGCTTTTACCGTTTCTTTCACCAAATCAGATAAACGATCAATTCTAGCCATCAATACAGAATTAATGGAAGAAGATAGTCGAATGCTCTGATCTTTTAAGACCCATTTATTGCCCGATTTTTTAAGTAAATCACTTTCAGAGAAGTATTCTAAAATTTGCTCCGCATAAAAAGGATTGCCATTGGTGAGTCGCTCAAATAATTCAAAAAAGTCATCACTTAATGCGCCCCCTAATCTAGAGATGGCTAAGTTTCTTAGTACATTAGGCTGCAAAATATTTAAATCTACTTCATAATAAAGAATAGCGGCACTTTCTCCTAGTAGTTCATTGTTAACGATAGAAGGCTTGGTACCATCATCTAGATAACGAGAAGTTACTAACAAGAAAATAGGATAAGTAGAAATTTGCCGTATCAATTCATTGACCAACTCTATAGAATTATCATCATACCAATGTCCATCTTCTAACTCAATCAATACGGGTCGAATCAAACTCTCCGCTTTAAAAAGCGTGATGATAGCAAATAAAATATTTTGATAGCGCCCCTTAGCATCTAATTGTTCCCACAACGAGTCGGGATAGTGGATGTCAATTTGGGCAGCTAATACAGAACGAGTTCTAGAAATTTCTAAATACAGTTCTTTAGCTTCTCCATGCTCAATTTTTCCAATATCATTTAACAACCATTGAAAGCGTTGTTCAAAGTTGAGCCGATTATCTATCTTATTATTTTCAGGAGATTGACCAAAATAAGTATGCAAAAAATAGACAAAAGGATTAAATGGCTTTTGTAGTATCTGATCTGCCTGGCAAGTGAAACAAGCAATTTTGGATTTTTCTTGTAAATTTTTCTTTAACTCGTAACAAATTCGACTCTTCCCAATACCTGCCTCTCCATAAATATAGGCAATACCCGGTGTTCTGTGCTCGAAGGTTTGTTGAGCAAAATCATTTAAAGCGTTTAATTCTACCTCTCTGCCAACCATATCCCCCACGTAGTCTGGGTGGTCGCCAATATAGCGGCCTGTTAGGATATAGGTAGGTACATCTTCCAGAATGCCCTTATAGTGAATATCTCCTTTGTGTTTGAAGCTAAAATGGCGATTTTTTTGAATTTCTTGTCCAACTAATATTTCTCCCCAATCTGCATAAGTCATTAACCGAGCGGCCAAATTCACTTGATTCCCTACTGCTGCATATTGACAGCGTTCCTTTCCGCCCACAATACCTGTATAAGCCGTGCCCGAAGTAATCCCCATCCGATACTCTAGGGTTGTATTTTTTTGTAATTCTTTAACTGCATCATCTACTGCTAGTGCCAGTTCTAAAGCGCGTTCTGCGTTATTTTCAAAACTAACAGGCGCACCAAAGAAACCAAACATTACGCCGCCCTTGTCTCCAAAATCAATTTCCTTAAAATAACCTGAAAATTTATAAAATTGATTAACAACAATGCTCGCAAATTTATTAAGGGTTTCGTAGTCGCTAATGCCTCTAAAAGAAAGAAATACAGAAACGACCGAGCGAAATTCCCCTTGCTGGTTGAATTTAATAACAGAGTCTAATAAAAATTGGCGAGCAACCGTCGTAGATAAATTAGGCGGTTCAAAAGGCAGGTAAGAAATGGTTTTATTAGGAAGAAATTCTAGTTGTAGTCGATAAAAGCCATCTCCTAGTTTTTCAAAATGTTTTTTAATACCTGATAACTCTTCTAATAAGGGCGAGTCTATTATAATATCCTGTTGTCGGGCTAAATGCTCACTTGCTGCACAATTATCTATCGCTTCCCCCCGAAAATAATAAGATTTATAGTCATCTCCTACTATGCCCCATTCTACAGCGCCACAAGACAAGCCTATTTTAATGTCTATTTTAAATTCGCCATATCGAGTGCGCCAAACTTCTTTTTTGTTAAATAAGTCTCGAAGTCGCTGTGCCGTCAAAATAATTTCCCAGGGCTGCGTTTTTTTATGCTTCGGAAAGATCGCCGTAAAGGCATCTCCTGCAAAATAAGGAATAAAGCCCCCTCTGCTATAGACCAAGCGCACCATCGGCTCAAATATCCTATTCAAAATAATCGACAAGACTTCCGCACCACCAATACCTCTTTTCATCAACACCTCTGTCAGCGGAGTAAACCCCGACAAGTCAATAAACATGGTATAAGACTGAAAGTCTCCATGTGTCTGGTCGTCCAGATACTGTTGCTGAATAAAATATGGTATAAGATGCTTCACCTATGGATGTTCCCGCTTTGGTTAAAAGATATCGACTGGAAGTTCCTAATGAGTAAATGAATAGAGGAAAAAATGAGTAAATAGGGCAGTCTAGTGTGTTTATACAGCTAATTATAGGAAGACCGAATGCCCTATTTACTCATTTTCTCCTCTATTCATTTACGCATTGAGACCAACTGAAAGCTACAAATTACTGAATAAAAAGGAAATTTACGAATATTTTTACTTCTAGCAGTAGTTGAAAGCTATTAGAATGTCAGATGAATAACTTTTATTACTGTATTTTTATTTTAAAGACCTTGTAGAAAAATAAGGGTTGCAAGAAATTTTGAATGAAGAATTAAGAATGAAAAATTAATAATTGCAAAAATAACTGGTATTTTAAGTTTGTTTGCACCAATAAAATGAAGATAAAGCCTATTAAAATTGTAATTACATGACGAAAAAATTGTACTTTTAGACTATTGGTTATTAACTCTAATAGACCCCCGATAGTAAATACTCAAGCGGTGCTATGTAAGGGGATACATTTTTTTATCCCCTTCTTTATAGTAAGAGACCGTTTCCATTAAAAGACAAATAGAAAAATAAAATAGTCCAAAATATGGATTTTCAACACCTCAAAGGCTTAGTTGCCCAAAATAAGACGCAAACGGTTATAGACATTTTCCTATTTCGATTTCTTATTAAGCACACAAGGAATGAAGGATTAAGGATGAAAAATTACATCCATACGCTGTACGTCCCACTTGCAATTCTTCATTTCTTCATTCTTAATTCTTCCCCGCTACCACCACCACCTCCTTCTGCTGCCCCTTCCCACCAGTTCCACTAAAATATTCTAACCAAACCACATAAATACCAATAGGGGCTTTATGACCATCCGCCATAGTCCCATCCCATGTAAAGCTGCCTTTGGTACCAAGCAATACATTTTGCGCCAACTTTTTAAGCAAACGCCCAGCAGCGTCATAAATATGGATACTTGCCGTATACCCTGCTTGGTCTACAACATAATTAACTTGTAGAAAATCTGCAAAACCATCCCCATCAGGCGAAATAGTTTTAGGAGATAAACTAAAAGTTTGCGCTTCAGTCCTTCCTTCTACCGAGGGCATAATTGCTTGGGAGTTGCGTTGCGTAGGGGTGGCATAGCCCGCAGTAGCGGCAGCAGATTGCCAATTAGCAGCCTCTTGAGTGGGTAAGTCGAATCGTAGTCGTTCCAAAGAAACGCCGTCTTCATCATTTAGCAAGGAAGAGTGCATATCCTCGGAATAATCAAATTGATCTAAAATGTTAGTAGCTGCAAAATCATTGGTAAAAACGGTGATATTTCCTGCTTGGTTGGCTAGAGTGGGCAAGTCCTGTTGCCAAAGATTTTTTGGATTGTGGAAGGTATAGTGGTTACTAATAGCGGAAGGACTTTCGGTAAGCACTACATATTCCTTTGGGAATACTAACTTTTCCACAATAACTGGTGCGCCAACTGGATTATCTTGTTGTTGATTAATTAAAACAAGTGTGCTTAAATCAATCACCTTGTTCGAATGATTGTATAGTTCTATAAAATCACTCCCTCCTGTTGCTGGATTAAATAGTACTTCATTTATTAACATATCCCCCGCTACTGCCCTAACAGGAAGTGCCAGTTGAGCTATATTGTTAGTATCAATAGCGTTACCAACACAATCCCTAACAGTTGTGGATAACTGTAGTTCTTGAATAATAGTAGGGGCTAATTCTTGGTTCAAGGTGAGTAAAATTTCGGAAAAATCATTTTTGGTTAACTCTATTGCTTCTATGGCATTCCCTGATATCGTAAATAACTCCTTATCCAAAATATCCACTTCCTGCATGGCTTCACTAAAAGTGATTCGTACTTGATTCGGCGCAAGGGGATAGGCATTCCTTATGCTTGGTGCGGCTTCGTCTTCTTCCTTGCTAAATACAGTATTTTCTTGCCCCGGCGTTCCTCCAATTAAGGCTTCTGTAGCAATCCAATTGTTGCTTGCCTCACAGGGTCGAAAGGGACTGATGCGCTCTAAGGAATAACCACCATTTGCTCGACTAGACCGATACCAATCTTGGTCATATGTCAAGGCATCGATTACTACGCCAAACATATCTTTCAATACAATTGATTTCGTACTAGTTAAGCTAGGAAAGGCGGCAATAAGCAAAGTTGCGCCATAATTTTGAAAGGCCTCATTGCCTGATTTACTTAGGATTAAATAGGAATTTGCGGGAAAGGAATAAGCAGGGAAAAGAATAGTTTTAGTGCCAATTTCTAAGCTAAAATTTTCTAGTTCAATCAAGTTGTCGCTTCTGTTGTACAATTCTATATAGTCCGCATCGGGCAAACCAAAAGTATTACCTCCACTAACATTCGGGTCTTCCATTATTTCATTAATCAGTATATCGTAACGTTCGGTGGCAAAGGAAAGGAAGGGAAATAAAAAGAGGTAGCAGAAAAGGAAATAGCGAGTTTTCATTAGCGCATAAATGTTAGTTAGGTATAAGGTATGAAGTATTAAAGTATAAAGTATTTCAAGCGGTACTTGTGCTTTATATATCAAACAAAATAAGAAACTTAAAAATAAATAACATTCGAATTAAGTATAAGGTATGAAGTATGAGTCCTACCTCATACCTCCTACTTTCTTTTATTTCTTCCACTTAATATTACACCCACCACTTGGTCGTTGCAAAGTTGGTGCAGGTCGGCCAACCATTACGGCATCCAAAGCAGTACGTAAATCTGCACCTGTAACAGGTTTGCCAGAATTAGGGCGAGAACCATCCAATTGTCCTCGATACACCAAGCGCAAATCCTTGTTAAATACATAAAAGTCAGGCGTACAAGCGGCATCATATACTTTTGCTACTTCCTGTGTTTCATCGTATAAATAAGGAAAAGGGTAGCCCACATTCAAGGCATGAGTCCGCATTAAATCGGGTCCATCTTGCGGGTAATTGACTACATCATTTGAACTAATAGCAACAAAACCAACCCCAATTGCTTGATATTCTTTAGCTAAGTTAACTATCGCTTCATTTACATGAATTACATAAGGACAGTGGTTGCAAATAAACATTACCACCGTTGCTTTTGGCCCTTGCACATCTGCTAAATTGACCGTTTTGCCAGAAACCGTATCTGGCAAAGAAAAAGGAGGGGCTATCGTCCCTAATGGTAACATATTAGATTCTTTATAAGACATATTTTGGGTATTAAGGTGGTCTTTAGCTATTGGTCTTTAGTCTTTAGTGGCAGCCTGTCGTATTTAGCTAATTCCTACTGCCAAGCATAAGCGTACCAAAGACAAAAGACCAACAGCTAAAGACCAGCTAAGTATTATCTCATTTTAGGTCGGCGACGTTTGCCTCCAGGTCTCGCAGTCATAGGATTAATACCTGCTCGTCCAGCTGCTTTGGCAGCACCTCTATTTTTCATGGCTTTTTCCATTTGCTGAACTTGTTCTTTTATTTGAGGCTCCGTAACTTTTAAATCTTTTAATTTTTTAAGATGGATTTGCGCTTGCTGCCACTTGCCTTTGGAGGCTGCGATATTAGCCATTTGCAACTCCACCATAGCCGTTTCATTATCTGAACCTAAACCAATAGATTGTGCTTGCGAAAAATACGACGCGGCACTATCCATATCTTTGTTCGCCCCTGCCAAAGTTCCTTTTAGCATATTATAATACGCCCGATTGGTCGTAAATAACCATTCTGGTTTAAGGGTTAAGCCCAAGCGTTGTTCTGCTTCCTCAAATTTTTGTTCTTGTAGCATTTGTGCAGCAGATTGTACCGTCCCTAATAAAATGTAACCTGCTAATAAAATTACACCTGCTAATAAAAACGGAAAAGCATACCAGAATCCATAAGCAAAAGACAATATCGTTCCACCTACCAAACAAAGGGCAATAAGAGCAAACCGAAGATAAATATTGATTGTAAACATGTACGTTAAATGATAGTGAGTTATAATTTTATCTATTGTACAAAGTTAAGGATTCTTAAATGGAAGTATACGAGAATGACTTAAAATCTTATCTTTAGCTGGACTTTAGCCATTGGTCAATCCCTTAGTGCCATTTTTTTAAAAATTTAGGCTGGCTGGTATATAATTATGAATTAAAAAGAAATCGTAATTTTCAAGTAAATTCAGAAAAGAGGTGAGAAGTGAGACCGAAAAATAAATTTTTCGGTCTCACTTCTCACCTCTTTTTCTAATCAATCTGCGCTTCTACAGTAGGAGCAGAAAATACTTTCTTTGCTCGATAATAAATTTCACTATTAGTGTCAAAGAAAGATTCCAAATAATCTATCACCGCTCTTCTATCTTTAGCCCGAAGGACTTTAAAAGCTTTTACTGTATTTTTTAACGTCTTCTTTTTTGTATTAAAATAAGCTATAGTAGCATCTAAGTGTTCCAAATCTTGTTCAAAACCCATGTAAATCCGTTCTTGAATAGAAGCCATTTCATAATTTGCATTCGGAAGGGCATAAGAAGCATTTACTAGCCCAGAAAAATCAAAATCATAAGGAATCGCAAGTTTATTACCGTCTTTGATAACTACTTTCATATTTCTACCGATCATTGCATCCCAATCACTATTCCCTATCATGTACTGAAAAAGTGCCGTTGTGTAAAAGCGCTCCGAATGAAAATCCGTTGCAGAAAATCCTCTTTGCTGTTCACTTTTTTTAGCAGCTATTCTAGCTCTCATTTGAGCAGTATCTTCTATTAAAAAACCCCATTGCTTAATCGCACTTTCTGTGTTAGTATCTATGTAGGTGATTTTTAATAACTGCACTCTAAAGCTAGCACTTGTTAAATCATTGTACAATTTATAGGCTAAATATTCCTTTAAAACCGAGGTTTTACTATCCTCATCGCCTTCCATACATTGCGTTACCAACTTCATGTCATCAAACTTTGCTAGGCCTGCCTCTTTCAATTCCGCTTTCTTAAAGTTTAATTTCATAGGCGGCATTTCCGTACAACGCATTCTTCTATAATGTCCTCTTAAAGTTATATTGGTATTCCAAGTTTGTTGTTGACCTGCTGCATCTATAAAAGCCAAAGCAACTACTTGCCCCTCTCCAGTTCTACGATTTGTTCTTAATGTTTCAAAATCGCCCGTCATGCTCACTTCCAATACTTCTTGGTGATTCATGATGTCAAAAATACTTGCAGGAGTAGTAGCAAAACTGCTGGTTGTCACTAATAATAAAAGAACACAAATAGTATTTACTATCGAATTTTGAAATGAATGTTTATTTGTTAAGTTTCTGATTATCTTCTTCATCATTGCTTGTTTAGATAATGACGAAACAATAAAATCGTCACTAAATTATTTGATACTACAAAGATGTGCCTATTAAGGGCTATTGTATAGGTAAAAATAAGGTGGTTAATGGTAAAAATGGGACACAACAACAATTATTTTCTATTGTATTTTGTATATTTATTTTATGTTAACTTTCTGTAAAGCGCATAATTGATTTTAAAATAAGAACAATATTCCATATTTTATGGAATATTTATCACTTAAAAGAATTTTATTTTGTTTTTAGTATTTAAATTTTAAAAAATCTATTTTTTATTCCATTTTTTCAACATAAATGTTAAACACATTGATAAATGGTAAATAATAGACTTTATGTCTAATAGACATCAAAACTAATTCGCCCCTTACAGAGTACCTTCTTAAACAAATAAGTTCCATTTTTCAAGAAATTTATCCAGACAGCAAAAGTTTTGACACTATTAAAATCAAATTCAACCTCAACCTCAATTTCAATTTCAAACCGTGACGTTGACCACGAAACGCTGCCAACGTCACGGTTTGAGATTGAAATTGAGGTTGAATTTGAAGTTTAAAAAAACGAAATGTCAACCGAACGGATAAACTTGTCCATTTTTGACAAATTTATCCAGATAGTTATGGGGTAAAAGCACACTATTATAGGGTAATTTCCCATTCTATTGATACCTCCATAACCTGTTCCGAAACCTCGGAATCTTTTTTTGGGGCGAAACATAGGAGCGTAGCTCCTTTTCTGCAAAGCCAAACTTGAGCCTACTCCTAAAAGTCGTTTAGAGCACAATTTGCCAAATTTTCAGAATTTGGCAAATTTATAAACGCCTACTTCTACAAGAATTTGCAAATATGTCAAATTCTGAAAATTTGACATATTGCCTCAAAATCGACTTTTAGGAGCAGGCTCAAACTTGTACTTTCCAATTAACACGCTACCAATATTTTGTAAAGGACACCTAAATATTTGGCAGTAGGAATTCAGAATTTGAGTATTGGAAATTATTATTTGTTATGTTTGTTGTTCAGTACCAATGAAAAAATAAATTAGTCGTTTTTAAAATGGGCTTTTTTCTAATGGGTTGAAAACCTATGAGAAAAAAGGTCAATTCAAAAACAAAACGACCAATTTATTTTTTAATCGGTAATTAGAATTAGAGTATTGGATTAAGGACTGTACGAAGTTTTGAAAATCTGTTAGCGCAAAGGCTATTGCCTTGTGCTGACTATCTGGAAGGTTTTACCTTCCGGCGTAAGTGCTACTAATTTTCATCATTTATTTACCTATTCACTCAAGGTAATAGCCTTGAAGATAGTGGGCACAAGGCAATAGCCTTTGCGCCAGCCAGTTTTTATAAACTTCGTACAACCCT
>Ga0114956_1002829_pt1 | contig 13566 bp, 8 predicted proteins | sample MaitaG_FD_87304 | JGI IMG/M metagenome (GOLD analysis project Ga0114956, IMG submission 87304) | Marine algal microbial communities from Maine, USA - Maine_Asex2 metaG | ecosystem: Host-associated > Algae > Red algae > Unclassified | place: Maine, USA | collected 2015-01-05 | reverse complement strand
TGAAAGTTGGATGGTAATTTCGGGTTCAGCCGATACAATGTCGCCATTCATAATGTGAACGCCATCAAAGGCAATGTCCAAATCGGTATTTATTTCGTTGCCTACGACGTGGAAAGGCAAAATCATCATATTATTAGAAGCCTGCTTTTCTATTTGTCCTTTGTCTGGATTTAACATGACTTGTAAATAGTTATCTCCCAACAACCCTGCTGTTGAAAAATCATAGGCAATCAGATTTGTTTCATTGCCCACAATTGGCGGATATTTCACATATTCGGTATTGGAAATATTTTGACTATTAATGGTCGTAAAAGAAACCACCAAACTGTCGCTCAAAGCAGACGAGATGTTGGTTACCGCTATTTCAAAAATACCCATTTCACCCAAGCGCAAAGTATCGTCATAAAAAGTAAAACCTTCTTTTCCATTAAAGACAAATTCTGGTACTTGTTCATAATACACTTGCCAATCTTGTAATTGTGGAGCCGTTGCATTAACAGAATCCCCTATTTCGGCAACCATCATCAATTGAGGATATTGAGTAGCGTTGATGTTGGACAAATCCCAATCTGTTTCACCAGCGGTATTTAATAAAATTTGGGTTTGATTGTTCTCGTCAATCCCATAAACGTTTATAGCAAATTCATCATTTATCTCTCCGGCAAATAAGGGTTCATCATTCCATTCCAAACGATCCCACGATAAGGCTGGACCTATTTTCTGAGTGGTAAAATTTCCTTCTAATGTATTGAGGTCAATGTTTACATTCAATTCCAAAATTTCATCGGGATTGGTTGTTGTTAACAATTGTTTTTTTCCATAATCGGCTTGATTTTTTCGACCAAAAGCGATAAAGGTTTCATCCGCAGCAATGGTATTAAAATCATTAATGCCCATTTCATTAAAAAAGTTATGAACAGGAGTCAAATCTGCATTGGGATTATTGGTTAAATTATGGGTATTGATGTTGTAGGCAAGGACAAAATAACCATTTGGAATAGAATCTAACAGGGTCATTAAGTTGTCAACATCGTCTTGTGTTTCAATATGAAATTGAAAATAAGGTTTTGATGTCTGTGTACAATGAATGTTGCCAAATTGTCCCAACTCATCACAGTTTCCATTGATGTCGGGATTGGCACCAGCCTCTATTTGATAACTGATCATCGCCTCAAACTCAATAGGGTCTATTGCCACTATGTGAACGCCTCCACGACAGTCTATTCCGCTCAAGCCTGCTTCAAACAAACAACTGCCTTGTGCTAAAAGAGAGCTGTCAATTTCATATTGAATCATATTAAAATCGCTGAAGTTATTAATTTGGGTATTGGTACAACCAATCGTTTTCATTTCTTCATTAGAAAAAACAAAATTTCGACTGCTTTCCTCTATCAAACAATTCTCAAAATCATTAGACGCCAATTGATAATAATGAGATTGATTCCACCCGTTGTCATTGTTATCGCCGCTTCCGCTTATATAAGTAAAAGAACTGCTTTCCCAAGTATTGTTTTGTCCTGTTTCTGGTAAAACAGATACTCGCCAATAGTACGTTGTATTGTTTTGTAAAACCAAGGAAGGATTCCATTCAATAATACCGCCAATGCTTTCTACAGCACCTTCTTTCAACAAAGGACTGTCAAACAAAGCGGTGGTATCTATTTCAAACAAATAGGTTTGATTTTCTAAAATAGGTACTGCTGTAACAGCTTTTAGCGCAAAGTCTATTTCACCCACAATGGCAAAATCACAAGGCGCAATTGGATAAGCAGAAGGTGCTTGAATGAGTTGCGTTTTTATGATAACATTATTGTCTTCACAGTCTTCAACAATCTGATTTTCTCCATCTATATGAATCTTAAACTGATTCAGTCCAACAGGCTGTGGATGTTCTGTATTAGACACAGGAATACTCACCGTATACGTTTCTTCATAAACCGGACTTGGTACTCTTACAAGAGTGGCTGGTCCAATAAATCCATCGGGGAATGTTTGTTGGATTGAAATATCCATAGAGTCTTCTACTGCTTTTCCCATATTAAACACCTTAACACTCAATTCGACAGAATCTATTCCCGCTGGAATAAAAGGCGGATCAAAAACAATGTTTCCTTCTGTTAAAATATATTCGGGTCGGTCAAAATGGTATAGTTCTACCGCAGGATCACCACAAAAGACCATCTCTTCACTGGTCAATTGATCGCCAATAATAAATTCAGAATCACCATTAAAAATGACGTCTGTTGTATTCCGCATAGAAAGTACAAAAGGTTCTCCATATAGTTCATTGGTAAAATTCTCATGAAGTTCCGAGGTGAAATTGTCCAGAAAAGCTGGAAAGCCAAATTTAACAGCCGCCATAAAACCAACACTTCCTTTTTCGGCAAGGGTAAATCGCTCTGCCATAATGATATTGTTTTCATTATTTGAAAAGGGTTTGTGGACATCTCCAACAAAACAGGCACTAGAAATAACAAACAAAGATTTCCCCTCATTATCATAATTTTCAGGGGCTTCTAATCCATATTGCCAGAATTGACCATTACTATGTCCAACATAGGTAATATGATTGAGTCCATTGTTAATATACTCTTCGACAGGTGCAATGGTAACTGCATTGTCACCAGTAGAAACACTTGCCACTACTTTTCCTCCAAACTGTCCCATTTCTATAATTTCCTTATAACCATCTAATAAGCTATTATAAAATTCTTCCTCCTCCGAAAAGTTACCAGCGCCTATGTGCAACACCTCTTTTAACCATTGTCTGTCTTCAACTGTACAGGGATGATTGGTATTCAAAACTTGTTCATATTCAGTAATTTTATCCAAATAACGACTGACTTCTTCTGATGTTTTGGCGCTCACTCTTCCTGTTCCCAATTGATATTGAAAAGTAGTAATGTCTCTTGCTGACAATAAAATATCTGACCCATTGGTTCCGTAAGTTGGCACCAGATTATCATTAAAATTAGTTGGATTATTGGTACAGCTATTATATCGAATGGATTTGCCCAATAAGAAAAGCAATTCAGGTTTTATATTCCAATTGCCTGCTGCATGTTGATCGACGATGTAGTTGACAAAAAACCGAATCGCCAATGGTGTTTGTTCAATTCCATAGGCAAATTGATCATAGAGTTCGTTGACATCAACCACCAAGGGCGTATAGCTTCCACCAGCTTCTGAGGCTCGATAAGCCCGATAGCGTTCTACTTGACTTTCACCATTAAAATTTTCCATTAAACGTGGATGGGTCAATATGATGTAATCTGCTGCAATTGCTGGATCGCTATAATTGGTAAATTGTCTTTGGGTCAAAATATTTACTTGGGTTAACACATTTGCTGTAGTGGTAGAGGCAAGAATGAGATTTCGTTTTGCTGCTCCATTTTGTATCTGTGGTAAAAAGACTTTATAAACACCATTTTCCAATATAGGAATCATTCTGAGGTTGTTGGTTCTATCGTATAAAACGGGATTGGTTCCTCCATCGAAATTTTCAAACTCTAGATAATGATTTTCATCGTTGTTTAAGTCAAAATCTAAAATAGAAATATTCTCCAAATCGAAAGAACGAGGATAAGTAGTAAAAATATAGCCTACTGAGTTTCGATCAATAGAACTATTGGAAAAATCTGGATTATATACATCGCCTACTGTTTCAACATTGAGTACATTGAACGTTTGCATATTGGATGCTTGGGTATTAAAAGAATAAACTTCGGTATTGTATCCTTCATAATAATTGTCTACGAACAATACGTTGTTAAAGCTTAAGCGAACATGATGATCTCCTGCTGCATAATACAAATCATTAGAACGCCCAATCATTTTTACTTCAATAGTAGCATCTCCACCATTGTCATAAACTCCAGGTGTCAGTACCGTAAAATCTATATTTTGCTCTGTATTAATAATCGTACTCAAAAAACCCTCACTTTGACCAAAGTTAGAGGAATAAGAATTGAGACCACCTAATGCTGTTGTAGTTGGTTTTCCATCGAAAAAAGCTTGATTCAAAATACGGTGAGAAGTATGTTCAAAGAATTCTTTGGGCTGCGGTGTATTACTCAGGTCGTTGGTTAAATTGCCATAGCGCAAAGCAGGAGAAGAGTCGTCATAAACCAAGAAATAGGCGGCAGTATCGGTAAAGGAACTCTTTCTATTGGTAATCTGCCAATCGGGTTCTTCAAACAATTGTGTGTCAAAAGTACCGTCGTTCTTTTTACCATAAAACTCTATATAGTCTCCAGCCATTAATGCATCATCGGTTGTGGAAAACATAGGGATTTCTTCACCTTTATAAATAAGTTTTAGGTTGGACGCATTGTCTGTGGGTACATTGTTTTCTAATAAAGTACTAAAGGGAATTCGATAGAGTTTGTCTTCGGCTAAGGTGATTTTGTAATAGGTTTTATCGTAGTCTATCCATTCATTTCCATATTGTGCAAAGGCACCGAGAAAGAAGAAGAAAGAGAAAATGACGATTGTGGTTTTTTTCATTTGACTATTTTTTGTCTCAGTTAAACATTGTTTGTTTGGTAAAACTTAGGTCTCTCCTTCTAACGTCAAAATTCTAAAACACAACCACAAAAAATCATTGGCAGCCATAGCCGTACCAAACATACCCAATAATTTTAAAGAAGGAACCGCTTGGATATTGAGTTCTAGACCTTCTCGTGCAAGCGGTTCATCGTCAACAACCATACAATTCTTAGGTAAGATTTAAAGAACCTTATATTGGAATATCCAATCTGACACTAAATATATCATTTTTATTCTCAATTTCCAAATGGTTTGTATCTGGATAAATCAATTCAAGTCGCCTTTTAACGTTCTCCAATCCAATCCCACCGACTTCTCTTTTTAACGCACGAGCAGGTTTTGAATTTTCAATTTCAAAAAGCAAATTGCCGTCGTTTATGTCAAATTTAATGTTTAAGAAATTGGCTCCATCAATTCCATGTTTCACTGCATTTTCCACAAAAGGTAAAAACATAAAAGTTATAATGCTAGACATTAGATTGTAGACCCTTCTCAGTTTCTAACTTTCCAAAACACAAAACAAAGAATATAGTACCAAATCCAAAAAGGAGAAAAACGACTGATCCAAAAGCGAAGCGATCTCTATCCAACAAATGGTATTTTAAAGTTAGGTAAACAAAAAAAACGGCTTGCATCTTATGATTAAGATACAAGCCGTTCTATATTAGATTGGTAATTTTATTATTCTTCTTCCTCTGCAGGAGCTGCGGCAACTGGAGCTGCCTTCTTAGCTTTTTTAACTTTAGGAGCAGCAACTTCTCTTGGAGGCAAACCCAAATCAGCCCATTCCTCATCGGTAAGAGGATCTACATGAATATAGGTTCTGTTCTTACGTCCTGTTTTGAAATTTACTTTTCCGTCGATAAGAGAGAAAATAGTGTGATCTCTTCCAATACCAACTCCATTTCCTGGGTGGAATTTGGTACCACGTTGACGAACGATGATATTTCCAGCAATGGCCAATTGACCACCATAGATTTTTACGCCCAAATAATTAGGATTACTATCTCTTCCGTTATTGGAACTCGCTGCCGCTTTTTTATGTGCCATGATTGATAAATTTTACAGATTGAAATGCTATAAATGGAACAAAGCCACTTATAAAATTTAATTGGCTTACAAAGCCTCATCAACTGTCTAACCGACTGTGTTGATTTTGATTTTGGTCAAATATTGTCTGTGACCGTTTTTCACTTTGTAACCTTTTCTTCTTTTCTTTTTGAAAACGATTACTTTATCGCCTTTTAAGTGTTCAACAATGGTTGCACTAACTGCTGATCCTGAAACAGTAGGGGCTCCTACTCTTACAGCTCCACCATCATTAACCAAAAGAACCTTGTCAAAAGAAACCGAATCTCCTTCGTCTCCTTTTAATCTGTGAACAAACAATGTTTGGTCTGGTGAGACCTTCATTTGCTGGCCTGCTATTTCTACGATTGCGTACATGATATTATCGCTTGAATGATTTTTAGTCCGCAAAGGTAGTCCTTTTTATGTGATTTATATGGTTTTTCTTAATGTTTTGTTTGATTTTTTTTATTATTACAACTATATAACCACTGTTTTATAAGCTTTTGTGTTGAAATAAATGCATTGTGAATTGGCTTTGTGGGAATATCTAAACGTGAACCGTCTTTTATCTTTACTGGTGTGTGCTCTTTTTGCTCGATGCTCAGTGCGTGGTGCTCGATGTTTTCTTTGGTGCATGTGTTTGGTTTTAGGACTATTAAAAGCACCGTGCACCGAGCAAATTCACATACTTATGTTTGCAATACTCCTACATTAAACTTCTTTGTGATGGGTGCATGGTTGGCAGCGGCAATACTCATAGATATATATTCTCTGGTTCGAACAGGGTCAATAATCTCGTCTACCCAAATTCTGGAAGCGGCATAATAGGCAGTGGTTTGTTCGTCGTATTTTGCGGTGATTTCTTCCAGCATTTTATTCTTGACATCTTCGTCTATTACCTTCCCTTGTTTTTTGAGAGCAGAGACTTTTATTTGTAGCAATGTTTTTGCTGCCTGAGAACCACCCATTACAGCAATTTTTGCTGTTGGCCAAGCATAGATGAATCTGGGATCATAGGCTTTTCCACACATAGCGTAATTGCCTGCTCCGTATGAATTTCCAACCACAACAGTAATCTTAGGAACAACTGAATTGGAAACCGCACTGACCAATTTTGCACCATCTTTGATAATCCCTCCATGTTCGGAACGACTGCCAACCATAAAACCTGTAACATCGTGTAAAAACAACAATGGTATCTTCTTTTGGTTGCAGTTCATAATAAAACGAGCAGCTTTGTCGGCGGAGTCTGAATAAATGACGCCTCCGAATTGCATTTCGCCCTTCTTGCTTTTAATAATTTTACGCTGATTGGCAACAATGCCTACCGACCAACCATCTATACGTGCATAGGCGCAGACCATCGTTTTACCATAACCCTCTTTGTATTGTTGAAGGCTGTCGGCGTCTACAACACACTCCAATAATTCTAGTGTATCGTAAGGCTTTTTGCCTGCTTCAGGGTAAACCTGATAAATTTCTTCGATGGATCTTTTAGGAGCGACGGGTTCTATTTTATTAAAATTAGCCGTTTCATAAGGTCCCATTTTACCAACCAAATCTCGAATGGTTTTTAAACAAGTGGCATCGTCTGGCATTTTATAATCAACCACGCCCGAAATTTCACTTTGGGTCATTGCGCCACCCAAGGTTTCTTTATCCACTTCTTCGCCAATGGCAGCTTTGACCAAATAAGGTCCTGCCAAAAAGATAGAGCCTGTTCCTTCGACTATCAGTGATTCGTCTGACATAATAGGTAGGTAAGCACCACCTGCCACACAGCTTCCCATGATTGCTGCAATTTGTGGAATACCCATTGCCGACATTTGGGCGTTGTTGCGGAAGATGCGACCAAAATGTTCTTTGTCTGGAAATATTTCGACTTGCATGGGTAAGTACACTCCCGCACTGTCTACTAGATAAATAATGGGCAGTCTGTTTTCCATGGCAATTTCTTGTATTCGCAAGTTTTTCTTTCCTGCAATTGGAAACCATGCTCCTGCTTTTACAGTGGCATCGTTTGCAACAATTAGGCATTGGCGCTTGCTTACGGTGGCTACTCCAGCAACGACTCCTCCGGCTGGGCAACCGCCATGTTTTTCGTACATTTTATAGCCTGCAAATGTTCCCAATTCATAAAAAGTAGATCCCTTATCTATTAAGGCTTCTATTCGTTCCCGTGCCGTCATTTTGCCACGGCTGTGTTCTTTGTCGATTCGTTTTTGACCACCACCTAATTGGATCTCTCCGATTTTTTTATTTAGGTCCGATACTTTCAATTTTAAAAAATCTTCGTTTTGGTTCTTTTCTATTTCTTTCTTATTCATGTTTTTTGAGGTGTTTTGTTTCTTTCTGTGGTTCGGTTTATGTGGTTCGGAAGACATAAAATTTTACGTCCCACGGGTTTGTTATCTTTGGTAAAATTGACTTGGTGTAAATATAATAAATTATGTTTTGCAGTTGATGAATTGTTTTGAGGTAACCACATAGGGTCGCCTCTATATCGGATTTTCACCAAATTTATTTTTGTAAAACTGGATTAAATTAAACATTTCGTCTCGCAAACGGGCAGCATCCATGAAATCCAAATCTTTGGCGGCTTTTTCCATTCCTTTCTTGGTATTCTGAATGGTTTTCGCCATTTGGTCTTTGTTCATATATTCTAAAATTGGATCGGCTGCCAGTGAAATTGCCACGGCTTCTTGTTCGTATGTTTCTGTTGCTTGATTGCCTCTAATATTTAAGATTGCCGCTTGCTGACCTATTTCTTCTTTGGTTTTAAATACTGTTTTTGGGGTAATCCCATGCTTTTCGTTGTAGGCAATTTGCTTCTTACGTCTGTACTCCGTTTGGTCAATGGTTCGCTGCATAGATACAGTCATTTTATCGGCATAAAAAATAACCAATCCATTGGCATTACGGGCGGCACGACCAGAAGTTTGTACCAAGGATCGCTCGTTTCTCAGAAAGCCTTCTTTGTCTGCATCCAGTATGGCTACTAGGGAAACTTCAGGCAAATCCAGTCCCTCTCTTAGTAGGTTGACACCAATCAATACATCGTATTCGCCCAAACGTAAATCACGAATCAACTCAACTCGATCAAGGGTGTCTACATCGGAATGTATGTAGCGACAATTGATGTGTACTCTGGTCAAATACTTGGTCAATTCTTCTGCCATTCTTTTGGTAAGTGTGGTGACCAATACCCGTTCGTTTTTCTCAGCTCGTTTATTAATTTCACCAATAAGATCGTCAATTTGATTGGTACTTGGTCGAACTTCTATGGGAGGATCTAGTAATCCTGTGGGACGAACGATTTGTTCTATGACTGCTCCACCTGTTTTCTCCATCTCAATGTCTCCAGGAGTTGCCGAAACGTACACCACTTGATTGATGACGGATTCAAATTCATTGAAATTTTGTGGGCGATTGTCTAATGCCGAAGGCAATCTAAACCCATAATCAACCAAGTTCATTTTCCTAGCTTTATCACCACCATGCATTGCTCTAACTTGTGGCAGAGAAACATGGCTTTCGTCAATTACCATTAAATAATCATCGGGGAAAAAATCCAACAGACAGAATGGGCGTTGTCCCGCTTTTCTTCGATCAAAATATCGAGAATAATTTTCAATACCTGAGCAGTAGCCCAATTCTCTGATCATCTCTAAATCAAACTCTGTTCGCTCTTTTATTCGTTGTGCCTCTAATAATTTGTGTTGCCCTTCAAAGAATTTTACGTGCCCATGCAATTCGTCTTGGATTTCGTGAATGATTTGTCCCAGTTTGTCTTTTGGTGCCACATATAAATTTGCTGGAAAAATCGCCGCATCTTCTACTTTCTCCATTCGCCTTCCAGTTTGTGGATCAATGATTTCAATGTCGTCAATTTCATCACCAAAAAACGAAACCCGTAAACCATAATCGGCATAAGGCAAAAAGATGTCTACCGTGTCTCCTTTCACCCTAAAATTCCCTCTTTCAAAATCAGTCGTTGTTCTTGAATACAGCGCCTCCACCAAACGTCTAAGCAATGGATCTCGACCAACTTTCATGCCTTTGGCTATACGAATAATGCTGTTTTTATATTCGGCTGGGTTGCCCATACCATAAATGCAAGAAACCGATGCCACGACTATGACATCTCTCCTACCCGATAATAAAGACGACGATGTTTTAAGACGCAGCTTCTGGACTTCTTCATTGATACTCAAATCTTTTTCGATGTAAGTATCCGTAACAGGAACATAAGCCTCTGGTTGGTAGTAATCGTAATAAGAAACAAAGTACTCTACAGCATTGTCGGGAAAAAACTGTTTGAACTCTCCGTACAGTTGTGCCACTAGGGTTTTGTTGTGGCTCAATACCAATGTAGGTCGTTGGACTTTTTCTATTAAATTGGCAATGGTGAATGTTTTTCCAGAACCAGTGACGCCCAACAGCACTTGGTCTCGTTCTCCTTTTACCAAACCTTGTTCTAGTTGCTTAATGGCTTGGGGTTGATCACCTGCTGGTTTGAATTTAGAATGAAGTTTGAATGGCATAGTTTGTTTGTTTTTAGAGCGCTGCGCTTTTGAACCATTTGCTTCTGAGAGGATTTTTGCGCTGCGCTCGCTTTTGGAATATTAGACCTAGCGTTAACAAATAAAGAAGACATTGGTTTTCTTACCGCTTCTAGTTTACTTCATATTGCCTGTAACATTTTTATTCTTTATATTAGGCTTGTCCAATATTTTTGCAAATTTACACCGAAATCAAATAGCAAACTATGAAACTTAAATTACATTCTCCTTTAAAATTAGGGGTGGCAGTGGTCATCATTGGTATGCTTTTTAGATTACAACAATGGGCGTATGGCAATCAGCTATTGGTGACTGGAATTGTCCTGATGATTTTAGGATATGGCTACGATTTATGGAGGAAAGAAAAACGAGGTTTTATCGATTTTATTAAAATGGGATTGGTTGTTTTAATGGCGATTGGTTATGTAGCAAACCTATTACATTATGCCACTCCTCCTTTGTTGGAAGAAATTTCTTCTTATGCTTTTTGGGCATTTTTATTGGTGGTTGGATGGGAGTTGTTGACCAAAGGAAAGGAAGGTTCTAGCCAAAAAACAGCGGCAGTGGTCTTTGGGATTTGCACCTTACTTATTGTTGCAGGTGTTGTCTTTCAGGTTCAACATTGGTCGGGGGGAACCTACTTGATCATTGGGGGAACTATCTTGGCTGCTTTGTGGGTGTTTTTGTCACCTTATTTGGAAAAAGAGGAGTGATTTATATACGATTTAAAAATCCCCACTTGTCTGACTTACCATTTAAATGGCAGACCAGACAAGTGAGGATTTCTCTATATTTTATTTCTCGTTATTTAGTTTAAAAAACCATCAACTTACCAGTATAAGGTAGACTGTTCTTTGTAGACTGTGCTACTTGCTCAATGACATAAAAATAGGTTCCAGCTTGTAGTTCACTTCTTTGCATTATCCAACCCTTATCGTTTGTTTTATATTGACAATCCATTTTCTGTCCCAAACTTGAATAAATGCTCAAGCGATGGGTACTCGTAAAATCAGTAGCATTTGGCAAGTTAAACTGAACGTAATCGCCCATAGGTTGTGGTGAAAGCTTTATTTCTTGATAAGCAATACTAGACAATCCGTCAAACATAATTGAGATGTTCTCGCAAGATACATCTTCTACACCCATTAAATCGGTGGCGGTCAAACAAACCTCATAATTGCCTTCGCCAGCAAAGGTAAAACTCGGATTTGCATCACTACTGTTTAAAGAGTCTGCTCCAAAAGTCCATAAGTAACTGACTGCATTTTCCGAAAGATTGGTAAAGCTGTATGTCAGGCCGTCTGCCTCATAAGAGAAAGCTGCAGAAACCATGTTCACCATAGTAGAGTCGCCAACAACCGTAATCATTTCACAGTAAGCCATACCTGCTCCCACATCATTAAGTGCTGTCAAACAAACTTCATAAGTACCCGATTCTGGAAACGTAAAGCTTGGGTTTTGCTCAATGCTCATATCCAAATCCTCAATAATCCAAATCCATCCTGTTGGGCTGTTTTGAGAATTATCCATAAAATCTACTGTCAGACCATCTATTTCATACGTAAAATTAGCCAATGGAACTCCCTGTAAATCGACCGATAAAGACTTACAAATAATATCATTGCTAAAGCAGTTTGAAACTTCCAAACAAACCACATAATTATCGGCTTCTTCAAAGGTTATCGTTGGGCTGGCTTCTGTACTGAATATGCTATCGCCACCCCCGATGGTCCATTCGTAACAAACAGGGTCATTTAGTGAAGCATCAGTAAAAACAACAAATGGATCGGCACTTAAATTAAAGTTAAAGTCAGCTGATACCACTGTTGGCAAATCTGCCATAGAAACATTCCATAAAAAAGCATTCTCAGAATTGACACTGCTCATAATACTGTTGCACCCCAAAACGGCCTCATCTGCCAAATAAAAGCCTCCAATGTATAAATCGTCATTGTCGCTCAAAGCAGTTGCATAGGTCTCTTCATTGTTCTCTATATTGGTGCTTGCAGCAGAAATAAACATTCCTGTATCGTCAAATACTGCTGTATAAATATCTAAAGCTGTTCCAGTACTTAAAGTGTCTCCATTGAATAAAGGATTCGGAAACAATTGTCCAACCCAAACAAGATTTCCATCTGATCGTTGAAAAATCCCTGTTCCCCATTCGCCACTTGCACTTTCAGCACCTACATTTTCGAACCAAACCAAACTTCCATCTTCTAAATCATATCGCGCCAAAAAGGCATCGCCTCCACCTTCACTGTCAAAAGTTTGTCCTTCGGCAGCAATGGCTTCACCCATAGCACCCGTCACCCAAACAGCGCCATTACTAACGTTTACATCATAAGGATGTGAGAATCCAAGCCCCAATGTATTTCCAGCAGTCATCCAAACAGATTCTCCTTCAGGTGAAAATTTTGCAATATAATAATCAATGGTCGAATTGGCTTCTCCAAAAGCAGTACCTGTTCCTATTTGAAGCGAATCTACAAAGTAGCCACCAAAAATAATGTTGTCTTCGTTGTCTACTGTGATCGGCCAACCTCTACTAAACAAAGATTTTTGATCGACTAGATTCCAAATATGGTTTCCGTCTTCATCTAGTTTTACCACAAACGCTCTATTAACTGGCAGGTCGGTTGTAATGATGGTCTCATCAAGCGTCATTTGTACTCTAAACCTTCCCGTAACAATCACATCTCCCTGACTGTCGGTGGTGATTCCTGCAATATATGGACCCAATTGAGTACAGTCAAAAACCTGCTCCCAAATCAACCCTCCGTCTGAATTTAATTTTAATAAAAGAATACCGCCTGAAGGAGTAGAAATGATGTTTCCATCGTAAATGACATCACTTGAAAAAGGAAAGCTGACATATAAATTCGTGCCATCATGGTGAATGGATTGACCAGGTGATAAAGAAGTACCGGTCATCTCTGGCACTTTTGTCCAAAGCAAATTACCATCCAAATCGTGTTTTTGTAAAAAGATTCTGGTAACGCCTGTTGTATTCACATAAGGCGAGCCCCCTATTACTGTGGTTGAATCAAAATAGCCAATGGTGTACACATTTTGATCATCGTCTATCGCCAAATCCCAGATTACTTCGTTGGCGACACCACCCTCTCCAATTGCCCAATCACCATCACACTGTGCGCTGACAAAGAGGCAACTGAACAACAAACAACATATAAAAAAAGTAGCATTTTTCATCTTTCGAAATATTAAAAAAGGTGTTCTTGGGGAATTCCCTTAAACATTAGACGAAAAAGGCTTTTTATTAGTTTCGTTTTTGGTAAAATTTTGAATATTTTGTTAAAGCAATACAGATTTTTAAATAAAACGTACGTACTCAATAAAACAGACTTACTGCACTACAACGCTT
>Ga0114956_1002825_pt1 | contig 13570 bp, 4 predicted proteins | sample MaitaG_FD_87304 | JGI IMG/M metagenome (GOLD analysis project Ga0114956, IMG submission 87304) | Marine algal microbial communities from Maine, USA - Maine_Asex2 metaG | ecosystem: Host-associated > Algae > Red algae > Unclassified | place: Maine, USA | collected 2015-01-05 | reverse complement strand
CTTGTTCATTTTTTCTACTTTCTTAATCCCAGGAAATTTGATTTTGCTCGAGGAACAATTTGCGAAGCCGAATCTCATCTTGGGGCTTGCGGAAGGTGCCTGCTATTTCTTGCAGCACAATGTAATCCGGTGAGCCCGGTTTGCGGCTGTCGAGCAAGTAACGGTTCTTATTGATGACTTTCACAGGCACCACGTAGTTGGAACCCTCGTGCTCCCAAGGCATTCCGTAGAAATGCTTGTCGGTTAGGCCGTAATAGCCAAGCTGTAGCTCAGTGCCTTCTAGTGTTACCGACTTAAGCTTAGTGTTGTCTAGGAGCTCGAAATCCTTGCCGTCATAGAAGTGTAGATATGCTTCGCTGCCCGTGTTGCACTCGTTGCGAATATCAACCGGTTGCAATAATCCATGCCCTGTTTTCGTTTCGCCAGCGAGGGTCTCGATTTTGACTTCCCTCCATTGTAAGTACTTCAATGGATCTTGATCGTTGTACAAATCAACCAAAAACAAAATCACACCATAGTCTTTCGAATCGAGCTTGCCTGTTACTTTGGCTGACTCCATAAAGTATGGGCGGTCTCGCATCAATTTGTTCAAATCAGAAACCTCGTCAAGTGTTTTTACACCCAACAATGGATGCTGACCGATGAGCTGGTAATTGTCAATAAAATCGTATTTCTCATTGACGATACGGCTGTTGTCGTAGAGATTGATATCGCCTTCTCGTACCACTCGCATGAGGTCTTTGTATTCCTCTATCCAAACCCACTCTGTGCTGTCTCTCATGGCAGAAGCGCCTCGCTCTGCACCTAATAGCTTGATGGATTCGAACATAGGTAGGTCGATCCGCTTTACCCCAGAGATTTCGCTGTCTTTGACCAAAAAGTGCGGAATGGTATTTTTTGTGTCTTTGAATTGAAACTCTCCTTCAATGTGCAAACCACTTTTCAAAATGGCATGCCCCGCATGCCATTCGTACTTCACAGCCGAATAAACAGTGCTCGTTTGCATCAGCAAAAAGACTAAAAAGCAAAACTTCATCAATAAGAATTTACAGCGCATCTTCCATTCTTTCATTTTCAATCCCTTCTCATAAGCCATTAGCACTAAGCCTTAGCCATTAGCAAAAACCAAATGCTTGGTCGGTGGCACGAATTTAAAGCTTTTGCTCGAAAAGGCCATTCCACAAAAAAAGGTGTGGATCAAAATTGATCCACACCTTTCTAATTTCGTTATCTACAATAGGTGTTACCTATCTGTTCCATTGTGCCCAGCGGTAACCCAAAGTAATCTCATGCGATCCTGAACTTACCGTATTCACTTCTGAAGTAATTAAATCGTACGAATAGTTGAGGGTAATGCCTTCGTCAATCTCCAATCCCACCATGATGTTGATGTCATCTTGTGATCGATATCCCAAGGCCGCCCAGTATTTGTTGTGGTACAACAACTTGGCATTCACTTCATATTGAAATGGAACAGCTTTTACAATCTTGAGCAAAGCTGAAGGCTGAATAGACCATCCTTCTTCTGGACCAGCATCGTCGAAATCGTATCGGTACGAACCCATAATGAAGAAGTGGCGAGACAAAGAAAGTGTTTCTTCATCGAAAATGGTAGATCTTTCGCTTAAAGACAATCCTCGACGAGCCAATTGCATTACGCTTGCCCCAGCGCTGTAGTTCGGGCCGTATAACATGAATCCAAAATTGGCGTCAGCTGTAAACGTACTACCTGAATTTTCAATGGCAGCAATATCTCCTTCATCCAACAATTCGAGTTCTGCAAAATCGATGCTGAATTGCATCAAAGTTCCAGAAAGGCCCAGCGAAAGCCAATGCTCGGCTGAGCGATCCAATTGTAGGTGGTAAGCATAAGCTAGGTTCAATCCCATTCGACTTGTTGGGCCTGTTTTATCGCTGAATAGTAATGCACCCAAGCCCACCTCACGGCTGGAGCTGAAGTTAGAGTGCGCGCTAAGCATTAGGGTAGTCGGTTCTTCTCCATCAAATCCGCCAGCCCACTGCTTACGAAAAGCAGCTAGGGTGACTACGTCTGTGAGATGGTTTCCTGCTACCGCTGGATTGAACGCAAAGTCATTGATGTGGTATTGCGTCAATTGATGTATCTGCTGTGCCTGCAAGCCGGTGGCCATAGCGCTCAGCAGAACTAGTGTCATTATTAATCGTTTCATGATCGTTGTTTTTCTGCTGAATAGTTACTTAAGAATGGTAATGGTTCCAGAAAGCATCTCCGTCGATGCTCCAGGAATGTCTGCAATGTAGTAGTAGGTACTGTGTGGCAATTGTTTGCCATTGCGAGTACCATCCCAATCGTTTGCATATTCTGTGGTTTCCAATAGCAACTCACCCCAACGATTGTAGATGAGAATCTTGTGCTGGCCCACTTCTTCTAGTCCTTGAATTACCCATGTGTCATTGTAGCCGTCTCCATTCGGAGTGATGGCATTCGGAATGAAGAATCGGTCATTCATGGTTGTATCTATCGGCATAATTGTATCCGTCTTACATTCTTCAGAGAATGAGTCGGCAGTAATGTCGAATGTTACCAACTTCATACAGCCGTTCTCTCCTTCCACTTCCACTTCGAAAGTGGTGGTTTCTTCCAAAACAAGCGTTACAACATCAGCGTCCAAATCGAGAATTACATCTGTATTCAACCAGTTGTAGCTAACTCCTCCAATGGCCTCTAGCGTTACCTCCTCTCCTACACAAACCACTGTATCAGCAGCAATGTAAGCTGGAAAATCTCCAAGGTCTTCAATCATGATGGACTTGGTTGCCTTACAGCCGGTGCCCGCATTGGCAGTAACTACAAACTCCGAATCACCGAGTATTTCAGCATTTACCACTGATCCCGTGTTTTGATCCAATCCAGGGCCACTCCATGAGTAGTCCTCCACGTTTCCATCTACTGAAAGCGTAACGATGTCACCCGGACAAACTTCCAATGATGATGCCGTCACGTCGAATTCTGGTCGCTCAAGCGCAATCACTGTAATGTCTTGACTTACCGAACACTGTCCATCAAGCTCCAATGAAACCGTAAAGGTGGTTGTTTCATTAATTTCGAGTGATACTTGATCGCTCACTTCGTTGTCGATTCCTTCACCGGACCAATCGAACTCAATGTCTCCTTGATCACTTTCGGCAAAGAGTGTTACTGCATCGCCCGCACAAACGGTCATTGCGGTACTACTTACTTCAAGTGCCGGTGTTGGCAAAGCTTCAATATTGATGGTTCGGATACTGGTACACTCACCGGCTGTAACAGCCACCTGAACTTCGACCGTACCTTCAATAATTGCTGTTACCTCAGATCCAGTTTCAGCATCCAAGCCAGCTCCTGACCAATCGTATTGGTAATCTCCTCCGTCCGTAAGGGCTGAGAAATTCACGAGCTCTCCAGCACACACTTGCAAAGCATCAGCTTCTAGTGTTACTTCTGGAGAATCCTCAACGATAATGGTAATTTCTTCCAATCGTGAACAACCTGCACTGTTTTCTACCAGGGCCATGAAAGTGGTTGTTGAACTCACATTTGCGGATACTTCGCCACCTTCACTGGTGACCAATCCGTCACCCGTCCAGGTAATGTCAGCGGCCGCGTCATTGGTAAATGCGGTCAAGTCAATAGCACCTCCATCACAAATAGACTCTTCTGAAGCGAAGACGTCGAGTGTTGGGGTGTTGGCCAATTCAACAGTTACAGAAGCGGTGCTGATACAGCCAAATCCATTTTCAGAAGTTACCATGAAAGTAGTTTCGTTTTGAACCATAGCAGTTACCACATCCCCTTGCGTGGTGATGAGTCCATTACCTTCCCAACTAAACGTTCCAGGATCTCCAGAAGCCGTTAGCGTAATTTCTTCTCCTCCACAAACTTGCAATGCAGATGCGTCAGCCGAAACTTCCGGATCTGCCGCGACATTCACTGTGATTTGATCTTCAGCAAAACAACCAATACCAGTTTGAGTAGTCACTGTGAAAGTAGACGAACTCGTTACTAGGGCTGTTACTTCATCTCCTTGTGATTGGATCAGACCAGGTCCACTCCAATCAAAATCGTCGCCGGTTCCACTAGCAGATAGTGTGATCGTCGTTCCTTCGCATACCGTGCTTTGTGCTGTTGAAGCGCTTACGGTTGGATCTGCCACTACTTCAAAAGCAGCCATGTCTGTTACTGAATCTGCAGTTGTTCCACATCCTTCGATGCTAAGTGTTACACTGTAAAGTCCAACAACATCTACGTTGATGTTTGGAATTCCGGTTTCGAGTTCAATCTCCTCACCCGTATCTAAGTTGGTGATCGTCCAGTTACTTTCCACTGCATTTTCTGAATCGTTGTTCAAAGTGATAAAATCACCTGCACAAATTTCATTAGAAGACGGTGAGAAAGCAGCAACCGGATCATTGTCGGTAGCGATAGTAATTTCTACTGAAGCTGTGTTTGTACAACCGTTTTCGGCTGTGTACGAAACTGAATACGTCGTATTTTCTACCGGACTAGCTGTTACCTCATCTCCATTGATTTCGATGATGCTTTCATCCGAATCCCAATCGTAATCGCCATCGGTACCCGGAGTTGCTGCGTCAAGCAATACTGTTTCACCGATACAAATACTAACTTGGTTGGCCTCTATGAATATGGTTGGAATTTCATTTTCTTCGATTTCGATGGTTTTGCTGTCTTCACAACCATTGTTGTTCGATACTACAAGTGTATATTCTCCTCCACTTTCAACTTCGATTTCCTGCCCATCGATTCCACCAGGGAACCAAGTGTAGTTATCAAAGTTTCCATCACCGGAAAGCATTACCGTTTCTCCTTCACAGAAAGACAAAGAAGCTGCTTCAATTTCTGCCTGAACACCTTCATTCACTTCTACCGTGATTTGGTTGGTGCTGATACAGCCGCTGTTGGATTCAAAAGTTACGTTGAATGTCGTAGTTTCCGCGGGAGATGCTTCGAGCACATCGTCGTCAATCGAGTCGATTCCGTCTACTTGCTCCCAACTGTACTCACCACTCACTCCTGGAGTTGAGGCATCAATCGTTACGCTTTCTCCTTCACAAATACTCATTGAGGTAGACTCCAAGAAAATTTCTGGAGATTCAAACTCACTCACAAAAATGGAGCGTGTGTCTTCACAACCATTTTCAGTTGTTACAACGAGCGTATATTCTCCCCCTTCGTCTACCACTAATTCATTGCCTTGCTGACCGCCTGGCAACCAAACGTATGATGAACCTGCCGCCTGATCTGCTACCAAAGTAACTTGACCACCTTCACAGAAGTTTTCATCTCCTTCAATTTCGGCTACCGCATCAGGGAATACCTGAAAGGTGATGGATTCAACCCAAATACATTCGGTATCGTCGTCTTCGTATTGGTAAGTTATTTCGTGTATTCCCAAACCAGCATTCGAAGGATCAAATTCTCCATCCTCTATACCAGATCCGATGAAATCACCGCCGCTAAAGTCAACATCAAATTCATAATCTGAATCGCTGTAACAAAAAGCTACTTGGGTATTGTTTGCATTCAAACCGAGATCTGGCTCTTCAGCTAATTCAACTGTTACCGTTCTGGTGTCTTGACAACCAAACTCATTGGTTACAAAAAGGGTGTAATCTCCAGCTTCCGTAATAACTACGGATTGCTCCATTGACCCAAGAGGCTCCCAGAGGTAATCCAAATCGTCATCAGCAGTTAAAACAGTTTGTCCACCTGCACAGAACGAAAGAACGCCGTCTACATCAGCATCAGCTGCTTCGTAAACAGTTATCGTTACCGTTTCAGAATATTCGCAGCTGTTTTCCTCGTATTCGTAGTCAATTTCGTAAGTTCCTGGTCCTGCGTCTTCCGCATCGAAGGTTAAATCATCTTCGTCTACATACTGGCTATCGAAATCGCCACCAGCAACGGTTACAGATAGGTCTATCAAGCCTTCGTCTTCACAAACAAAATTTTGAACAATCTGCAATCCTAAGTCCAAGACTGCACAGTTCGAAACTTGACAAGATGCAAGAGCCAATGTTGAAGTTTGACAAGCGCCATTGCTTATGGCTTGGATGCTAAATTCAACGATTTCTCCTTCTGCCAAATCATCGATTTCAAAACTTAGAACGTTTAACGGCAAAGGGAGCGGTGAGCTGCCATTGATTTGATAAACATAAGAAGTAGCATTTGGAATTTCGAACCAAGAGAACTCTACCGAGTTACTGGTTTGATCAGTACAGAAAACATCTGGATCAGCCAATGGTACGTCAGCTTCAATGTCAAGTGAGAATGTCTCGCCTTCGCAACCTTGTAAATTGGTTACTGTCAAAGTAATTTCTCGGTCACCTGCTGATGGGTAACTCAATTCGTATACTTGATTTCCTAAGTCAGTTACTGAAGCACCGGAACCAAAATCCCAATCGTAGGTGTTATTACCATTTACAATACCACTGTAATCAACGGTTATTGAACTCCCATCCAAACAAAGCTCATCATCAGAAACACTAAAGAATGAATCAGGAACATCGTAAATGGTGATGGTTGTAAATCCAGAGTAAGTACAAGTAGGATCAGAAGGCAATGCATAGCTAAATGCTACATCGTGCGTTCCAACACTCAAACTAGAAGGATCAATCTCTGAAGCAGTTTGCCCATCAATGGTGAATGACTCACCTGTGAGGGTTGCACCATTTTGATCAATCACGTCTAATTGAACATCTGAATCAGTTTTGCAATAAGCATTATTCAAACCTACAAAACCGAGGTTCAATTCTTCACAGTTTGAATCCAAAATTTGAACTTCAAACGACAAGTCATTGTCTTCCTCACAATCTTCGCTGGCTGAGTTGTTACAGTCTAATTGAATTTTAAGTTGATCTGTTCCACTTCCCTGTGAGATATCGAATACCAGCTCGTAGGTTTCTTTGTATGCCGGTGCAGGGAAATCGTACTGTGTTTCATTTACCACAGCTCCTGAAACAGGATCTTCTTGTATCACACAAATACTAAAGGTTCCGTCAACTGCTTTACCGTAGTTGGCTACATCTACTGTAATGGTCACTTCACTCGTTTCTGAAGGATCAATCGGCCCAGCTGGGAGGATTTCAACCATTGACTCATCGTAGTAGTACTCTGGCTGATCCCAATGGTACATTTGAATGGCTGGATCACCATTGTAGGTAAACTCACTACAAACGATTTGTATACCTGGATCATTCGGCGCGTAGATGTTTTGAATGGTTTGTTGCAATCCTTCAGAAATACTGAAGCCATACAGATCTCCAGTCATCACGTTTAGGAACTCCTCCGTGTATATCTGTAGGAAACCTGGGCTACTCAATGCTACTGCCGCAACAAAGACGATTGCTCCACTGTTACAAGCATGAATGTAATCCTCGGACATCGAGACTTTGGTAGTTGACTCGTGGATTTGACCTACAAAACAAGAGTTGGAAAGGACGAAAGGATATTTACACTCGTTGGCATAATCTTCCTCTGGATTTCTACTGATGTCGTATTGCCAGTACGTTCCGAAAGAGTGACCTACGAAGTTGATGAAAGACAAGCCTTGTTGCCAATAGCCTACCATTTCTTCTGGGGCATCGTAGAAATACGAAAAGTTGTTAGCAGGCGGCTGACCAATGTCGTCTTCAAATAAGTCGACCACGTGGTAACCCATCTGGCTGTTTTCTATTTGATCTTCGTAGCCGTTCAAATCGGCTGAAAAATCAGCTGTTTGATCTTGGCCCCACCCTTTCGAAATGTGCAATGTATTTTTCATCCATTCACGATCCTTGATTTCGCCACATTCGGTCTTACAGAACCATGATTCATACTTTATTACTTTATCCAAGTATTTGCCAACTTCCGCAGCATTGTTCGCAGACAATCGTCCGACTGGTAATCGGGGATAGTAATCTTGAGTCGTTTGACTGACCAGCATCAAATCTGATGCTAAGTACCCGTAAGTAGGAACGAGACATTGGTCGAAGGTTGCTGTTGAATTTCGGGTCTTCGAGTAAAGAATACTCTTACCCATCAAATACAAGAAATTTGGTTGTATTGCCCAATTGTCGACTGCGTAGTTGACAAAACCTTTTATCGACATGGGATGCTTTTCAATACCTGCTGAAAATTGGTCGTACAATTCATTGATGTCTATTATCACCACATCGTGCGCACCACCTTTCAAAGTAGAACGGTAGTCTGCATATTCTTGTACATTATCTGTAGCTCCTTGTCTCAACAATGGGTTCGTAATCATGAGGTAATCACCTTGATTAATCGTCAAGTTGTATTTTACAAAGTCACGTGGTTCCAAATCCTCCACTTCAATTAAGAAAGCAGAAGTAGTGTTTCCAATTACAAAGTTTCTTGTTGTTCCGATAGTGTTGCTGGTAATTTTGTCAATGGCTACGCGGTAAACACCGTTTTCAAATACTGGTAGGATTCTTTTTCTTGCTGAAAGGTCATACAAGACCGGAGCTGAACCCCCTAAGAAATTTTCGATTTCGATGTATTTGTCAACGTCTACATCCATTTTGAATTTAAAAAGCGGCTCATCGTCGAATTGAAACAAACGTGGGTAAGTAATTTCACTGTATGCGACTGAATACCGAGTTGAGTAAGGGAAACCCGCTGTAAAACCATCAAAGGCTTCGTGGCGAAGAGTCGTTTGTACTAGATTGGTCACAGCGTTCGGCGTGGTTGATACCATAGACAGTGGCATATTAAAGCTGTAGGTCTCTGTATCGAACTTACTGAAACTTTCGTGGAGGTACTCCGTTCCATTTACCGTAACACCCATCTCTTGATCGTAAATAACACCAATCGATCGAGAGCGACCTGCAATACGGGTTGTTACTGAGGCGGTTCCTGTTGCATTGACATCAAGACTCGGGGTGGTTACTTTCACATTTTGAGGCACATTGCTCTTAACCAATCCACTCAACCATCCTTCTCCTTTATCGAAGGTAGAGAAGAAGTTGAAAATACCTGCCAAGAAGTAAGGCTCACCAAAGCTAAAGGCTTGTGGCAAGGACTTCCGAGCGGTAAAGTTGAAATTCTGCTCCTTGAGTGGTAATGGAGTAGCAAGGTTATTCGCTAAGTCTTCAAATCGCAAATGCGAACCATTCGAATCCGAAACCAAGAAGAAAGTTCTTGTGTCATCGAAAAGACTGTACTGGGTGGTAACTTGGTCACCTGTGACATCGAACAACTTCGTGTCGTACTCTCCATCGTTTTCTGTTCCATAGAACTCGATGTAATCTCCCGGGCCAAATGGCCCGCTGGTGGTTACATAGACTGGAATTTGTTTGCCGTTGGTAAACAGCTTGAAGTCGGCACCTAAGAGGTTAACGCCGGCAGCTTGCAGAGTAGAGTGAGAGATTCTGTGAATCCCCTCTTGATCTGACTGAAATTTGTAGTGGGTCTTCGAATAATTAATCCACTCATTTCCATAGGTTTGTGCGTTCAGCACAGCCAAGCCGGAGGTGAGTAGAATGGCGAAGACGATCAGTAGTTTTTTCATCAATCTATAATTCTTTTCACTGTGGTATTAGGTCGGTTAAATTTACTAAAGATATATTCATTAACCTGATTTGCAGGTTAAAGTCAGCACATGTTACATGCGAACTCGTCCAAAGCATGTCAAGTCAAAGACATGAATTGCATCAAGATGTCGATTTTCACTGTTTTGTAGCCAGATAGACATCAAATAAGACGTTTTATCCTAACTAAAAACTCATACAGGGACCTTAGCTATGTGCAAACCGCAAAGGGAGGTTAAAATGCGGTGACATTAGAGTCGTTCGAGATCATTGCTGACTTCCACGACACAAGTGTCTATTCCTATCTAAACACTTACGCAATTAAACGATGTTAATTGGAGAATGTTGTATGTGTTTACAACTACTCAACATCATCGTTAAAAACATTTGTACCCCGGGCGGGACTTGAACCCGCACGAGCATTGCTGCTCACAAGATTTTAAGTCTTGCGTGTCTACCAATTCCACCACCAGGGCGTCCGTGCTTTACCTGCTCAAACTGAGGTAAAGATAGACTTTACAGCTCACTCTCTTAGAACATATAACAGATCATAGCTGACCCACATCCTTAGAGTGTTTCTGGAGGCTAGGCGTTGCCTAACATTCCAAAAGCTGTAAAAAAAAATCGCTCTTTCTTGAAAAGAGCGATTTAATTGAGCGAAAGACGAGACTCGAACTCGCGACCCCAACCTTGGCAAGGTTGTGCTCTACCAACTGAGCTACTTTCGCTTCTTTTCTAAAGCGTTGCAAACATACGGCACTTGCTAGTTATTTGCACATATACCTAAACGATTTTTTATCCACATCGTGAAAAAAAACCTATTTTTCCATCATTTCTTTGAGCTCTTTCAGCTTCAACAGTGCTTCTATGGGGGTTAGGCGGTTCAAATCGATGTTATTGAGGGCATCCTGAATTTTTTTCAACATTGGGTTTTCCATGCTAAATAAGTTCAATTGAAAATCCTGACGGGAGATATCTTGGACTTTAGTACGTGTGCTGTTGTCGATGCTTTTCTGCTCCAATTCACTCAAGATATTGCTTGCGCGCTCTACAATCTGCTGGGGCATGCCTGCCATTTGCGCCACATGGATACCAAAACTGTGTTCGCTACCTCCGGGAACCAGCTTTCTTAGGAACAAGACTTTCTTACCGACCTCTCGGGTGGCAATGTGAAAGTTCTCGGCTCGATCTAAGCGCGAGGCCAGTTCATTGAGTTCGTGGTAGTGTGTGGCGAAAAGCGTTTTTGCTCGAGCCGCTGGGTGATTGTGGAGGTATTCGGCCAAACTCCAAGCAATGGATATTCCATCATAGGTGCTGGTTCCGCGACCGATCTCATCGAGTAGAATGAGGCTGCGATTCGACAGGTTGTTCATGATGCTGGCCGTCTCATTCATTTCGACCATGAAGGTAGACTCGCCGCTGGAAATGTTATCGCTGGCCCCTACCCTAGTAAAAACGCGGTCAGTCAATCCCAACTGGGCTGACTGGGCTGGGACAAAGCTGCCCATTTGAGCCATTAAGACGATGAGCGCTGTTTGACGCAGCAGTGCCGACTTACCACTCATGTTGGGACCAGTAAGAATGATGATCTGGGTGTCTTCCGAATCGAGATTGACATCGTTGGGCACAAAGGCCTCTCCGAGCTCTAATTGACGCTCTATGACCGGATGACGGCCTTGTTTGATTTCTATTGCAACGCCATCGTTGAGTTCAGGTTTGGCGTAATTGTATTCATCGGCCACATTGGCGAAGCTCAACAGGCAATCCAATCGCGCAATTAAGGCCGCATTGTGCTGCACGGGCAAAATGTAATCCATCAAGAACTCGACGAGCTCATTGTATAAATCTGCCTCGAGCTGGCTGATTTTATCGTCGGCCTCCAAGATTTTCTTCTCGTACTCTTTGAGTTCTTCGGTGATGTACCGTTCGGCATTGGTGAGTGTTTGCTTTCTAATCCACTCCTCTGGAGCTTTCTCTCGGTAGCGGTTGGTTACCTCCAGGTAATAGCCAAAGACATTGTTGAAGCCTACCTTCAGCGAGGTAATTCCTGTAGCTTCGGCTTCCCTCAAACGAATTTCCTCGAGAAACTGTTTGGCATTTCGTGAAATGGAACGGTACTCATCGAGCTCGTTGTCCAAGCCTTCTCGAATCACTTGCCCTTTGTTGAGCAAAGCCGGAGGATCATCGACCAATACTTGCTGGATGCGGTTGGTCATGGTTTTACAGGGATTGAGCTGCTCGGCTATTTTTTTCAAGCTCGCGTGTTTGGCATTGGCGCAGGCTACCTTGACAGGCTCGATGGCCAGCATGGAACGCATCAATTGCACTACTTCTCGCGGTCCGATCTTCTTCATTGGAATGCGAGCCACCAATCGTTCCAAATCGCCGATTCCTCGAATTTGACTTCCTATCGTTTCCGATAATTCGCTTTCTTTGAGGAAGTACTCCACCAGATCCAATCGCTCTTGAATGGCTGGCCGATCTTTCAAGGGCAAAACGACCCACTTTTTCAAAAGACGGGCGCCCATGGGAGAAATCGTTTTGTCGAGAATGCGCAACAGTGGAACTCCCGACTCATGCGGACTGTAAATCAATTCCAGATTTCGAATGGTGAACTTATCCAACCATACATAGCGATCTTCTGCGATTCGCGAAATGGCGCTTATGTGTTGCAGTCTTTTGTGCTCGGTGGCGTCTAGGTAATGGATTACTGCTCCGGCGGCAATGACCGCGGCGAGCAAATCGTGAATTCCGAAACCCTTTAGTGATTTTGTACCGAATTGTCGCAGCAAAACTTCTTGTGAATAATCGGTATTGAAAACCCATTCATCGAGGTGGTAGGTGAACCATTTGTTTCCGAAGGCTTCTACGAATTTATTTTCTTGATCTCTGGCAAAGAGGATCTCAGCGGGTTGGAAACTTTGCAGGAGTTTATCGATGTACTCGATGGATCCTTGCCCGACCATGAACTCGCCGGTGGAGGCGTCCAAAAAGGCTACTCCTGCTCTACTGTCGATGAAGAATACCGCTGCTAGAAAATTGTTGCTGCGGTGATCTAGGATTTTATCGCTAAATGAGATGCCGGGCGTAACGAGTTCTGTAACTCCCCGTTTGACAATGTTTTTGGTATTCTTGGCATCTTCTAATTGGTCGCAAATGGCAGCTCGGTAACCGGCTTTGACCAACTTGGGCAAGTAGGTGTCGAGCGAGTGGTAAGGGAATCCTGCCAACTCTATGTGAGAAGCTGCACCGTTTGCTCGCTTGGTTAAGGTGATGCCCAGAACTTGGGAAACTAAAATGGCGTCTTTGCCGAAGGTTTCGTAAAAATCGCCTACCCGAAAGAGTAGGATGGCGTCGGGATACTTCGCTTTGATGCTGTTGTATTGCAGCATTAAGGGCGTTACCTTTTTCTTCTTTGCCGTCTTTGTTGTCTTTGTTGTTTTTGCCAATGCGAGTATTGCTTTTATTGAACCGTTGGAGGGTTCTTTTGGGTTTCCCAGAGTCGGTCTACGAATTTAGATAAAAGCCGGCACAGTTGGTCGATTTGCGGGTTGGGTTTGGGTGTTGGTTTGGTCTTCAATCGGCAATCGGCTGATGGATTCTGTGCAGATTTGGGTTAGCCTAGGGGATAGAGTAGATTCCGATGTTGGGCGAATGCGATTCGCCCTACGGGTTTGGCAGATGGGTTTGGTGTTGGTTGGATGGAGTTTGATGTTGGTGCAGGTTTTAGCCGTTTTAGAGATGGGTACTTTTGGGTGGGTGTGAGTGCTGATGTATGGGAGAATGGTTGATGCGATTGTTATGTGGGTAGTGACAGCTATGGCGAATGCTATTGTCTTCAACAGAAAAGATTAATCTACGTTCGATTTGGACAATCCATGTGCAGAGTGAATTCCGATGTTGGGCGAATGCGATTCGCCCCTACGGCCGATTTGGGTTGATGGATTTTGTGCAGATTTGGGTTAGCCTAGGTTTAGAGTGAATTCCGATATCACGGCGGATT
>Ga0114956_1002824_pt1 | contig 13576 bp, 11 predicted proteins | sample MaitaG_FD_87304 | JGI IMG/M metagenome (GOLD analysis project Ga0114956, IMG submission 87304) | Marine algal microbial communities from Maine, USA - Maine_Asex2 metaG | ecosystem: Host-associated > Algae > Red algae > Unclassified | place: Maine, USA | collected 2015-01-05 | reverse complement strand
ATCTATATTTTCGACTTCCTTAAGAAGTTATTTTCACAATCAAGTGCTCACCTGTTTCCATACACGCATACTTCCCCTGATTAAAAATGAAGTATTCCATTTCTAATTCTTCCGCAATTTCACCTCTTATTTTTTTTCCTTTTTCTATAAAAAAAAAACCTCCTCCAAAATTCAATGCGCTCGTTTTTTCATCCATCGAAGCTTTGATAAAATAAATCCACAAGTCCTCTTTTTCTTTTTTTAAAATCGCTCGAGACCATTGTTGTTTCTTTTTTAAGGAAGAATTTCTATCACTCGCTAATTCCATTTTGCATATTCCAAAATTTCGACAATCTCCAAATTTTGGATTTCCAAATCGAATGCTCACCTCAACTTGCAATTGTCGTTTGCCTTTTGGAAGTTGAAATTCGAGTTCTTTTTGCGAGTTCATTTTGTTTTAGTTTTGCTTTATGTTTTTAGGTGTTAAACCTTTTTTCGTTTTTGATAATATAAAGTTAGTGTCTATCCATTTCTAAAAAAAAGACACTCATCCTCTTTTTGGACACCCTAACTTTTATCTCTTTTTCAAAAAAAGTATTCGATTAAAAAAAACAAAATCTATTTTCCTATTTCCCAAACCGAATACTTATTGTCCATTTTTAGTCAGCCTTTGCCAACTATCAGAATCCGTAGCTTTACATCCGAATTCGATACTTAGATAGTTTAGTTTTCAAAAAAATTAGCTTTACATTTTCTATTGCTTGATGTCGTTGCGACATTTATATTTTTTGTTTTTCTGTTGTTTTGATAATACAAAGTTAGCGTGTATCTTGTAAGTATAAAAGGACAGTCAAACTGATTTTGGACACCCTAACTTTTCAATCTTTCTTTTTCAAAAAAAAATATTTAAGCATGAATCTTTTGATCAAAAACAATTTGGATAAATCATCTTTTATCCAAAAAATTCACACTTAAATATTGGTTGTCAAGAGTTACATTTACTCATTTGTAAATGCTTTTGAAGAGATTAAATATTTACATCATCAATTACTATCTCTTGATATTGTTCCTGCTGTGCGCTTGAAGCATTATTATAATCAGCAGGTGCATCGATGAGGCCTAAGTTCATCAGTAAGGCAATAATTAAAGTTAACATAGCTTAAAACTTTGTTGTTGAATAATCCCCCTTTAGAGTCGGGGTTAAAAGTTTAGTTTTAATTTCTATGTCAAAGATAGCTGGAGGAAGGCATAGCAAAAAGGACAGTTATCACCGTTTTGGACAACCTAAATTAACTCATTTTTATATTGTTTTTTTTTACAACTAGCTGATAATCAGCAAGTTGTAAAAATAATATTTTATTTCACGTAAATAAATGCGCCTTAACCATGGAACAATTAAAAGAGTTAATCTATATTTTATCTTTAAATAAAACCAAGAAAATTCGCCAATATGGATTCCTTCAAGATGAAACGGGAAGGTTATTGGAATTTTATAAAGGCTTAGTCAATGAAGCATGGAATACCGATGAAGAAGCGGCACAAGCATTATTAAATGTAGATGCAAAACATAAAACTTATCGACGATTAAGAAATAGCTTAAAAGAAGAATTATTAAATGCTTTTTTGTTTTTGGATTTTGAAAATAGTAACCATTCTGATATACAAAAGGCTAATCATTTTTGTTATAAACAATGGGCTCAAGTTGCTATACTAGTTGGTTTGGCTGTCAAGAAAAATTATATTCAGCTAACTAAACAACTCTTAAAAAAGGCAGTCGAATACGATTTAACCTTTATTATTATAGAATCTGCTAGATTACTAAAAAGAACAAATGCAGCATATACAGGAAGCCAAAAAGACCATGAATATTACTCTGCCCTCACCAAAAAATACTCAAAAATATTATTATTAGAAATCCAAGCGGAGGATATATATACTTCGATAGGTAGGCATTATGCCAAATCAAAAGCCACTCAAAAACATTTATTTGACCTTTATAAAAAAGACTATGAAAGTATTATTCCCCACATGGGAAAAGTAGATTCTTACGTTTTTCATATTTATGGATATTTATCAGGAGTGACACTTTACATGAGTATCAATGACTTTAAATCCACCGCTGAAATTTGCCGTTCAGGCATCGCTTATTTTGAAAATAAATCCTACAATCACAAAGCAGCTCAACTTGCTTTTCTTTATCAGTTAGTTATTTGTTCTATGCAATTAGGAAATTTCGAGGAGAGTAAAGCTGCAATTGAAAAATGTTGCCTTTTAGCAAAAGTCGGAAAACACGATTGGTTTAGGACGCTTGAAAACCACTTCCTCCTCTGCCTTTATACTTCAGAAAATGCAAAAGCATGGGAACTTTTCCAAACCGCCAAAAAAGCAAAAGGATTTCCACACCTACTTCCTGCCGTAAAAGAAAGGTGGATTTTACATGAAGCATATATTAATTTCTTGGTAGAAATCGAAGCAGCAGGTGACAAAGTAAAAAAAGATAAAAAATTTAAAATCAATAAATTTTTAAACGAAGTAGCGCCTGCTTTTTCGCAAGACAAACGGGGACTCAATATTCCAATTTTAATCATCCAAGTTTTATTCCTTTGGAATTATAAAAAATTCGATGATGCTTATCAACGCATTGAAGCACTTTCCAAATATAATTCTCGCCACCTCAAAAAAGAAGATGATACTTACCGAACCGCACTTTTTATCAAGATGTTAGAAGTTTCTGCCAAATATGGTTTCCAACCTGAAGAAACTAAAACCAATACATCGGAATACTTTGACTTGATGGATGAAGCTGAAATTGTTTTTGCCAACCAATCTGCTGAAATTGAATATATCCCTTATCATTTTTTATGGAAATATGGAATGCAAGTATTAGATCGAGTAAATCCAAATTAATTTCCAAAAAAAGCAACTGTCCTACCCTTTTTTCTCTCCTAAATTTCATCAAACCTCCATTTTACTAGCATTTTAACAGAATTTAACAAAGCTGTCCAAGCTTTGTCCCACCCCTGTCATAGCCTTGTCCATACCAAATTCTTGGGAAATCTAGTTTTAAACCTGAAATTTACATTATGAATGACGGACAACTAATAAGTGATGAAGAGAAAGAAAGTAATTCATAAAAAAGCATTCAAATCTTAGATAAAGATTTAAGATTCAAAAAATAGAGTTTCAGTAAAAGCATGGAGATTAAAGTTTTTATGGCAAAAAAACATAACCAGTTGGAAGCCACCTAAAAAAGAATTCATTAAAGAATGTATTCATTTTTATAACAAACACTCGATAAAAACTTTTCTCCATGCTTCTTTGACAAACAATTTCCGATAATCTTCGGATTCAAGAATATAGGGTTTTAGTTAGGTTTTTTTCTCGGTTGTGGAATCGAGCTTTTGGCAATCTATCGTTATCAAAAAATTTATTCCACTTCCGTATTTGACATCAACTTCCGATAATGTTCGGATTTAAAATATAATGGTAAAACACATCATGGGCGAAAAATTAACCATTCATCATGTACAATTAACCATTAAAAATTATGGTTGCTTAGTTTTTTTTATCGGCAAAGCGAATTATACTTTTATAACTCAAACAAAACCAATTCAATGAAATGAAGAAGTTATCAAGACTATTTGTTTTGCCGTATTTGAAAATAATTTTACTGACTTACATAAAGGAAGAGATAATACACAAAAACCGTTTTTTATCCAAAACCGATACTCAGAGAGGCTATCCCAAAATTGACTAATTAACAGGCGCATTATTCCAAAATCGAAAAGAGGGTTTTTCAAACTTTCACAAAGGTGAAAATTGAAATTTTCTCACACTTTGTAACAGCACTCGTCGATATATTCAATAGACAACGCCATGAAAAAGCAAGGAGGGTGATATACCCAGAAACGTTACGGGCTTTTCCCAAAACCGTTGCGGGGTTATTAATTTAAACTCTAGAAATCTTTTCCCAAAGACCGTTAGAGTTTCCAAAACTAACCACTATGTTGCTCCCTTGCCTTTCAAAAATTTTAAAGTGAGAATTAAAAGACTAGAATATAATACCGAATTCAATAAGAGGTGTCGTATAAGTTGTACTTTTTTTTATGAAAAGATCTTAAAGAACGTGTGATAGGTTGTTTGTCCTGGCAGTTTTATTCTATTTTTTTTAGAATAATCTGTCAGGATTTTTTTTTGAAAAAATTGATTATAAATTTATCTAAGAAACGACAACTTTATATTAAAACGATTCTATGAGAAATGGTCTATGAGTAATGTGGCAGGTTGGGACTGGCGAAAAATGAGGGAGCGGGAGCTTGACTTTGAGAAGAGCATTTTTTTCGTCTAAGGTTTTTCGGTTCTTTTTTGCCAATGCAAAAAGAATAAGCTGCCTAGCATCCACTTCCTTCAAAATCTAAAAGCAAGAGTTAATAAAAAAGCATATATTATATAGCTGTGTAGCTTGTTCTTTTTTTCCATTGAAAAAAAAAAGAACCAAAAAATTCTAGACGAAAAAATAGCTGAACGCAAAGCAAGCTCCCGCTCCCTCATTTTTCGCCGATCTCAACCCACCCCACTTCTCATAGACCATTCCTCATAGATTGTTATTTAATTCCCTACTGTATAAAATTAGTTTTTAAAACTCCGAAGATATTTAATTTCTATATTGAAATCATCATTAGAAAACTCAAGTCAACCGAATATCTCTCACTACTAATTTTCTCCAATTCAAATATCCTTTAACTGCCAAAACAGTATTGACTATGAACAAAAGCATAAAAAGGTAAGCTCCCACCGCCCAATACATATAGACATAAATCATATCTACAATGATCCAATAAATCCAATTTCCAATCTTTTTTTGAATGGTCATAAATGTGGCAAAAATCGCAAAAGCAGTAGTAAATGCATCTAGGTAAGTTTTCTGTGCAGGGGTATATTTGTCAAATAAATATCCTAATAAAAAAGTCAATGCCACACCAGCTACAACAATCATAATGTGCTGATTAACAGTCAGTTGTGTTACGTACAATTGCTTCTTTTCGGTACTTCCAAACTTCCATTGATAGATTCCCACAAATCCCATAACCACATAAAAAACATTCAAAATTGCATCAATGTAATAATCATATAAATTATAAGTTGCCCATGCCCAAAGTCCACAACTAAGTATTCCCCAAAACCAACACCACACATTTTCTTTGATCGCTAAAACGATATAAATCAATCCAAAAAGGGTCGCTAAAATTTCTGCCAAATGCAAATTTTGCGCAGCTTGAATAACACTAGAAAAAAAATCAGACATATATTTCGTGTTAAATTTTAATATGTAAATGTATTGTTTTATTTTGCCCTACTCACAAGGTGACTTTGAGTCACCTTGTGAATAATTAAACTAACGGCTGAATCAAAAACTGCAATGAATACTCCTTCGGAAACAACTTAAATTCATCATGCAGATGCGCTCCCCAACTATCATCTCCTCCAATTCCCATCTGTCCAAAATCGACGTGCAAAGTAATAAAATCTTTTGGAATCAAATCGCAAGTATGCTTAAATGGTTTTTCACGGTCACCCAAATCAAAATCATCTGTCGTATATTTTTGTGCAGAAAAATCAAATAATGGTTGTCCGATTATTTTTAATCCAACACCTTCCGAATTGGTCAAAGTCAACCAACGATTTTCAGTTTTGTTGCCATTTTCTTGAGGGCGAATATAAGGATGATATTGCTCCGTAATTGTATTGTTATAAACTCCAACAAATGCACTCGTTTTTCTATCTGAATAATTCTCATGAAGTCCTCTTCCAAAACATTTTCTACTCCCCTATTCTTACTCGCCTCTTTCCATTTTTCCAATCGAAGCATCATCAAATTTCCTAAATCATTATCAATCTGTGCTCACCAAAAATTAGGCTTTGCTCTTTTTTGTAACAATACATTTCCGTGAAAAGCATATTGCTCTAAAAGTCCTGTTTTTTTCGAAAATTCGATTAAAAAATCTTTTCCTTCAATTTTGTAAATATTTTGTTTTTTTCTTTAAAATCAAGACATCCAGCTCGTTTTTTGAAGAAATTACAACTTTCTTTTATTGGATAATTGAATTTGTTCTTTCGCAATTTCGTGACCAGCAGGAATCATTGGTTGATCTTCTTTGGTCAAAAAATATAAATTCAAAAAGCATTCTCCTAAGTTATCTTTTTTAAGATTGGTAGGTATTTCTACTTCTTCAAAAGCTTGAGGAGCAATATCCAAATCTTCTAATTCATAAATCCAAGTCAGCGTTCCGTCAATAATATATTCTACTCGTAACAATACATTTGCAAGCGTAGAAAAATCAAACAAATTGTGAATCCGAAACATTCCTTTTTCTAAATCTACCACTTCCACTTTTATATTTTGATACACTTTTTTAACCTCCAAAAGTGCAGGATGAATCGTTCGATTGGGAAAGACTAAACCATTAATGCAAAAATTATTATCACTCGGCACATCATCTCCTCCGAAGTCTCCACCGTATTTCCAATACGCTGTTCCATCTGCTGTTTTTGCCAAAATTCCTTGGTCTTGCCAATCCCAAATAAAGCCTCCTTGCAGGTTGGGAAATCGCTCTATCGCATCCCAATATTTTTGTAAATCCCCCACACTATTTCCCATCGCATGAGCGTACTCACACATGATGAGCGGTCGGTCATTAGTGCGCTCTGCATATTCAATAATGGTTGCTATTTTTGGATACATTGGGCAAACGATGTCAGTATTTTTTGCTTCGCCTGCTTGTTCATATTGCACGGGGCGAGAGTCGTCTCTTTGTTTTACCCACTCGTAGGCGGTTTGCATATTCTGTCCATTTCCAGCTTCATTCCCTAAAGACCAAGCGATAATACAAGCATGATTTTTGGTTCGTTCCAACATCCGTTTCACTCGATCCAAATGTGCCGCTTTCCAGTTGGGCAAAGCAGAAGTATGTGCTTCCTCATCATATGGTTGGGAAAAACAAGAACCCATTCCATGTGCTTCAATATTTGCTTCATCGACTACGTACAAACCATATTCATCACACAACTCATACCACCTCGAATGATTAGGATAATGACTCGCACGTACTGCATTAAAATTATTTTGCTTCAATAATTTTATGTCTTCTAGCATATCGTTCTCTGTAATCACATGACCATTCACTTCATCATGTTCATGTCGATTGACACCTTTAATGGTAATCGCTTTTCCATTGAGGAGGAGTTGGGCATTTTTGATTTCGAGTTTTCTAAAACCGACTTTGCAGCCAATCATTTGAATGACTTTATTATTTTCATTTCTCAAAACCAAAGTCAAATTATAAAGGTTGGGAGTTTCTGCTGTCCACTTTTTTGGATTTTTTATTTTATTCGAAAGAGAAATAATAATATTTGTATCTGACTGAAAATCAACGTTTTGTTCACTTGCTTCCAGCAATATTTGATTCTCATCATACAATTGACATTCTACTAAAAATGGTTTTTCCTTTTTCTCCAAATCAAAATTTTCCACTTCCACTTCAACTTGTAACAATGCATTTACGTAATCTTTATCCAAGTCCGTTTTTACAAAAAAATCACGAATATGAGTTTTTGGCGTAGCCCACAAATACACTTCCCGTTCCATTCCACTCAGCCTCCAGAAATCTTGACATTCCAAATATGAACCATCCGACCAACGATAAACTTCTACGGAAATCGTATTTTCACTTTTTTGTAAATGTTTTGCCTGCTTCTCGATCAGGGAGGTTATATTAAATTCAACTGGCGTTTTTGAATCTTGATTATAACCAATAAATTCTCCGTTGAGCCAAAAATAAGCAGCAGATTTTACTGCTCCAAATTGAATAAAAATTTCTTTTCCATCCCAATCTGCTGGAATCGTAAATGACTTTTTATAAGAACCAACTGGATTATTATCATGTGGAATATATGGTGGATTTTTGGGAAAAGGATAGCTATCATTCACATAAATAGGAGTGCCGTAACCTTGCAATTCCCAATTAGAAGGCACATCTATTTCATCCCAATTGGAAACATCAAAATCATTTTTGTAAAAATCCTTGGGGCGATCGACTGGTTTTTTCACCCAATGGAATTTCCATTTTCCATTAAGTGATTTCACCCATTTGGAATTTGATTTTTGAGAGTTATTCACATTATAGAATTCCTCCACATTTAAGGAAGAGATGAAATTTGTATGAGGTTTAATTTGTCCTAAATTAAATATTTCAGGATTCTCCCAAAATGGATTTTCATCATCAAAGATTATATTCTTATTAATTTCTGGAGTCATGTTTTTTTATTGAATTTATATATCAACTAGAAGTACAAAGAAATGTAATTTTTAAAAAATAATTATGGAAAATGCACTTTTATCATCATCCTTATGTCATTACAAATTTAACCAACTGAAAACAACATGCAATAGAAAATTCTCTCGAATACATATCCACCAACTAATTTCCCCTTATTTATTAAAAATTATCTCTTTTGAGTAGCCACTATTCAATATTGTAGCGTGATTTTTATATTTCACCTTATTACTCTGTAACAGAAATTCTTTAATATTATGGGCATGTCTTTTCATCCAACTCTTCGTCACGTGCTCACCTTGATAGCTAAGGCTATCAGGTTCCGTGCGTTTCTCGATTTGAATAAAAATGCATAGCTCTTAATATCAAACAACTTTTATTACAGAGTACTTATTTATTTATAAAACAAATTTTATTATGAAAAAACAAAAATGAGCCAATGTTCCGCCATTTTAATACCTCAAATTTTTTAGCATCAAAAACAGATTGTTCTTTTTTTTGAGATTTCTTATTCCGTCTTTTCTTTCTTTGGGAAAAAAGAGGTGAGGTAAAAATGAAGGTTGCGTCTAAAAGGAAGATGATTTTTTTTCATGGTCTGCTATGCTTTGTTTTAAGAAAAGAAGGGAAAGGTAAAAAAATGTAAAACAAAATAGGGGTTTTCATTTTAAAACTGTCTTGATAGTACAAATCAATTTTAACGAAAAAGTCAACCAATGAAAAATCTAACTTATCTAGATAAAGGAATCGTGTTAAAGAGTACGATGATTACTTTTTTTGTAATAATCATGAGCACCTTTTCTTTTTTAATAATGAACGGTTAACTTCCCATGATGGTGAGAGTCGAGAATTAAATTGCAAGGAATTAACCGTTAACAGTCAACCATTAGAAAATCTGTCATTTGTTGAACCGTTTCTTCGGGTGTTCCGCTTGCGTCAATTTCTACAATGTTATCTCTATTCCATCGCTTTAAATATTGGATGGCTTTAAAAAATTTCTTTCGATCTTCTTCGAGATTTTCTTCAAATAATTCTTTAGCTTGGTTCCGTCCTTTCATTCTTTGATAGCAAACTTCATTGCTAACATTGAGGAAAAAAATCACGTCGGGTTTTCGAGCTTTCTCATTTAATTTTAAAACTTCTTTGAATCCAAACCCATCTTTACTTTGATAAACTAGGGAAGACAAATAATATCTATCACAAATAATTGCACGATCACCTGCTCTTTCCAACCATGGATTAATCAAGCGATCTCGATGATCTAGTCGATTGGCAGCAAATGATAAAGCTAAAGTTCGATGGGAAAATTGTTTTATTTTTTTTGTCAAAACAGACCGAATGTACATTCCACCAACCATGTCATTATTAGGTTCATAGGATCGTTTGATCTTAAATTTCTTTTTTAGTTTTTTTTCCAATAATTCAGAAGCGGTGGTTTTCCCAGCTCCATCCAAACCTTCGATGACGATAAAAAGTGATTCTTTTGACATAAAATAATATTGTTGATTCTTTGATAAAGCCTGCAGTCAGATTTTGTCAAAGAATGATCCTATTTTTGATTTGCAATGATATAAAAACTATGGCACAATTCTTTTTAACTTTACTTTGTTTTTATTTTTTCAAAGTAAAAATCCATTCTATTATAATAAATTTAAAAATATGAAAAACCTTATCTTCTTACTTACATTTTCTTCTATATTTTTTTGGGCTTGTAACGCTGATTCAAATTCTAACAATGGAATTCCTGACGAGAAATTATGGGAAACTTTTTGGAGTGACTTTGAAATTTTAGTTGAGAAAAATGATCTTCAGGGAGTGGTCAAATTAGTTGATTTTCCATTAGAAGGTGATTTTTTTAAAACCAATACGGGCAAAGGATTATCACGAACAGGTCTTATCACAAATTATGAAAAGATTATTGGGAATAATATTCGTCTAAGAATCATCGCTGCGAAAAAAGAGGATTGGTCGGAAATGAAAATTAACTCAAAAGATGATTCGAAAAGGTTTGGTGTTCCAGTTGGAGAGACAATGAGAGTGTTGACTTTGAATTTTGTTTTTAATCAAGGACAAGAGGATCAGACTGAGTCGTCGCAGATTTTTTATTTTGCGAAAATTAAAGGTGATTATAAATGGTGTGCGATGGAGATTGTAGAATAGGCAATATATAACATTGATGACTTGGTCTTTTTATGGGGAGTAAAATCAGAGGGTTGTGGAATAAGTATGAAGTACTAATCAAGAGACTCTGTCCAAACGTTTTTTATAAAAATTCAAACTATGAAAGGTTTTATTTTTTCACTTACTTTTTATTCTATTTTTTTCTTGTCTTGTAATTCTCATGATAAACTCTGGTATGACTTCTGGACAGACTTTAAGACTGTAGTTGAGAAAAACGATGCTCAAGGAGTTGTTAATTTAATCAATTCCCCACTAAAAGGTAATTTTTTTGAAGCAAGTGCTGGCATGGGCTTATCACCCAATGGAGTTATTAAAAATTATGGAAGAATAATTGGAACCAATGTTCGAGAAGAAATTATCTCAGCAAAAGAAGATGAGTGGTCGGAAAGAAAAATCACTTCTAAGAACGAAGCGAAATTACTTGGTGTGCCTGTTGATGAAACTGTAAAAATATTGACGTTGAATTTAGTTTCCAATGTAGAGGAAGAGTATCAGATAGAGTGGTCACAAATATTTTATTTCGCAAAAATAGATGGAGATTATAAATGGTGCGCAATGGAAATTGTGGGGTAGGTTCTGAATACTCAATAAGAAATGTCCAATCTCCAAAATTTATCATTAAAATTTGGAAATCGGACATTTAATATCATCTATTCAGCGTAACATCCCCTTTATAAATTTTTACCAATCCATCTTTAAATTCAATCTCAGCGAAGAAAACAAAAACGTTTGGATTTAATTTTTCTCCCTTAAAAAATCCATTCCATCCTTCCGTTGGATCATTCGGTTGAATGTTTTCATTTTCAAAAACAACTTCACCCCATCGATTGAAAATTCTAAAGCTTTTCACCTTTGCCACATCTTGTCCTGCATTGATATAAAAAATATCATTCAATCCATTTTCGTCAGGACTAAAAGCATTTGGGATAAAAACGTGTCGATTTTTTTCTACAATAATTGTTATGGTATCACTAGCGACACATCCATTTTCATCAGACATCGTTACGATATAAGTGGACTGATTGGTTGGCGTGACGAATTGAGTTAAGCAACTATCACAAGTTGAATTGGCAGACCAAATGATTTCTGTTGGAGTGAAATTTGGCATGGATTGGATTTCGATACTATCGCCTAATTCTATCGTTGCATTTGGCCCTAAATTTACGGCCACTTCTAATGGTTCTGAAACGGTCACTTGATCTGAAACTATACAACCATTATCATCTGAAATAGTCAAAGTATGTTCTCCTGGAGAAATAAAATCAAAAACAGTTGGACTATTTTGTATCGTAGTAAATCCACTTCCATCCAAGGAGTAGGTGTAATTTCCAGAACCACCTGTGATATTATTTAAAATAATTTGTCCATCAAATGCAGCTGTACATGGTGGTGCAACTGGTGTAATGTCCAATTGAATTTCATCAGGTTGAATAAGCGTAGTTGAAGCAATTATCGAACAACCTGTGGCATCGGTAATCGTCACTTCATAATCTCCCACAAAAACATTTTCGATAATCGGAGAAGTACTTCCATTACTCCATAGGAATTGGAAAGGTGCTGTTCCTGATGTTGGAACGGCAATCGCAGCTCCATCATTTTCATTAAAACAACTGATATTGAAATTTCCAAATTGAGAAGTTGGTTGTGCGATTGCGTCGATTGTTTCTACTTGAATTGTAATTTGATTCGTTGGAATTACAGCGATACAATTATTGTTCAACGGCGAAACAGATTCAAGTGAATAAGTTGTCGTAGCTGTTGGCGCAACTGTAATCGTATGTCCATCAGAGATTCCATTTAAAATAATTGGAGGATTACTTCCTTCTGAAAATTCCACATCGTAAGTCGTTCCACCAGTCAAAGTGAAAGTTAAAATGACATCATTGCCTGGGCAAATTGAATTGGTTGAGGCTGAAATTGTTCCAGTAACTTCTAGTTCAAAAGTTAAATCGATGGTGATGATACTATCGCAACCATTCATATTCCCGTTAAGAATAATTTCAGTTCCAGAGTCATTTGATTGATCGTAAAGAATATTGTTGACTAGGAGACTTTCGCCATCACAAAGTGTTTGGACAATATTGTTGGAAGTAGTTGAAGTTACAAAAAGTTCAATTTCGACAGTTTGTGAAAAACAAATCCCATCAGATACAATTGCGTAAACTGATGTATTAACTGATGTAATTGTTGTTGCACTTGGTATCGTTGCGCCTGCATCAGAATACCAAGTGACCGTATTTCCATTGCCACCGTTAACTGTATTTTCTAAGGTCGTTAAATCAAATGTCGCTGTGCCACTTCCTTCATCACATTGAGAATCTGTCGTGGGAAATGCACTTAATGAATTGTCAACTGTTAAAGTAATTTCTACAATTTGGGATGCACAATTTCCGTCGGTTACTATTGCAAAAACAGATGTGTTGCCACTCGTTATTGTCGTTGCACTTGGTGTCGTCGCTCCTGCATCAGAATACCAAGTGACCGCATTCCCATTTCCACCATTAACTGTATTTTCTAAAGTAGTTAAATCAAAGGTCGCAGTTCCACTTCCTTCATCACATTGAGAATCTGTCGTGGAAAATGCACTTAATGAATTGTCAACGGTCAAAGTAATTTCTACGATTTCCGAAGCGCAATTTCCGTCAGTTACTATGGCGTAAACTGAAGTGTTGCCACTTGTAATTGTTGTTGCACTTGGCATTGTTCCAGCTGCATCCGAATACCAAGTAACCGTATTTCCATTGCCACCGTTAACTGTATTTTCTAAGGTCGTTAAATCAAATGTCGCTGTGCCACTTCCTTCATCACATTGAAAATCTGTCGTGGGAAATGCACTTAATGAATTGTCAACGGTCAAAGTAATTTCTACTATTTCCGAAGCGCAATTTCCATCTGTTACGATCGCATAAACAGATGTGTTGCCACTTGTAATTGTTGTTGCACTTGGAGTTGTTGCTCCTGCATCAGAATACCAAGTGACGGTATTTCCATTTCCACCATTAACTGTATTTTCTAAAGTAGTTAAATCAAATGTTGCCGTGCCACTTCCGTCATCACATTGAGAATCTGTCGTTGGGAATGCAGTT
>Ga0114956_1002818_pt1 | contig 13590 bp, 7 predicted proteins | sample MaitaG_FD_87304 | JGI IMG/M metagenome (GOLD analysis project Ga0114956, IMG submission 87304) | Marine algal microbial communities from Maine, USA - Maine_Asex2 metaG | ecosystem: Host-associated > Algae > Red algae > Unclassified | place: Maine, USA | collected 2015-01-05 | reverse complement strand
TGCCATCTTTTGTTATATGCCCAATAATAAATATTGCTGTATTACTCTGCTTTGCATATCGCAACAACTCCCCTGCACATTCTTTTATTTGAGAGATGCTACCGGGAGTAGACTCTAAAAAGGGTGATTGCATACTTTGTATTGAATCTACCACAATAACCTTTGGCTGTATGCGCTTAGCTTCCTCAAATACCTTATTAACTGCTATAACTGGTAATACAAAAAAATTGTTGTTGGTAGTTCCTACCCGTTCTGCGCGCATTTTTACTTGTTGGGCACTTTCTTCACCCGCAATGTATAAAATGGTAGTGGTTTGCTCTAAATACTTTGCTAACTGTAGCAACAAGGTTGATTTACCTATGCCAGGCTCACCACCTAACAAGATAACTGAACCTTCTACAATGCCACCACCTAAAACTCTATTGAGCTCAAAATCTTTGGTTCTTAATCTTCCATGACCTTCATTTTCAATTTCCGAAATTCTTTTGGCTGATACTTTAGTGTCCACTTCTACTAAAGTTTCCTTTTGCTTTCCTGTGGTTGTTACTTCTTCTACATAAGTGTTCCAATTGCCGCAAGAGCCGCATTTACCAACCCACTTTGGGGACTCAGCACCACAGTCGGTGCAGAAATAGGATGTTTTAAGTTTTGCCATTTGAGTTATGCAAGATACCGTTTAGAGATTAAAAATTGGGCTAATACCATATTAACGTGATAACAATCCGATCAAACAGGCTTTTTGTATGCTATACTTTTTCCAAAAAAAAAAGGGACTATGAAAATCATAATCCCTTAAGCAAATTTTATAAGTGAGGTTTATTACTCACCTTTTACGAACTTAACAATTGCTGAAGTTCTATTTAAATCATCTACTAATTTTACAAAGTAAATAGCGTCTGCCATACCCGAAACATCAATGGTATGCGTATTGCTTCCTTTAGTAATTGTTGCATCTATTACTTTAATTGTTCTGCCCAGCATATCAACTATTTCAATACTAGCATTCAATTCGAATTGGCTATTTATTTGAATATTGATATCGCCATTTGAAGGAATTGGCCAAACACTAGTTATTCCATAAGTTATACAAGTAGCTTTAGCATTAGCAACTTCACTTACAACTTCATTACCATCAACATCTACTTCAACTACTCTATAATAGTTAATTCCATTGGCTGGTTGATTGTCAGCAAAATTATACTCTACCATTGTTTGAGAATTTCCACTAGCAACAACTTTTCCTATTGATTGATAACTAATTCCATCAAAACTTCTTTCAATTCTAAAATGGTCGCTATTAACTTCTGACCCTGTTGACCATCTTAAATCAACCGAACAATTTTGAGCTCTAGCAGTAATGCCTGTAAACTCTGTAGCAACTGTTGGAGAACAGTTAGGGTTAAAGTAACCTGAACCCGGCAAGGTAATTAGGCAAGAAACACCGTTGTAATTTAAATACCCCAGAACCACAACGGAATCATTGATGCCTAAAGGACCATCATAGAAATTACCCGTATTGGCATCTATCACTTCAATTGAATCGCTCAATCCTATGTTAGCAGGATCATTTAAATCCAATGAATCGCCTGCCGGACATTGAAACTCAAATGTAAAGCCAATTAAACAGCTACCAGAAGATGTTCTAATGGTTACCTCAGGTAATACGCTAATTGTTACAGTATCACTAAAAGTAACTCCTGCACTGCAAGTAGGATTTGCTTCTGCCACATATTGATATTCTATTACTGTACAACCTGGGTTTACAACTGTACCTGAAGCCGATAAAGGCGTCATTGATGATGAATTTAACACTGGAGCGCCAGCAATTGGGATAAAATTAACGGTAACCCCTGTATCTGCGATACCTGCACCTGTGCTATCAAACAAGGCTGCTTGTAATTGAATTACACCACCTGAGCATATTACTGTGCTTGCCGTTTGCAAGGTTACACTATCCAAGCAGTTGCCAGAAGGTGCAGATGGGCATGCCGAAAATGGAACAAAATTGAAAATCTCTGTACATCCTTGAGCATTTGACAACTCAACATAAGCCACTCCTCCAGGAGAACCCGGCACACTTGATAAAACAAAGTTTGTTGAGTCTACAACATCACCACAAGTTGTATTAATTCTAAAAGTACAAGCGCTATCAAGCAGCACTATTGTAGGCATTTGTGGTAATGGAAATACTACATATTGTATTTGCCCTGCCGCAATGGTATCATCAATATTACCATCTAAATCTGCATCACAAAAAGCTGCAACATAAATTAACATAGTATCTGGATCGCAAGGATTAGCACCAGAGTGCATTAAAGTATCCCCTATACTAGCTCCATTGGTAAAGTTTGAATTGTAGAAATAACCGAATCCAACTTGCGTTCCATCAGGATCTGAAACTCCTCCGACAATTGCAGGAAATAAAAATGATGAGATTTCAAAACCATCACAAACTGTGCCTGCTGCTACAGTTGGTTCAGTAGAGGTTGGACAAGCCAACAGCATAGAACAATTTGTTAAAACTCCCGGACTTGCAAAAATTGAATCTCCTGCAGCATTTAGTCCATAAAATAACATTTCATCACACCAAACTATTGATGTATCGTTGTTACCAGATGTTGCACTACTACCCAGTGAAGGTCCATCACCATCAGGTCGAGTTGGCCAAGGGTTGGTATCATCATATGTAACAATATCTACTGTATCACCTTTGCAATTGTTTAACATTACTGTTTCACCACTATTTCTTAACCCACCGCTTTGCCATTCATAAGCGGCCAAGCCAAAAGTGTTGAAAAATGCTGGTGAGTCAATACAAAAAATGACAAAATTACCTGGAGCAACTATTATTGATCTTGTTATAGTATCCATTATGCCATCACCAAAATACCATCCTTCCATATCTACAGAATTAGGACCAGGGTTATAAAGCTCTAAAAATTCTAAAGTATCTTGACCAACTTCAGGTGGATTGTACATAATCTCTGTTATTATCAAAACACCTGTAGTATCGCAATTTGCAGCTACTGGCGCAGTAACTTCTGTAACAACCACATCCATAGTAAATTGATCTTTATCTGTTTCACCTGAAACTACTATGTAGTAATCTCCCATTGGTAAAGAAGTACCTGCAACTAATTCAGTTACTTCTAAACTATCTCCACAAGCGTAGTTGTTTAAAGGATCTGTATAGGAAGCAACAATGTCGCCTGGTCTAATGGTATCAACCGCAACACAATTAACATTGGTAATTACACCTATGTTGTAATTTTGAGTTAAACCACCTGACAGGTTTACCTTAATTTCGTTATTTGCAAAAGGTGCAGTTATTTTATACCAAGCTGAAGTAGCAGTAGTAGTTGCGCACGGATGAGATGGCATTGGTGTTGCAAATGAACCCATTTCATAAAAACCACCATTTAAAGCAGTTTCACATAGGCAAGTTGTAACTGTACCTTCAACATTTAAAGGATTACCATCTGTATCAGCCAAACCTAAACTATCGGCATCACCACAAATAAAACCTGATTTGTAAGGAGATATTTCAAAAGAAAAGTTACCTGTTGTATTATCATCAGCTTCTACTTGAAAAAAGTAACCAACATCATCTACAGAAACAGCAACTGGAGAAACACTATCTATAGCCGCCTGAAAATCTGCCAACGTAGGCAATGAATTTGCCGGAAGAAAAATATGATTATTTACAACCGTTGAACTATCAAAACAAAATGCATTTTGAGACATTCCATCAATATTAACACCAAAAATATTGGTGTCTCCAAAACAATTGAAACTAGTATTCAATAATAAACTTGAAATTTCTAACTCTGCATGAACACCTAAAGTTGGTGGATTGTTAGGGAAACCTGGATAATCTTTCCATGCCAATACCAATGAACCATCAAAGCCAGCAACTGAGGCGTATGGGTCTCCTACCATGCTAAACCATAAATCATTGGTAACAATACCTGAGCCGCAAGTCATAGTATTCATAGGTGCGCCCCAACCTGCTCCAGTATTGTCAACATCCAATTGAATACAATCATTAAAATATTGCTTTACATCATCTGCCCCTGCACAGTCAGGCGGTGTTCCTTCATTTACATCAGCTAATTGATTGCACTGACTGAAAGCCATGCCAACACTAAAAACAAATGTGAGACAAAAAATTAGTGTATTCTTAAAATTCATAACGGTGGTTTATTTAATCGAATTTGAACGCACAAAGATAGGTGTTCTTCTTAAGTTTCTATAAAATTTATTGTTAATAATTGAAGAAGATTCAATTTAGAATTTGGGACAACTTACCCTGCTAATCTTACCTTTTTGTTTACCCGGAATTATGTAAACAACTGAAGCTTCTAAACCGCCTCTCGATTTATTTGTGGATGAGAGATTAGATACTGTCATATCATAGCTAAACCCAAGTTTTAACTTTGACAATTCATATTGAAGCAAGATTATTAATGCATCTGGCGAAATGGCATTGGTATAATTGCCCGACATTCTAAATCGCAGCCCTGTATGAATAGTTTTATCGCTTCCCGTTACTCCTTCCATTTCATACCTTAACATTGCACCTATTAAAGATTCTAATAAAGGCCCTTGTTTTGAAAACACTAATCCAGGTGACAGTGCCAAGTTATCTTTCAGTGGAAAAGTTAATCCACCATGTAAATTGTATTTATGCTGCTGCCTTATTTGATCGTCTCCCATAAACGAAAGCTGAGGACTGTTAAGATGATAACCCGAAAATCCACCATAAAAATTAAAATCTCTCTTCAAAGTATAATACCAAAATAAACCAGCCGAAACCTCCATATAATTAAATGAGTTTATCGTAAAATTTTCTCCGTTTGGCAAGTCTGAATTAAAATTTCTCCCATCAAATTGACCGTCAAAAGTTAAGCTTGTATAATCTATGCTTCTATTAAAGTAAGAAGTTGCAATACCTAAGGATACCACGCTTTTCCCCTCAAAATCCATTGATTTAGCACCAGCTAAATAAAAAGTACCGCTTGTAAATCCTAAATTGGCTGCCCCTGCCCTATCACTATTTACCCCAACGCCAGCGCTAATAGTATTGATGCCTTGTCTTGATTTGAACAAACCCATTTCTGCTGTTCCGCTAATTCTGTTAAATGGATTATCAATTACACTTCTATACTGATTGCGATAATTTAGGGTAAACCTTATACTTCCGTTAAACATACCTACCATGCCAGGATTAATGTTACCCGGTGAGGTATTGTATTGGGCATAATGTTGATCTTGACCAAAACACAATGTGATTGATACAAGTGCAACTAAATACAATATAACCTTCCTCATCTTATCTAATTAATGTAACACTACCAGATTTGTTAAAAGTTTTACCATTCACAAAGCTGCCTTGCACAGTCCATACGAACACTGTGGGGTTTAATTTTCTACCTTTAAATGTACCATCCCAGCGATCCAATAAATTCGTTGACCCGAAAACTTCTTCACCCCAGCGATCAAAAATTGAAAATTGATAATCATCCACTCCAAAGTACCTAGGGTAGAAAAAATCATTGGCAACATCTTCATTAGGCGTAAATGCATTTGGAAACTCAATAAAATAATCCGCATCTAAAACTCGCACCAACACTGAGTCTAAGCCAATGCAGCCTGTTGCTGTATCTGTAACCTGCAAATAATACCAGGTAGACCTTGTAGGTGATGCTATAGGAAATGGACAATCATTACAGCTCAAATCATCATCTGGAGACCATTGATAAATTACATTATTGTTTGGCACAACCTGGGTTACAATTACTTCTCCTCCAAAACCTAGTTGAATAGATATTTCATCAGGCATTGTTATGGTAACACCGCCAGCATTGCCAATGGATGTGCTAACCACAGTTGAGCAGCTATCTGCATCATAAATAGTTAAAGTATATGGGCCGGCTGGCAAGTTATTCGCAAAAGTATCAGTAACAGTAGTATCATGCGACCATGCAACTGAGTATGGTTCGTTGCCTCCTGTAATATTTATATTAATTTGACCATTTGGCAAATTACATGATGCATCTACAACATCTAAAGTTACTTGAAGAGGTGTACTCAATTGCTGAATTGTAAAAGGACCCAGTATTGCCGAGCATGAGTCGGCATCTTTAACTTCAAACATATAACTACCAGGGCTAATTGTGCTTAAATCTATTGAGTCAGATTCTGTTGCACCTGTTCCTAAATTTGTCCATTTAATGGTATATGGTGGATTACCACCACTGACTAAAGTTCCTGAAACACTTCCTCTATTGTTACTGCAAGAAATATCTATAATAACCAATGCTGATGTATCTACAACTATTGGTACATTGCCTGGTACATTAACAATAATTGAAGACGCACAATTAGTAGAGTCGGTAACTGTTAAGGTATATTGCCCGGCAACTACTCCTGCTAAATTGAGCATGTTACCAACTACTCCTGTCATGTTCGTCCATTGAAATGTATATGGCGATACTCCACCGCTTACTTGCAAGCCACTAACGCTTCCTAAAATCGTATCACATTGCGAGCCATTAATTATCATTAATGAAGTATCAATAGTAGCTCCACCAGCACTTGCAATTAAAAATGGTCCGGCAGAAGCTGTGCAACACCCTTGGTCTGCAACGGTAACTGTATATGCGCCTTGAGGCATACCGGTTAAATTGGCAGCATTGCCAACTGTATCGCCAATTGTATTAGTCCAAGTAAAAGTTAATGGAGCTTGTCCTGTTGCAGTTAATCCCATTATTGAACCGTTAGATGCACCACAAGCAGCATCTGTAATATTTACCATTGAAGAATTGATAACTGGATTAGGATTTTGCAATATCGAATATGGACCAACCGTATCAATACAACCCGCAGAATCGGTAACAATCAAAGTATAATTTCCTACTGGTTGAGCATACAAATCAATGTTATTTCCAACCAACATACCAACTGCATTATACCATGCGAAAGTAAAAGGTGGAGTTCCTGTACCTGCTACAACAGCTATTCCAGTTATTGCACCATCAGAACCAACAACTGGCGTAGGCACAGTTCCGCACACACCTGGCACCCAAACCGTAACCCCCCCAAAACTTTGTGCCTCACAACTATTATTATACGTAACGCCATCACAACCGCAAACAGGAATTACAACTGCAGGGCAAAAAACACTGCTATCAATTTTAGCAGGATTTGGACAAACAGAATTACTTGAACAAGTAACATTTTTAATATTCACCGAAAATGTATCTACTAAAAAGCCAAAAGTGGCTGCTAGGTTATAGGTGAAAGTTGTATCGCAACCAACAGTATCTCTTATTGACAAGGTATAATTACCAGCAACCAAATTTGTATAACTTGGATTGCTATTGTAAGCTCCTGAATTTATACTATATTGATAAGGTGGATTAGAACCTGAAGTTACATTGATAGTTATGGATCCATTTGGGCTTGTGCAACCAGGTTGGATTGCTGAAATATTGTAAACAAAGTTTCCAGAGGGAGTAGATAGTGTTGTAACAATAGTGGTATCACAACCCAAACTATCAATTATTCTCACCGAATATGGCCCCGAACTTAAGTTTGAAAATACATTGCCTGTCTGAACAGGATTCGCATTTAACTGATAAGAAAATGGTGGTATTCCACCACTTAAATAGTTTGCGGTAATGCTGCCATTGGCAAGACCACAACCAGGATTAACTGATGTTAAATTTGCATTTATTGGTGTAGATAACGTGGTAATATTAATGGTATCAGAAACTACACAAACCACGGCACTTGCTGAAGTAATGCGAACATTATTGATAGCTACTGAAGGGTCTGTACCCGTAGTATCATCATTGTTTTCCCAATTTATACCTATTCTTAAGTTAGGAATGTTGTTACAACTTGCTGGCAGTGCCATTGAATAACTTGTCCATTCACCTTGCACACCCCCAACACAAGGCACACTGCCGCAGCATAAACTTTTAACGGATGCGGTTAGCAAAGTCCAACCCGAACCATCATTATAAAAAACTGATGCATTGTCTAACAAAGCATCTCCGGCCGAAATAAAGTCGAATGATAAATTAAGATTGCTATTGCCAATAGTTGAAATCGCTGGAGACTCTGCTCTTAAACTAGTTTGCGGACAACCACCAAATGGCGGAGGCAAGATACCACAAAGGCCGCCTGCATTATACGCAGCGCCACCTGCAGGGTTGAATACACTTGTTATGTGCAATGTATTGTCTCCATTATTGGCAGTTCCACAACCTGTTGGAGCTACTCCACCTTCATTGTCGTTGATAACCCAAAAATTACTATCAGCACCATTCACTCCCGATACTACATTTAACGTCCAAGTTTGTACAATGCTATCAAAATCTTCTAAATAAATAGTTGAAGTTGCCCCTACTCCACTATCTGTTACTTGAACAATATATTGCCCAGCGCATAATGCAGCAAGATTGGGAGTAGTTTGTCCACCGGGACTCCATGAATAAGTATAGTTACCACTGCCACCGCTAACCATGGTTGCTATGGTGCCGTTACAGTCACCTGGGCACAATTCGTTAGTTGCCGTAGAGGCCACTGTTACGTTACCTGTTGCTTTTGAAAAGCTAAATAAACACATGAGGCAGAGCGCGAAAATGTAAATTGACCTCATAAAATCATCCTTTTAATGTATAGGATATAATACAAATGTAGAATTTAAACATGATAAAAGTGGAAATACCACACATTTAACCTTTCACATTCGCATAATTTTAACGCTCGGTTCAGTTGATTTATTGGACAATTAATACGATATAAAAAAGTAATATGAAATTTTTGCAATTAGCGTTAATCATCTTGGTCGTTTCCACAAGCATTACATCATGTGTAACTACCAAAAGATTCCATGATATTCAGGCCAAGAATGCCGAGCTATTATCCAATGAAACTGAGTGTTTTAGTGATATGGAAATGGTTTCTAACGAAAACGATCAGCTAAAAGCAAAATTAGATGAGATGCAAATTTCTTATGTTTCTACCAATAAAGAATTGGCACTTACCAAAGATAAATACTCAAGCGAGCAAAATTCTAAAAATACCATTAGCCGCAAGTATGATGATTTAAATAAGCAATATTCAGGAATGCTTACTGAAAAAGAAGCCAGCATTGCTAAATCGAATTCAGAAATAAATGAGTTACATAGCAAAATAGCCCAAAAAGAAAGTGAGTTGGCCCAATTACAAAATGCGGTGGAAGCAGAAAAGCAAATGGCTAGCAACCAAACTGCAATTCTAAGTTCTAAAGACGGAGAAATATCACAATTGAATAGTGAGGTTTTAAGAATGCAAGGCTTATTGGCCGAAAAAGACAATGAAATATCTTCATTTGAAACAGGCTTAGCCTTACGAGAAGCAAGAGTTAAGCAGCTGGAACAAATGATGGCTCAAAAAGATGCAGAAGCAATGGCTTTGCGTGATAGAATTAGAGGTGCATTAAAAGGCTTTAATAGCAGCGACCTTTCAGTTGAAGAAAAAGACGGGAAAGTTTATGTTTCGCTTTCAGAGAAATTACTTTTTGAAACTGCAAGCGCTGATGTTGACCCTAAAGGAAAAGAAGCATTGGGGAAAGTTGCTGAGGTATTGAAAGCGAATGAAGACATTTCTGTTTTGGTTGAAGGCCATACCGACAATGTACCTTATATAGGTTACGGAAAAGTAAAAGACAATTGGGATTTGAGTGTTTTAAGAGCGACCTCAGTTACAAGAATATTAACTAGTGACTACCAATTACCAGCCAATAGAGTTACTGCTTCTGGTAGAGGTGAATATATGCCAATTGCAGATAATGCTACTGATGAAGGTAAGAGCAAAAATAGAAGAACGGATATTATATTAACTCCCAATATGGATGAGTTGATGAAGATTATTGGTTCAGACGAATAAAGGCGCAACAAGCATTTCATTCATAAAGCAGGCCCCGCTTACAATGGCAGGCCTGAAGGCCTGCTCAATAATAATTCATAAGGCCTGGCGGCCTAATCTTTCGATTTCTTCCCTACAAGAAAGCTTAACAGAATATTGTTATAAACCTATCTTTGCAATCTCTTGTCAAAAAAGAAAAGCATAAAAAAAAATAAAGAAGAGATGTCGTTTATCGATCATCTTGATGAATTAAGAGGTCATTTAATTCGCGCTTCCATCGCGCTATTGGTAATTTCCATAGTGTCATTTATTTTTATTAGAAAAATATTTGATAAGATAATTTTTGGCGTACTTAATCCTGATTTTCCTTTATACAAGGCAGCATGTGCACTCTCGAAAAAAATTGGCATTAAAGAAATTTTTTGCTACAATACTGAAGAATTTGCAGGTGTCGAGTTTCAAAATCCAATAGTACAAGGTCAATTTATTGTGGCCATGAAGGTTGCGTTAATTACAGGTTTAATAATTGGTTTTCCTTATTTGTTTTATGAATTATGGAGATTTATTAAACCTGGTTTGAGAAAAATGGAGATTAAAGCAACAAGAGGAATTGTTTTTATAACCTCTTGTCTATTTTCTATCGGAGCATTATTTGGCTACTTAATAATTTGGCCATTTGGATTTTGGTTTTTTTATCGCTATTCAGTTTCTGATCAAATAACCAATCTTTATAGAATTGATAATTACATGAGCTTGCAAACAATGATTGTTTTAGCTACCGGCATATTATTTGAGCTTCCAATGTTCGTGTATTTTTTAGCCAAAATTGGTGTGGTAACTCCCCAACTGATGCGCCAATATCGCAAACATTCTATTATTGGTATTTTAATTTTATCTGCATTGATAACTCCTGCCGATCCTCTAACACAGTTAATAGTGTCGATACCTGTGTATTTCCTCTACGAAATTAGTATTATTATTGCCGCAAGAGTTTACAAAAACAATGAAAAAGCAGCTGCGTTATAAAAATTTAAGACTATGACTTTTAAAATTGCATTAGGAGGCGACCATGGAGGATTTAAAGCGAAAGCATTTGTAAAAAATTTGCTGGTCGAACAAAAACATACTTTGCATGATTTTGGAACCAACAATGAAGACTCTGTTGATTACCCTGACTTTGTTCATCCATTGGCAGAGGCAGTTGAAAAAGAAGAATTCGATTTCGGAATTTTATTTTGTGGCAGCGCAAATGGCGTTTGCATGACAGCTAACAAACACCCAAACATTCGAGCAGCAATAGCATGGAATGCCGAAATTGCAGCTTTAGCAAAACAACATAACAACGCCAATGTGCTTTGTATACCTGGCAGATTTTTAAATGAAAGTGAGTTGGAAGAAATTATCAATTCATTTGTTAATGCAACTTTTGAAGGTGGCAGACACCAAAGAAGAGTTGACAAAATACCTTGTTAAATGATTATAGTTAAAATGAAAAAATTATTATTTCTGTTTTTAGGCTTCTGCCTTATAATTCAAGCCCGCAATGGATTTAGCCAAATTACCACAAAAGATGATAATGCTGAAAAATATGCCCAATACATTAACACCGCAGATTTAAAAAAGCATCTGTTAATTTTAGCTAGTGATGAATATGAAGGCAGAGAAACTGGCTTTAAAGGTCAAAAAATGGCTGCAGAATACATTCAAGCCTATTTTAAAGAATTGGGATTGCCCCCGATAGTTAATGGGGATTCATACTTTCAAAAAGTACCGCTTTCTCGCAAAACTTGGGCAGAGCCAACCATTACCATTAATGGTGAAAAATTTGAATTTTTAAAAGACTTTTTCGCTTACCCACGCACTTGTCCAGAAATTACCATAGATGTAAATCAAATTGCCTATGCTGGTTATGGAGTTGATGAAAATAAGTATTCTGATTTTTCAAAAATTAGTGTAAAAGATAAAGTAGTAATGGTATATAAAGGCGAGCCAAGAGATAAGCGTGGAAATTACAAGCTTTCAGGCAATGATGAGCGCTCAAAATACTCATCTAATTGGCGTAAGAAAATTGACATTGCTAAGAAGCAAGGAGCCAAAATGTTGCTAATTGTAAATAAAGATATTGAAGGCAGTGTTGACAGATTTGGCTTTATGATTAATAGCAATGCCTTAGAACTAGACTTAGCTTCTGATGAGCCATCAAGATATGTGCCTACCATTTACATATCACAAGAAATGGCTACAAAAATTGAAGGCGCTAAAAGCGCTAAGTTTTTAAAGAAACGTTTAAAGGGTAAGAGTGCTTCAAAAATAATACCCCTTGAGGCTTCCATTAACATTAAAAAAAATAGCACCCAAGTGTTTACAGAAAATGTGTTGGGATACATTGAAGGCAGCGACTTAAAAGATGAATTAGTTGTTGTTACAGCCCATTACGATCATATTGGCATGAATGGAGAAGATGTTTTTAATGGCGCTGATGATGATGGAAGCGGCACTGTTGCAGTACTGGAAATGGCAGAAGCTTTTGTTGAGGCAAAGAAGAATGGAAATGGCCCTAGAAGAAGTATTTTAATTATGCCTGTAAGCGGAGAAGAAAAGGGATTGTTAGGTTCAAAATATTATGCGGCCAACCCTATTTTTCCTTTAGAAAAAACTGTTGCTAATTTAAATATTGACATGGTTGGAAGAGTTGATGCTGGACACGAAAACGATAAAAATTATGTCTATGTAATTGGTAGCGATTTTTTAAGTACTGAGCTTCACAAAATAAATGAAGAAGTAAACGAACACTACGTTGGGCTTAACTTAGATTATAAGTATAACAGCAAAACCGACCCAAATAGGTTTTATTATCGCAGCGACCATTACAACTTTGCAAAAAACAACATACCCATCATCTTTTATTTTAATGGTACCCATGCCGATTATCATCAGGCAACTGATACTGAAGAAAAAATTGAATACCCTGTTTTAGAAAAACGTTCCCGATTGGTTTTTTATACCGCTTGGCATTTAGCAAATATGGATAAGCGCATTGAAGTTGATGTGGAACAAGATTAGCTTTAAAAGCGTTAATTAGTTATGTTTAACATGAAGTTATGAATGTACAAATCCAAATATTGAGTCAGGAAGTAAACGGAATTTTAAAAGAGCTGGAAAAATTAAAGTTTATTAAAATAACTAGTCAAAAAAAACAAAGCTGAGTTTTTTAAGCTTTTGAATAAGCTGAGAGAAGAATGCCATGACAAGATTACAGATGAGGAAATATTAGATGAGGTGAAAGCGGCAAGAAAAGAGATACGAGAATAAATCTGATTAGTGCAAATAGTTATTGACACCAATCTATGGATTAGCTTTTTGATTAGCAACCAATGGCAAGGTAGTAGCCAACATGAATTGCAGTTTTATAATTTACCTATTGCTATTGAAAGTATATGTGAGTTTACTGATAATGGGTAAATAAATATCTTTATAATATAATGGAACTAAATAAAAAAATAATACTTGAAACTTTACGTAATGCTAAACCAACGTTAGCAGCTCAATTTAACATTGAAAAATTGGGTTTGTTTGGGAGTTTTGCTACTGGTAAAGCCACAGAGCAGAGTGATATAGATATTGTTTACGAATTGAAAGAAGGCAGCCATTTAGGTCTGGAAGATTTGATAG
>Ga0114956_1002816_pt1 | contig 13598 bp, 11 predicted proteins | sample MaitaG_FD_87304 | JGI IMG/M metagenome (GOLD analysis project Ga0114956, IMG submission 87304) | Marine algal microbial communities from Maine, USA - Maine_Asex2 metaG | ecosystem: Host-associated > Algae > Red algae > Unclassified | place: Maine, USA | collected 2015-01-05 | reverse complement strand
CCCTCAGAAAGTTCACGTTTGGCCTTTTGGTATCGCGTGTAAACTTCACGCAGATACAAAACGCGGTTGCGAAGGCTGGTCGGGCTTTCCTGGCAGGCTTGGAGAATTGTCCGCATCTGACCAGACGGCGGTCGGCAGAGACCTGGTTGCCGGCTTGGTCGGCGATGACGATTCGAACGTCCAGCGTTTGTACATTTGTTTCCGGCCAAAAAGCCAATTGGTCAACATAGATTCCACCGGGCGCGTAGGTTGGAGTGTTGACCGTGACCGATTGCCATAAGGTTTGGGATTGGGTCTGGGATTGGGTTTGATCCAAGTTTTCATCATCGCCGTTGAAGGTCGGTTTATACAGCAGTTGTAATGACTGCGGCTGGAGATAGGTATCCGAAGCATTCCAGCGACATACGATCCTGCCCGCAGGATCGGCGGCGGCGGTCATCTCAAGTTTTGGCTTGGTTGTGTCAACGATGATGCGGAGTTCGGGTTGCGGATCGCCCTCTGGCAAAAGCCGCCGGTTACGGTCGAGCGTTTTGATCGCAAACCAATATTCCCCCTCGCCGTTGGCTTGGAATGGAAATTCCTTTGCGTCTGTGGGTTGACGATTGTAGAAGTCCCACGTCGCGCCCTGATTGGCAGACCAGTAGAGGTGGACTTCGACAAATGCATCGTCGGAAGAATTGACTTGGAAGGGAATGTTGAATCCGCTTAAACGCGTGTGAAGGATTTTTTCCGATTTCGTAGGGACCGGTCTTTGGTCCTCTAAAGGAGAAGCTGAAGGCGTTGTTGCGGTGGGTGCAATGGTCGATGGTTTTTGTACGTAAAATTCGTTGCGTTGTGCCAATCTTAGTTGAGCTTGGGCATCCTCAGCGGCGCAGCAGTGAAAGAGAAGCACAAGGGTTAATAGTGCCGAGGGGAATTTCAGATTGCCAATGTTCGGTTTCAAGTTTGCCACTTTGCCCAAGACTGAAAGCGATTTAATCCAGAAGCGCGCAGCGCCTCACAATCAAAATCGACAAAGGGGCTGACTGCAATTGAAATTCAGTTCGAATTGATAATCGTCCGAGTTGCAGCGATTCCAAGGAATAGGGTGAGCGGTTTTGCGCTTCGGTGGTTTATCGTGGTTTGGCATCGCTTGAAATCAGGATAAGCCGTTCTGGTGACAGTCACGGGTGTCGCAACCTTTTAACCGTTGGCATTTTACCGGCGGCTTCCGCTTGGCCGCTCATGTTCATCTGTTAAGGACTAGTCACAAAATAACTTCCGCATTTTGCGTGCTGCAACTTTTCATCGCTGAATTGACTTATGGAGTGTAGTGGGATTGGCCAGAATTCCTTTTTAGCCTAGAAATTCTGGCGAATCCCACTACTCCAAATCGGGAACTTAATTTGTGACTGATCCTAAGTGGATAGCGCCACATTTGAATCAAAAGCTTTGTTATTTACGTGGTAGCGCAAATGTGAGCGGCAAGGCGTTAGCCGCCGGTTTTACCCGCCATTGACCGGCGGCTAGCGCCTTGCCGCTCACGAAAGTGGCGCTGTCCAACTAAGTGGCGTTAGAAAAGGCGGCTAAAAACCTGCCCCCGTCGAATATTCCGAACACTCATCCGATTCCATCCGTATCACCGGCAGGGTTAAACAAGACGCGATTGTGTTTTTGATTGACCGAAAAACGCCGGTTTTTTGCGGTTAATAAAGAGCTAAGCGTTTTTGCCGAAATTGGATATAATTTCAACTGATCTACGCTGTAGAAGTCAAAGTATCCAATCGAGTTTGCATCGTTTCTTCGTTTGACATGGAAAATTTAAAACAACAATGGCAAGAGGTAATGGCGATCTCAGGTGTGCCCTGGATCGTATATGGATCGCTGCTGATCATATTGCTGCTGATTGCCGTTTATGTGGTGACCTTTTTCAAGAAGCTGGCCGCCGGAGAGTTTTCTTCAGGCCGCGAAGAAGATTTTGATGTGATGCGTGAAATCCATACACGTGGAATGATCGCAGATGAGGAGTACGAGCGAGCCAAACAGCTGCTCAAAGAGAAGACTGACGTCGACAATTTATTGAATGTCAAGCAGGTCGATCAAGAAAAAGAGTAAGTAGCCGTTGAAATGGACCAATTCGTTTGGCTTATGGCTAGTACGGTTAGTGTTCCCAATAGTGCGGCCGCGCCAGATTTTCTGGCTAAGACGCGCTGCAATTACTTTGTGAAGAAGTGATAGCAAAAACGCTGAAACAAACAAAGAGCTCGAAGTTCGCGGGCAAGGAAGCACCTTTGTTTTGCGAAATCGTATCGCAGAACATTGTTCGAGCAACAACTGGGACGTACATCGGTTGGAATTAAACAAGCTTAAGGAGTGATAATGCCCGCAGGCAACGACTCGACGGGAAAGCACCGCACTGGTGCTTCCAAGAAAAACGCGCACTGTTCATTTTGTCGGAAGAATTACCGGGATGTAGGTCCCTTGGTCGAAGGGCCAAGTGACGTTTATATCTGCGGCGAGTGTATCGAACTGTGCCAGAGCATTCTGGAACAGGAACAACGTCGCCGAGGTCCGTCAAAACAATTGTTCAACAAGATTCTCACCCCGCGTGAAATCGTCGAGCACATGAATGAGTATGTGATTGGCCAACCTGCTGCAAAGAAGGTATTGGCGGTCGCAGTTCACAACCACTACAAACGGCTGTCGTTAGGCTGGGAAGGTGGCGACGTTGAGATTGATAAATCCAACATTATGCTGGTTGGACCTACGGGTTCAGGCAAAACACTGTTGGCGCGAACTCTCGCAAGAATCTTAAACGTGCCCTTTGCCATTGGCGACGCGACTACGCTGACTGAAGCTGGTTATGTGGGCGAAGATGTTGAGAACCTTTTACTGAAGTTGCTGCATGCCGCAGATTTCGACGTCGAAGCGGCTCAACGAGGCGTAATATACCTCGATGAGATCGACAAGATTGGCAAGACCAGCAACAACGTCTCGATCACAAGAGACGTTTCAGGCGAAGGCGTTCAGCAAGCGTTATTGAAGATGTTAGAAGGCACCGTGGCGAACGTTCCACCGCAAGGCGGACGTAAGCACCCAGAGCAACAGTACATCCAGATTGACACTTCCAATATTCTGTTTATCTGTGGCGGTACCTTTGTCGGCATCGAAGATATCATTCGTAAGCGATTGGGTGAAAAGACGATCGGTTTTGGAGGCGGAGAGGGCTACCGCGAGGAAGCAACCACCGCCGAAATCCTGCCGCAAGTTACCACAGACGACATTCTGGAATTCGGGCTGATCCCGGAACTGGTTGGTCGACTGCCGGTAACTACGGCCCTGGCCCCTCTGGGCGAGGCCGGACTGATGAAGGTGTTGACCGAACCAAAGAATGCTTTGGTAAAGCAATTCCAGAGTCTGTTCGAAATGGAGAGTTGCGATCTGACCTTCACACCAGAAGCGTTGCAGATTATCGCTCATCGTGCGATGGAAAAGGAGACCGGTGCACGCGGTCTCCGTTCGATCATCGAACAGGTTGTTTTAGATCTTATGTATGATCTTCCTGAACAACCAAAAGGTACGAAGTTCGTGATCGACGAACAAATGGTAAGATCCAAATTGGACATTACCACTTTCATTATGCCCGAAGCCAAAAGTGCTTAGAGCTTGTAAAAGAGTGACACTGATTTGACGAAATCAGAGTTGATGTAAGAAGTAAACCCTCCGCTGAATCGCTGATTCGGCGGAGGGTTTTTCGTATCTTCAGGTATCAAACCTTCCCCAACGGAAGATCCTCGCAACTGATTCCTGTATTTGCAACGAAATAGAAGCGTATGTTTCTAAGAAGATCCTCGCAATGTTTTTCAACGTCCACCAGAGAGGCTATGGAATTATTTGTTCATCAGTTTGCTCCACCACGCTTCGCCAGCCCGCACGCTTTAACATCGATGCTGGCATTGGCTAACGATTCCTCCGATTCTGACAAACATTCTCACAAGTCCGTTTCCTCCGCATGTCGATGGAACAAAGGTTAATGACTCAATAAGGGCCAATGGCCCACAAAGGGAGAATCTCCATGTTTCGTCGAGTATTATTTGCTGGCATGATCTTGTCAGCGTTCGCGATTGTTGCCGTTGGGCAATCACAATCGGCTCAGGCTCAAGAAAAAGCTTTCGGTCAGACTTGGGGAAACAACCAAGGGGCACAGAACTACGAACGTTTCTACCACTATCCGTATGTGACGTACCCGCAAAACTACTGGGGCAACGCCGCCTATCGTAGTGCCGACAGCATGTACTACCGGTACAAACCAGAGTACAGAATTCCTGTCTACAACAAGCAGTGGCATAACTATTACCCGTCGTCACGACGATACCACTGGGGACATCAGTTCATCACCGATATTTTCTAAGAGCGGTGCCACACAGGCATAACTACAAAATGAAAAACGGCCACGCAATGTTATTGCGTGGCCGTTCTCATTGGGAATGTGCACCCATTTAAGTCAAAACGTAGTTTAGCTTTATCTACCGCTGAAGATTTAAAAAGCGAAGGCTTCCAATACAAACCCGCAGCGGCAGCAAGTGAGTGAGTTGGCAAGCAAGTGAGTTAGCAAGTGAGTGAGTGAGTCTCCGCACACTGAAAAAACTCGCCTGCTGGCGGTTGGGGTTTGCATGTGGAAAACTTCAGTATCGGAGCGCGACTACTTTCCAGCCGACGAGATATTCCGAATCAGAATTAGAAAGTTCTGCAGTCGGTCGGATTCTAACTCGCTGCCGGGAAACAATTGCTCCATCTCGGCGAGCTGTTGGGTTTTCAAACTGGCGTCAGATTCGTCACCCATGGTGTCCCGGTCGGAGTCAACGCCGGTAACATGATCGCTCGACGTTTCGGCGGCAATGCCCATCTTCTCCTCGAGCTTATCGAAAGATTCAGGCACCATCGAAGATGGCTTGGGGACTTGCTGAGCGAAGAAGTTGCCTCGAAGCTTTTGCGCGATGGCTTTTTTCTGTGGAGGCACGATGCTCAATGGCGATTTAGAATTTCTGGAGGCCAACTGTTCTTCTGGGGCCAAATCCAGTCCCGCTAACGCCTGTTCACTCGGCAGTTGAAACGCCGAAATCGTGACTGCGTCTGACTGGGACAGCTGAGAAAGTGCGTTCTTCATCTGTAACGGTTTGGCCGCTACGTGAATGCCATCGACGTCTTGGGGCTGTACATTCTCCGTCGTATTCACCGTGACTTCGGTTGAATATTTCAGATCCGCGGGTACAGAGATCGAATTAGATAACAGAGCACGCGTCAACTGGTCCTGAGAAAAACGATCGTTGACCTCCAGTAACCAGACCTGGTCAATGGCCGGCTGTGATTGAATTTCTGATGACGCCATAGGCGTTCCGCTGATCGCGAAATTGGTTGACGGCGGCAATGCAGGCGTACCGGCCGCAGCGGCAAATCGCTTCGTTTCATTCTCTGCAAAATCTTCGCCCAGCCCACTTGCGCTTCGGCCCCCCAACGATTCACTTGATTTCTCAAATTGTGATCGCATCGGTGCGGCGGCAAACGATTCAATGGTGGCCTTTGGCTGAGGCAATTGTGGCGAAGCTTTTGCCATCGCAGAACCTTCTATCGGAGTTATTGGAGTTCCCGATGAAACGGAAAATCCATCTAAATGGCCCCCAGCGCCGCTCAGTTGTTCGTCTTTTTCCAACGCCAATTTCGCCAAATCGTCCTTGTTTGTCTCTTCTGCGGTAATTTCCAAAGCATCTTCTTTGGACGCAGGCGGCTTTGCCGCAGTATTTAAAACGGCAACGGTTGGGCCATCAGGTTCAGACAGCGGCGTCCATTGATAAACCAACATTCCCATCAACAACCCCGCGATTGCTGCTAAGGTCATCGCGTATTTTTTCCAGTCAACAGAAGTCGCCGGAGGTCGATTGAGCATCGGTCGGGCTGCTGCTTCGGCCGCCGCAATTTCTAGCACGCGGTCGGCGAACCGATCCTTTAATTTGTATTGGGGCAGGTCCGCAACAGCAGCGCGTTGCTCAGTAAACTTGGCAAGCATTTCCGAAAGTTGCTCGTCGTCGGCGATCTGCTGTGAGACACGCTCTGCCTCGCCAGCGTCAAGCTGGCCGTCCAGCAGCGCATTGATCAAGAGTTCGGATTGTGTGACGTCAGACATAGTTGGATGGAAACAGTGAGTGGAAGTGTCGGTCGCTTAATGGAGTAGGCTAAGTATGGTGCAGGTTGGGAATGTTAGCAGGGTTTGTTTTTTACGCAGTGGAATCAGTTAATTGGAATCAGTTGTCTCGAATTAGCTTTTTTGTCCAGCATTCTCAGGGCGAGCATCATCTTCGTTTCGTAACAGCAACTCTTTCAGTTGAGCACGAGCACGGTGAAGCCGACTGCGGACGGTGCCGACGGGTAATTCTAAAATCTCTGAAATGGTTTCGTAGTTCTGTTCTTCCATTTCCCTTAAGATCAAAATTTCGCGATGTTCGCCCGAAAGCATATCCATCGCACGCATCAAACCCGTTTGTCGTTCGCGGCGTTCCATCTCGGTTGACGGTGCGGGACCATCATCAGGAAAATCCAATCGCTGCTCTGAGTCGGTTGACGCTAACGAAACCGTCGGTTTCTTCCTACGCAATTTTGAAATCGCTGTATTGCGAGCGATTCGGAACAGCCACGTATAAAACTGGCTGTTGCCTTGAAAGGTATCTAGTTTTCTCAACGCCTGTAAAAATGCGTCCTGTACAACATCTTCGGCGTCGTATTGATTCCTCAGCAAATGGACCATCGAATTGAACAGACGATCTTGATATTTGCGGACCAGTATCCCGAACGCTGCGGTCTGTCCGTCTAACGTTTGCGTGATCAGTTGCTGGTCGGTCAAATTGTTCCCAGACAGGTTCATCGGTTCAGACGCCATTTGGCGCGGAAAAGTTCCCTAGAATCAAGAAATCGTCAAAAAGGCTACGTTTTCGGTATTTTCGGCGTTTTTGGGGCTCCGTCGCATCCTTGGATCCTCAAAATTCAGCCTAATTATAACCCATTCAATCGGCCCAGGGGTGCTGCATACTGGATCTTGTTGAAGATCTTAAGACCGTTGTCTCGACCGCGTTTACTACGGTGAATCAGACATTATCGTTTCATCCTTCCGCTGGCCAAATCCGCGTCGATAGGCAAACATCGCAAACCCGATTGCGATCGTAATGACACTGACCCATTGAGAGATCGTAAACTCGGTCCCGAACTGTCCTGATTCATCATTGCGGATGATCTCGATAAAAAACCGGCCAACCGGATAAAGAATCAGCATCAGTGCAAATACTTCGCCGTCGGATTTTCGGTAGTGCCAGAAACACCACAGCAGGATGCACAGAAACAGCGCATTGAGGCAGCTGTAAATCTGCGTCGGATGCACCGGGAGTGACCGCTCAGGCAGCTTCGAGATCGGCACCGATTCTACGCGCCGGCTCGCGTCTTTTTCTGAATCGATTCCAACTTCAACCATCGCTAGTTCTTTACGTTGGTCATCGGAGCCATGGAAGAATCTAAGCAGATCTGGATTCCCACCCACCGCAATCCGATCGCCGACTTTGATGCCAAGCTCTTCCCCGACGCCCCGTGAAACAGCAACCACCGCGCGGCTGTAGGGACTGTCGGTGGGGGTGGTGGTCAGCCCAAGCAATTTTCCATTTGATAAGTGCTGCATGTACGCCGCAGCGCCCGCAGGGAAAGTCATCGATGGCATTGGGGCTTCACAAACACCCCCCCAGCAGCAACCGTTCATCAAGCAACCGATGCGCCCGATCGCAAGTCCCAACGCCATGCCAGGGGCGATCAAATCGGCCGTTTTCCAAACAGGTAACTTAGTTTGATAAAAGAAAATGAACGCCGCGATCGAAGCGCCGAACAGGCTTCCGTAGACCACCAATCCGCCTTCGGTCATGTTCACCATCGCTTTGATCGACTCCGACAGCGGTACGCCTTCGCCAAAAAAGAGCTCGCGTTTCTGTATCACGAAAAATAAACGGGCACCGACAACTCCGGCGATCACCATCCAAAATGCCAAGGTGAAAATGGGGTCAACCGGATATCCGATCTTGCGGCAACGATAGATCACGATACCCATGCCCGAGAGAATCGCCAGCAGCATGCACAGCCCATAACCACGAATCGCCAGCCCACGACTGATCATCGGCCCCAACGGATTTGCTGGATTGATGCCCATCACTTCGACATTGGGTAACAATAACAAAATGATCCCTGCCACGATTGCGACCACGGGAAAGAAGCCAACCGTTTCTTGCCCCCAACCGTGCCGCCGGTACAAAATGCCGACGATGATTGTGGCTACGACCAACCAGACAACCAACAACGGCCAGCCCAACCATTGATGGGGAATGAAAAACAACGTGGGTTGCATGTGGCTTACTCAAAAATGGCGTTTAAACAGTGTTTAATTGGCTCTAATTTAGCGTTAATTTTTGGGAATGATATTTCATGAAAAAGGACGTTCCGTTGGGGCAGATGAACGAAAGGTTCTTTTGAGCCGCAAGGCGATAGCCGCGGGTACCGCCGCCTGCTAACGGTCGCCATGTCACCGACTACGAGCGTCACCGGCGGCGAGCGTCACCGGCGGCTAGCGCCTTGCCGCTCAGTTTATCAACCCACGATCGGTCTGGTCCCTTATTCAATAATTCGATTGTCGATCAAGCGTGTCTTGCCGACGTGTGCGGCGATCAGCGCCACCACAGGTAGTTCAATCACTTCGGCTGTGTTAAGCGTTTGGGGATCGGCGACCACGGCGTAGTCTACACTCGTCACACCTCCGTCGATCAACATCTGTCGCATCTCGGTGACGATCTCGAAACCGTCGGATTGCCCGTCCCGAATCAGACTTTCGACGTGGTCGAGTGTCTTTGAGAGCGTCAAAGCAATTTTTCTTTCCTCCTCAGACAGATATATATTGCGTGATCCCAACGCCAATCCGTCCTCTTCGCGCACAATTGGGCAGACACGAATGTCGACGTTGACGTTCAGATCCGCCACCATCGTTTGAATTACCAATACCTGTTGAAAGTCCTTCTGACCAAAGAACGCGATGTCGGCTTGCGTCACGTTCAGAAGTTTCAGCACCACCGTTGCGACGCCGCCGAAATGGGTAGGACGAAATTCACCTTCGAGTTTACTGGCGACGTCCGGCGGCGCGATGGCTGTCGAAAATCCGTCGGGATACATTTCGCCCTCGGCGGGTACAAAAACATGCTCGACGCCCAACGATTGAAGCTGCGCCAGATCCTCGACAAGAGGCCGAGGATATTTCCCCAAATCTTCGGTCGCAGCAAACTGAGTTGGATTCACAAAGATCGTGACGATGGTCTGGTCGCTATTGCTCAGCGATTCTTGCACAAGGCTCAAATGGCCTTCGTGCAGCGCACCCATCGTTGGCACCACGCCGATGGTTTGCTGATTCGATTTGAAACCGCCAGTTAGGCGGTGAAGGTCGGCAACGGTGGTGATCGGTTGAATGGGCAATTCAGGCTCGCGGTTGTGTTGTCATCTGTAAAACAGACTGTAAATTAGGTGATCTCGAGTTAGCTGGCAAGCTGACAACATTTGCCCCTGTTATAAATCAATCTAATCACTCTGAATCCATGCCAAAACCAACCGGCCAACTGACTCACTGCGTGTTTTTCTCCTTGAAAGACAATACGCCGGAAAACTGCCAAACCTTAGTGGACCAATGTAATGAATACCTCGATCGTCCCGACGGCGTCCTCAGCATGCACGTCGGAATCCGCGACGGTGATTTAGATCGAGAAGTAAACGACTCCGACTTCGATGTGTCTCTGGTCATCGTTTTTGAAAACCGGCAGATGCATGACGTCTATCAAGACCATCCCGAACATCTGACGTTTATCGAACGTAATAAGCAAACGTGGCGCAACGTGAGAGTCTTCGACGCAATCATTTGACATTTCGGCTAGCCTGGTCAAAGTGCTAGCGAGCGATCCTTCTGTGCAATTCGCCTTTGAAGAATCCCTCGGATGATAGATAGTCTCGTGGTATAACTTTGCGGCGTATCCCAGTGTAGTGATTTTGGATTTGACAGGAAGTCAGCCATGGAAAATCGGATGAGTGATAACCAGCGACGATTATTTTGTCGTTTGTTGTTTCTGTTTTTCTGCTGTCTTCCCACGGCGATCATCGTCTACCGCGCCTGCCACCCGCGCACGCCCGATGATTGGCAGAAGCAAGTCCTCTCGACGATCGGCGTCCACACGCAACTTCACTCCGTCGAAACGCTCAGTCCCAGCGAGACCGTGTTGCGTGAGGTGACCGTCTTTGATGGTCACGGCCAACCGCTGCTTTCGGCGATGGAGGTCGATTTGACCTTCACTCCCGGTCGCAGCCAGATTGTAATCCGCGATCAGATTCGATTATCAAATCATGGATTGAAATATCTTGCCGAAACCATCAATCGCAGTTTAATGCGATCGGGAGCCTATTCGGTGTTGCTTAATGACGTTGTATTGACGTCCACCCAAAGCGGCCAGACACGCGAACTGCGTGTTTCGCCCATAGAAATCAACACCAACCCCACGGCCGAGGGTTCTCGCGCGGTGGTGACCCTGCAAATCAGCAACCCCAACACGCTCAGCGCACAGCCTGCCGTGGTGCAGTGCAATGTTGATCATATCGCAGCGACCGATCAATTGCGAATTCACGTTGAAACGAACCAGGTGGCGATGCCGTGCTGGCTGGCGGATCAATGGCTGCCGGATTTAAGCGAGCTGGGTGCCGATTCTGGATTCGCGGGCCGATTCTTTATCGAACCTAAAGAGGAGCGTTTGCACGGTTGGATCGACGGGCAGTTCACCGATGTTGATCTTGAGGCTGCGTACGAACCCTCCGCGGTGGCAGCATCTGCGGGCAGAGTTTTAGGCCAAATCGAATTGCACACTTCTTTCCCCGTGCTGCCGCGTGGCGTGGGTGCAGACCGCAAAGATGACTTCGCCATTCTCAAACTGCCCGACGGAACGACTCAACCAATTCTTCCTGAATACGAACTGCAAGAGGTCTTCAACGTTGGATCGGCGATCGACAAAACCGTCCGCACCGCCAGATCAATGTCAGCAGGTAAATTTTGATCGTTGAAATCTGCCCCTTTTCATCAACGCTGTTTTGCCTCGATCAGCCTAACGATCGCGATTTAGTCCAAAAACGACGCATCGTCTTCGTCCAGCACGCTGGGGTCAGGCAATGACGATGGGTCGTCCTGAATATCGTCAAAATTTTCTCTCAGTGAATCGAAACCACCTCCTCCATCCGACGCCATTTCGTCCGCCGCAAAATCTTCTAATTCCTCCAGCGTCGACGGTCTATCAAAATCGGAATCGGAGCCTAAATCGGAATCCAAATCGGAATCCAAATCGGAATCCAAATCGGAGTCCAAATCGGAATCAGAATCGAAGTCTGAATCCGAGCCGAAATCAGATTCTTCGTCGTAGTCAAGCTCCGGTTCAAAATTGGCTTCATTTTTTTGTTTACGCGTCCGGTCTACAGCGGGCTCAAAACTTGGCTTGACCGACTGACCTGGCAACGACTCGTACACGGAATGATGGTTTGGGTTCTGACCGGTGTAAGACGAATGAGGAACGGTATCGGGATCAAAATGCGAATAACCTTGCGCGTATCCGCCATAAGGTTCGTTGGCAGCGGTCAACATAGAGTTGTGCGCGCTATACGGATTGTAGTAGTCCGTGTTTTGGCCCGCGTCGGCACAATGATAGCCCGCTCCGTGGCCAATCCCCAGAAACCGCCCCAATTCTTGACCTGGCACAAATCGTCGCCGTTGGGCTTGGCAATCCGGCGTCCAAAAAGACAGCAATGCGAATAGGGCAATGGCAATAGTTAACGTCGCAATACGGGACGATCGAGTTAGCAACATGGTTTTGGGCCTTTACTCAAGCTAGGGTCAGCGAATAACAGGTGTATCGTTTAAACCGTTCACAACGCTGAATGAAGTTTTCCGTTGTGAAACGATAGTTAGTACACACAGGCGGGTCGTAACGATTGCGAAAAGTCTGCTGCCGGTGCTGGCATCCTCAAGGTCACGACTCAGTCTGATGAGGGTCAACGGCAAGCAATTAAGAAACCGGGGGCCTATCGTCCAGCGGTCGATAACATAATCCGCTGGATCAACTACAGTAGGTGCCATTCGACTGTCGACCAACCGGCCACATTAAATATTTTGCTGACGTATACGACGCGTCATTGCGCGACGGGTTTATATAGTAGGGCTCCGACCCCAAAGTTCTAAAATATCATGACACTGCAAACAATCGTGATTCCTGATGAAATCAAACAGCTTGAGCACTCGTCGGCCGCCGCGCGTTTGATTGACTTAGCGAACGACAGGATCGAATCGTTTATGCTGGCCAACGATTCTGTATCGGATAATTTTGTCCCCTGCGACTTTCACCTTTTAGATCAAGCACTGACTTGGATTGAGCAAAATCATTTGCTGACGGGTAACCGATTTTGCGAATTCGGCAGCGGGTTTGGTGTGGCAGCGCTGCTGACATCGTTGCGTGCAATGGAGTCCGTTGGAATCGAGATCGAAGCCAACTTAGTCCAACAGGCCAGCACGCTTGCTGATGATCTCGGGCTGTCGGCCAAATTCTTCTGTGGCAGTTTCGTACCACGCGACATCTCGGGAATGCTGGAACTTGGCCGCGATGTGGAACACGTCGAAATCCACGAGGATGACGTATACGAAGAGATTGGGTTGGGCTTGGATGAATTTGATTTGTTCTTCGCCTTCCCGTGGCCGGGAGAACATCATTTTTTCGAGGCCGTATTCGAAGCCGGGGCTCCTCTCAATGCCTTGCTGTTGAGCTATCGTGGTAGGGACGGAATGCATCTCCTTCGCAAGGAGTAAATCTGGCCTCCGTTTCAATCAAAAACAATTTTGTCTCCAGGTAATTCTACAGTGCGGCGGGTCCCATTTCTCGTCCCCAACCCGATTGGTTGCAACCGCCAGTGGATATCGCTGTCGTCAAAGATGAGAGAACCTAGACGGGAAAGATTAATGCGAAAGATCAACGCCGCCGTAACTAAAACTTAAAATGCAATCGCTTAGTTGAACAGCGCCACGTTTGAATCAAAGCACTGGTTAATAACGCGGTAACGAAACGGTGAGCGGCGAGGCGTTAGCCGCAACGCCGTGAAGAGACTTTCGTTTGAAAAACGCAAGTAAGTATGAGCCGTTTTGGCGTTAGCCACGGTTTCACTGTGCAAAGAAACCGTGGCTAACGCCAAAGCGGCTAATTAAATCAGGGAAATAAATCGTTCACGGCGTTGCGCTAGCCGACGGATCAGCGCAACATTCACCGGCGGCTAACGCAACGGCGTGAAGAGATTTTCGTTTGAAAAACGCAAGTAAGTATGAGCCGTTTTGGCGTTAGCCACGGTTTCACTGTGCAAAGGAACCGTGGCTAACGCCAAAGCGGCTAATTAAATCAGGGAAATAAATCGTTCACGGCGTTGCGCTAGCCGACGGATCAGCGCAACATTCACCGGCGGCTAACGCAACGGCGTGAAGAGAT
>Ga0114956_1002814_pt1 | contig 13608 bp, 11 predicted proteins | sample MaitaG_FD_87304 | JGI IMG/M metagenome (GOLD analysis project Ga0114956, IMG submission 87304) | Marine algal microbial communities from Maine, USA - Maine_Asex2 metaG | ecosystem: Host-associated > Algae > Red algae > Unclassified | place: Maine, USA | collected 2015-01-05 | reverse complement strand
GGTGACTGGCTCACGATTGCTGGGGCTGCGGTTTGGATGATTGGCTGCGCCGCATTTCTTGTTGGCGGCACCCGCTAATTACGCTGGTCCAACCTCAGCCTCTTCAGGAGACCTTTTATGAAACTGTGCACCGCAATGATGTTCGACGGTGACGCCGAACGGATGGCACAAAAGATTGTCGATCTTGAAGCCGCTGGTGTCGACATGGTGCTGATACCGGAGATCTACGGCTTCGACCAGATGTCGGTTCTTGGCTACATAGCGGCCAAGACCGAACGCATTGAACTCATGACTGGCATCGTCAACGTGTTCTCCCGCTCCCCGGCCGTGATCGCGCAGAGCGCTGCCACGATCGATGCACTGTCGGGCGGGCGGTTCACGCTTGGTATTGGCACCTCGGGCGCCCAGGTGATCGAAGGCTGGCATGGTGTGCCGTTCAAGCGGCCGCTTGGTCGCACTCGCGACGTCGTCGACATCTGCCGCAAGGTCTGGAGCGGCGACAAGGTCTCCCACGAAGGCAAGGCCGTCACGCTGCCACTGCCTGCCAACGAAGGCACGGGGCTGGGCAAGCCGCTCAAGTTCATGAATCGGATCCACCGAAGCGACATTCCTATCGTTATTGCCTCGATCGGGCCATCGAACGTGGAGATGACCGCAGAGATCGCCGAGGGCTGGCAGCCAATTCACTTCGTACCGGACCGCTTTGATCGCGTGTGGGGCGACGCACTGGCTGCTGGCATGGCCAAACGATCCAATGACCTTGGACCAATGAGCATCTTTGGCGACGCTCAGCTTTCGCTCGGCTCCGGCGAAGAAGTCGCAGCCGCTCGTGAGGGTGCACGCAACCATGTCGGCTTTTACGTTGGCGGCATGGGCGCCAAATCCAAGAACTACTACAACGACCTGTTCCGTCGCTACGGCTGGGAGGAAGAAGCCGAGAAGATCCAAGACCTCTTCCTTGGCGGGCAGCGGGCCGAAGCAATGGCAGCGGTACCCGACGAATACGTCGACAGCGCCAACCTGATTGGCGATGAGACCCACGTGAAGGAACGGTTGGCGGTCTACAAGTCCGTTGGCGTCACACATCTGACCGTGAACGCCACCGGCGCGAACGCTCTCGACGATATGTCCGCAGTCAAAGCCTGGATCGAATAGACCCCGCTACCGGCTTGTCGGCACCGTCGACCAGCAACGCGACAACAGCGTTCAGCTCCCCGGCGCTGAACGTGTCCTACCCCGTTGGGCGGCAATGGTCTTGCCTGCGCCCCAGTCGTTGCCTTCGAGCACCTTGAGAAAACCCACCACATTGCGATCTCGGATACGTTCGAGTTCTCGCACGTCGTTATGTCCGGATTGAGCGTCGGACTGGTCGACAATCTTGTCGACCAGTTCTGGCGTGAAGTCGGGCGTGTCCATCAACTTGGTCCATGGCCATTCGAGCGTTGGCCCAAACTGTTCAATGAAATGACGGAAGCCGCCCGTGCCACCAGCGACTCGATAGGTCTCGAAGAGGCCCATCTGTGCCCATCGCAGGCCAAACCCGTAGGTCATGACATCGTCGATCTCTTGGGTTGTTGCGACGCCATCGTTGACGAGCCACAATGCCTCGCGCCATACTGCCTCGAGGAGTCGGTCCCCGATGAACGCGTCGATCTCGACGCGCACGTGCACAGGATGCATCCCGATCCCGGCATAGATCGACTGGGCGCGGCGAATCGTCTCGATCGGAGTCGCCTGTCCACCAACGACCTCGACTACTGGCAGTAAATAGACCGGGTTGTAGGGGTGACCCACCACGAGACGTTCGGGGTGGGTCATCGTTGCTTGCAAGGTCGTTGGTTTGATGCCCGACGTGGATGAACCAATGAGGGCTGTGGTTGGAGCCCCAGCCTCGATCTCTGCGAGCACAGCGGCCTTGATCTCGGGGCGTTCTGGCACACTCTCTTGCACGAAGTCGACACCCGCCACGGCGTCGGCGACAGATTCCGCCATGCGCCAGGCGCCTTGAGCATCGGTTGCCAAGCCAAGGTCGTCCCAAGCCGCTATGGCGTTGGCAAGTACCGCATGCATGATGGCTTCGGCTTCTGGCGATGGGTCAGAGATCGCAACGTCGACCCCGGAGAGCACGAGCCTGCTTGCCCAGGCTGCCCCGATGACGCCGCAACCAACGGTCGCAGCCGAGGCTGGTGCGAGCGGTTCGAAGTCACCCATGCTTGATAAGTGAAAGGTTGTCACGGACTTGGCCCGGTGTCAGCACGTTGTAGTTCTGTGCCTGCAGGATGGTGGCTGCACGTTCGACAAGGTCGCCGTTGCTTGCGAGCACACCCCGATCAAGCCAAATATTGTCCTCGAGCCCAACGCGGACGTTGCCGCCTGCAAGCGCTGCGAGTGATACGTACTTGAGCTGGTTACGGCCGATCGAGAATGCCGAGAACGTCCAATCGTCGGGCACGTTGTTGATCATGGCCATGAAGGTGTTCAGGTCGTCGGGGGCGCCCCACGGGACGCCCATGCACAACTGGACCATGACCGGTTCGGGGATGACGCCGCGCCGCACGAGATCCTTGGCGTGGGCAAGGTGCCCGGTGTCGAACGCTTCGATCTCGATGCGAGCACCGATCTCGGTCATCTGCGCAGCCATTGCTTCGAGCATGGCGGGCGTGTTGGTCATCACGTAGTCACCCTCGCCAAAGTTCATACTGCCGCAGTCGAGCGTGCATATCTCGGGGCGGATCTGGCGCACATGTTCCACCCGTTCGGTAGCGCCCGCCATATCGGTACCCTGATCGGCTGGCGGCAATGGTTGCTCCACGTCGCCAAAGATCAGGTCCCCGCCCATTCCAGCAGTCAAATTCAGCACGACATCGGTGTCGCTGGATCGCACCCGCTCGGCGACCTCTTGGTACTTCTCGACAGACCGCGAAGGCATGCCGTCGTCTTCGCGCACATGGATGTGCACGACGGCTGCGCCCGCCTTGGCCGCTTCAATACAGGAGTCCGCGATCTGTTTGGGCGTCACGGGAATCTTGTCGGACTTATGGGCGGTGTAGCCGCTGCCGGTGATGGCACAGGTGATGAAAACCCCATCGTGAGTGGGCGTCGTGGAATCATCAGCCATTGCTGGCCTCCTTTGTTGAGGTTCGTGCAGCTCGCCGGTTGGCGACTCGCGTTGCACTAAGGACGTCGTCGTGGTCGATATAGATGCCACGCAAATGGCGGCGGCCGCCAGCAGAGAACGGATCGCGGCCGTGCAAGATCCGGCGGTTGTCAAATGCCACCAAGTCGCCGGGGGCAAATGGATACCTGATCTGAAATCGGTCGCTGGCAGCCATCTGGGAGAACTGACTCATTGCCTCATACGCCCGAGGTATGTCGCGGGGCGACATGTCGGGAAACCCTCGCACCGGGTAGAAGGCCCGTAGCGTGATTGGTGAGCCTTGGACTCCCAGGTCGATAAGCGGCCCTGACCAGCGGTGATCAATTCCGGGTCCACGGTTGAAAAATACCCAGTGCAGTGTGGTGAGTGCCTCGTAGTGTTCGGGGTTCTCGGCTTGCAGTGCCCGCACAAGGGCGGCGCCGTCGGCCATGGTGGAATTCCCGCCTTGGGCTTCGTTGGCGTAGCAGTGCAGGAATTGGAAACCAGGTGGTGTCTCGCGCGTCGGCAGGTCAGTGTGGGGGCCAAGGCGCAGATTGGTATTGGCGGTGCTGTTGCTATCGGCACTGCCAGCGAGTGTGATGTCCGCTTTGACATCCCAGATAGGACCGAAGTTTGTGTCACGTATCGCGCCGATCTTGGCCGCCAATTGAAGTGCCACGTCGGCGTCGTCTGGCAGGTCCGTGAGACGTGCCAGGCCGTGCCCCACCAAATCGTTTATCCAACTACGAAATGCGTCTTGGTCCCGCAGAACGGCCGGACCATTATGGGTGGGCGGGACCCCAAGGTCGGTCGCTTGCCACGTGACTTGCTCAGGTAGCCAGCTCGAGGCGAGGTGCTGCCGGGTGGCGACATGACGAAGCCAGCCTGGGTGGTAGGTCCGTGTTGTTCCGCCCGGACTGAACGTGACCTCGACAGACCCGTCGCTTGCCACGCCAGCCTTGGTGACACGGGTCGCCGGATTGTGGTCGGCTGGGTCGATCAAACCCTCGCGTGTTGCCGAGTCGACACCGAGACCGTCAACCGCATTCTCGATCAACCACAAGTCAAAGGCTTGCAAGCTTGTGCCGTCGGGCCAGGTTATGTGGACGAATCGACCATCAACATTAACCGTAGACGGTGGTGCCCATTCGTAGAAATAGAAGTCTGGCGTTAACACGTGCCTGACAGTAGCAACGCTGACAAGCCCACGGTGCGCAAACGGCCACGCTCGCCACGACGGGTACTCGCAAAGCTGGTTCAGCGTCAACGAGTCAAGCTGTCCACGCATCCCGTGGCGGACAAATCCACACGTGCTCTACAGAGTCATTGCAGATCGATCGTTACTACCTGCCGCTATGGAAGGCTCGTTGCGGCCTGGGCCGGCCGCTGCAGTCGAAGACCGCGATGTGCCGAGCCGTCTTGAACTCGGCGAGGTCATCATGCTTAAAGGCGATCTCGGCTGTTCTCAATGCCCTAACCCAGATCCGCCTTGATAGCGCCCTTTTGAGCACACCCAACGGCCTCGTCTTCCGCAAGAGTGAGGCGCTCTGGGCACGTGGTCAACCAAAGTTGTTTAACGCGACACGATCCTGACCGGGCCATCCCATGTTTTTGAACATCCGCTCGCACCGACCGTTAGCTTGATTCTGTGAACCGCCGCATCGCGTTAAGCGAGTACAACGAGTCGGTCCACGCTGCGAGCCCAAAAGCAGACCCGCTGAGCGTGTTGGCACTGGGTGCGCTCCACCTCATGGCCGTGGTTCTCGGACCAGCCTTGCTTTGGGACTCCGGCGTAGTCGACCACTCCACGCTGCTCCTATGGGCTGGAGCAGAAGCCATCCTTGGCATTGCCTCCATTTGTGCGTTCGTGCTTGCGCGCCGTGGGCGAATCTCAGCATTTCTACGCATCAGCAGATTCGAGAGCTTTGGAACGACGATCACGATCTCGTCGTTGGCCTGGCTCGGCGGCGACGTAGCGTCAGCCACACCTTCGAAATATGTCCTAGTGATAGCGCTCATCACCGTGACTTCAATTTCCGCTTCGAATAGCTCGCGTATAACCCGCCGTCGACGAACCTCGACCATCCAAACCGCTGTTGTCGCTTTCAGCTACTCGACTGCCTTTGTGATCCACGGCGAGTATCTGTTCGCAACAATGGCGATCGGCTGGTGCATCACCATCATTTCACTCACCCATGCGAGCTATCGAGGCATGGTGGAACTCATCGAGCTACGTCGAGCTAGCGAAGTGATTGCCCGTCACGATGACCTCACTGGTCTGCTGAGCAGGACCGCGTTCTTTGAGACCATCGACGCTCAAGCGCTTGCAACAAGCCCAAACTGGCATCCATCGAACCCTCAGCCAGCGCTCGTGCTGTTTGATCTCGATGGCTTCAAGGCGATCAACGACAGTTTCGGACACGCTGCAGGCGACGAAGTCCTGCGCACAATCGCCAAGCGAGTCACCCTGTTCTTGCCCGCAGATGCAGCGATTGGCCGGCTCGGCGGCGATGAGTTTGCCGCCGTATTCACCGCGTCCCCACACGATCGGTCCAGAGCGATCGCGGCCGCGTTGAGCGCTATCGCAGACCCAATCAAGGTCGACGATCGTGAGCTCTATGTCGCCGCCAGCGCAGGGTGGACCCTCGTCAGCCACGGCGGTGCCTCTGCCGAACTCATGGCTCAAGCGGATGCGGCTATGTACCAGAGTAAAAATTCAGAGACGGACTCCAGCACCGGGTTCGATTCAGAGCTGCGAGATGAACTCGACCGGGCGCTCGATATTCGGCAGCGCTTTCGTACTGCGCTACGCCGCGACGAGATCTTGTTCTGGGCACAACCAATCGTGCGGACCTCCGACGGCGCTCCGATAGCCATCGAACTTCTCGCTCGCTGGCCCCAGAGCGACGATTCAACGATCGGACCCCTGGAATTCACCCGAGTCGCCGACGAGACCGGGCTTGCCGTTGAACTCGACAGGCAAGCACTCGAGGCCGCCCGCAAGGTGTTGGTCGCATGGCAGGACGACACCGTGCTCAAACACATCACCGTGAAAGCCAACATCTCGCCGGTCCACCTGCACAACGGCCAACTCATCGACAGCATCAGGGAACAGATCCCGGCACCGATCCGGCCTCGACTGGGTCTTGAATTCGTGGAGTCTCGGCTCATCCCGGCTGCAGAGCGGAACCACTCCCAACTGCGAGACCTGCTCGATATGGGAATCACCCTGAGCATCGATGACTTCGGCGTCGGCTATTCGTCGCTCACTTACTTGCGGTCCTTGCCGGTTTCAGAGATCAAGATCGATCGCAGTTTCGTGACCGACGTTGACTCCGACACCATCAATCAGGGACTCGTGCGTGCCATCGTTGACATTGCATCGACCCTCGGACTGCCAACCGTAGCCGAAGGAATAGAGACCGAATCCGAATTCGCAGCGGTCGCTCGGCTCGGGGTGAGCCTCGGTCAGGGGTTCTATCTTGGCCACCCGCTGCCGCTGTCTCAGACAGCTTCGGCGCTACGAGACCTCCACGACATGGCCTTCACGCAGCGCTAATACTTCCGACAGCTCAGGTGTAGCTGGGGATGACGCAGGCTTGGCCTACCTCGATCTCTACGGTCACGGCTCGGTTCTTGTGCGGGCCGGCACACCATGTGGGGAAGACCACCGAGTACAGACCGCCGCCGCCAGCGACGAACACCAGCAAGTCCTCATTCGAACGAAAGCACTGGTAGGAATTTTCCGGATTCGGCGCCTTGCCCATGTAGCCAGCCGACCGGCCAAACTCGTCGCCCCGTACCTGTGACTCGGCCACGACGCGATCCCGGATTTGCTCGACCGTTAGCCCAGCATCGGCCAGGAAACCAGCATGGTCAGGATTGAGTGCGAGCGCCGCTTGGCCCCCGGAGAGGGCAACGTTGTTGGTCGTCACATTGGCGAAGCCCATTGCGAAGGAGCGCAGCAAGCGGTCAACACAGGTTGGGTCATCGGCATCGACAACCCCCATAACGGAGTGCGGGGCATCGGCACCCATCACAGTCACCGTCGACTGGGTAGCTTCGAAACCGAGCCGGGTGTGCAGTGGCGCAAACGGACTCGCGTGTTCATCTTCGGCGAGGCACATGGTGAACTTGCCTGGATGACCCATGAGCGCCATGTCCGAGGTGCCAGAACGACCGCCGCCGATGTTGATCATCGCTAGCCGCAATGCCCGCCCAATGGTGGCATTAGCCCGATAGCCAGGGCCCAGGGCCCCGAACCCGCCGTGGATGCCGCCACACCAGTCACGAGCGGGGCCATTCACGATGATCAGCGGAGCCGTTGAGTGGGTAGTGGCCTGCATCTCAGTCAGGTCGAACTGCGGATCAATCACCGCACGCGCCGCCGCAACCACAACCGGAGCATGGTCCGGAAGGCAGCCCGCCATCACTGCCGCCGTCGCCAGCTTCTCAAGCGTACATGAGCCCATATTGGGGCCCATGTCGCCAAGCACCATGTCGGCGTCGTACCCCGTAGCTAAGACCATTCGGGCCACACGCTCCGGGGTCGGCACGACGACGGGCAATCCATCGGTGCACCCCATCGCGTGCAACTGTTCAACGGCATCCGCCTCGTCGATTGCGCTGATTCCGGCGGCGAGAGCGGCGGTCATGACTCGCCACGGAGTGCGGCAAGTATCAACGGAACTGTTTTGGTCGCGATCATCTCCATGTTCTCGATGCCAGTTCCAGCAACCGGGTGCGGCAGCTTGACTCGAGGAATGGCTGGCACGCCCACCGAACGGGCAATGAAATCGCCTTGGGCCCAGAACTCTTGGGTTACAAGAGCGACTGCTGGGATGCCTCTGCGGGCAACCCTTACTCCGTCACGCACGGTGCCGGTGGTGCAGCTTCCTCAATGGCCATACGCGGCGACAACCGCCTGGCAATCAGCCGCCACTTCTTCGAGCATGTCGTCGCTGATCGTTGCCGACGCATTGTGTTTGTTCCACCGTCGGAACGAGGCAGCGGGGACCTCGACCGCGAGCGCCTTTTCGACCTGGTCCAGGAATTCTTCGGAATCAGGAAACCCGTTTGCGACCAAACCAATGGTGAGTGGTGCCGCCTGGGCGTCGACGCTCAGTTCATAGGGCTCGATTGCGGCACCAGGTTCGGCGCGTGGATCAAGGAAGGTGATCATTGCAGGGCCTCTCGCTAACGAGACCCCAGCGTAGAAGGCGCGGGCTCCCTACCGAAAGCGGGCCAGGCTTGCGACGGCATCAGAAACGATCTGGTGAACGACGTCGCCGGCCCCAGGGACATCGTTGAGGCTGCTCACCCCAGCCCCTGCATACAACGGCCGAAACTGGTCGTCGTCGAGGTCTTTGGCGGCACCAAAGAGGTCCTTGCCCGCCGCGGCTTGCAACAGCCCCGGCAGTGCGATTGCGCCTGCGTCAGTCCATGCTTCGGTGAATTCGGAGGTGAGCACCCGGGCCCACTGTCCGGTGAATCCATCGGTGAGCGTTGTCTGACGATCCCCGGTTGTCAGGCGTTCCTTCCAGCGAGGCGAGGCGAGCGACTCCTTGGTGGCAACGAAGCGCGTACCCAGCAGTACGCCGTCGGCACCCAGAGCCAACATGGCAGCAAGCCCCCGGCCGTCGACAATTCCTCCGGCGGCCACGACGGGCACCCGTTCGCCGACCTCGGCGATGACCTGTGGCACCAACGTCAGCGTGCTCTCACCAAGCACATCGTTGTGCTCTCGTTTGGTGCCGTAACTGCGATGGCCACCGGACTCGGTGCCCTGCGCCACGATGACATCGGCGCCGTTGGCCGTCGCGTTGATGGCGTCCTCGACCGTGGCGACCATGGCGACGGTCTTGGTCCCGGCGCGGTGGAAACGCTCGATCAGGTCAGCTTCCGGGACCCCAATGGCAGCCGAGAACACGGGGATCTTTTCGTCGATCATGACTTGGAGTGCAGCATTCACGAGATCGGGTCCGCCATCGGGCCGGGCCAGGGTTGGCTCCAAACCGAATCGGGGCCGAAAGTCGTTCATCACCGATTGTGAGGCCCGGATCACGTCGTCTGGGATTAAGTTGGGGTCCGGTGGAGTTCGGACGTCGTCGTGGAGCCAGATGTTCACCCCAAACGGTTTGTCGGTCTTTCTTCGAATCTCGTGTATTGCGGCTTCGACCTGCTCGGGCCGCAAGCGAAGCGCAGCCAATACGCCCAGGCCTCCGGCCTCGCAGACCGCAGCAGCAAGGGCCGAACCAGCCACTCCCCCCATGCCAGATTGCAGGACAGGAGCCTGTATGCCCAGGACTTCGTGCAGGCGAGGGCTTAACGAAGAACTTGGGGAAGTTGGCGTCATGACTCACTGTGTAGCAATAGGGCCGCACATTCGTCGGCGGCTTTTCGGGCTCGTCGGCTGAGTTCGTCGGTCGACGCACTGCTGATTGGATGCTTGATGGTGACAAAGGGGTAGCCGCTTGCACCAAGTACTTGGGACATGAGCTCAGCTGCGCTCGAGAACTTCTCGGTCATGATCGACACCGCTGGGATCCCCTGAAGTTCGGAGGTGACTGAGTCGTGCAGACTGCACGACGAGCAACTTCCTCAATCACCAATCCCTGACACCAGCGCATTCCACGTCTTGGTTGCATCCATGATGTCGTCGCCCGCAGGTGCGCTGTAGTTGGCCTTCACCAAGCGCTCAACGCGAGTTACACCATGTGCTGTCTGGAGGTGTTCGGCGAACGCGTCGAAGAACCGGCCGGTCCCCTGCTTGCCGTTGGATATGACGCCGACGACTATTCCCGTCAAGGAGTCGAGCCGCTGCGAAGCCGTGAAGGGTTCGCCGTCTTCGTCGTAGCTTGGGTCGAGCACTTCGATAGTCATAAGCCTCCTAACAATCCACGCACGCGCCAACCGCAACGGTTGCTGCACGCGACTTATGGCCGAGCCACGGCGCAATCACTGCGCCGAACCCGCCTGCAGGTCCACCGGCGGCAATAACCAACAGGTCATCGGCCGAGGTTAGTGCGGCGTACTCTCGCTCGCCTTTGTCACCGACAACCGAACCCTTACCTACAGCTGCCCATGCCTTGCGTTTTATCCGAGCTCCGGCAAATACATACTCCCGGATATCGGCCTTGGACCAACCGGCTGCATCGAAATGTTCGCGAAGCTGAGGCGGTACAACAATCGCGTAGTTGCCGGGCCATATCGAATAGTTCGTCATGTTGGCCTTTATCTCGGCGATAAACGTGTCCAAGATCTCTTCGGGGTTCGTGGTCCACTCGTTCATGATCTGACGAGGTGCCATCGCCGCCATAGCGGTTACTGCCGATACATGTGGGTCACCGAGCCGTTCGGTGGCGACCGAAGCCCAAGGCGTGTTTTCTTCGTCCTCGGCCATGCAGTAGCTGATCTTTCCGGGGTGGCCGAAGGTACTGCGGTCGATCTGTCCGGGTCGGACTTCGAGCAGGTTGCCCAGGATCAGCCTCACGGCCCGGCCTATGCAGTTGCTCGCGCGATCGCTCGGGCCCAGGGCGTTGAATGTGGCATCCATTCCAATCTCGGCTCGAATGGGCCCGTTCACGATCAGCAGCACGGCGCAACCGCCAGTGCTCGCGGTCGCTCCGTGGAGCAGAAAAGGCTCTTGAAGCATTGCCGTTATCGCCGTAACTACCACAGGGAAGTGCATTGGCAAACAACCAGCCATGACGGCATTAATGGCAACCTTCTCGGCGGTGATCGAGCGGTGCCGAACCGGTTCGATACCCACTAAATGGTCGGGCGGTAAGCCGGCCCAGTCCAAGCACCCTTGGACCGCGGCTGGTATCGGCGGGACAATAGGCAGTCCATCGGTCCAGCCGCGACTGTGGAAGAACTCTTGCGCCGCTAGGGCATCATCGAGTGCAAACCGTTTGGCGCTCAGCTCAGTCGGCATAGTCACTCGTAACCGGGAGGGGTTTGGAAGCCGCCGAGTTCTTCCTCGATGAACTCGGCAAAGGCGATGCTCTCCCGATCGCGCAGGTGCCCAGCCACGATTTGCAAACCGCACGGCAAACCCGACGCCGTCAGACCAGCGGGAGCGACCGTGCCGGGCAAGTAGACGCCGCACGATAGGCCCGCCCAGAACAGCTGATCCACCGTTGGTTGCTGCGTGCCGTTGACCGTGATCGTTCGGTCGGCCCGTTCGCCGTCGTGATCGTGGGGGTAAGCGGCCGATGCAGCGGTTGGGCACAGCAGCAAGTCGTAGTCGTCGAAGAAGGCATCCCACGCAAGCCGGTCGTCTTCGCGTTCGCGATGGTGTCTGGCCCACTGCCAGTGGGTCATGGTGATTGCGCCGGCTGCGAGTGCTCGGTAGTCGCGATCGCCGTTGCGCCAACGCTGCGCCGACTCTTGCTGAGCCTCGTATGCGTCGACGGGATATTCGGTGCCGGTGGCGCTGCGAAGCAGCATCAGGTAAGTGTGATGGGCTCGTTCGAGATCGATATCAGGTCGAGCGTGGTAGTCGACCTGCACGCCTAACTCGACAAGTGCCTGCACCGTGGACCCAAGTTGTTCGGTGAGTTCGTCGTCTTGCACAACGCACGAGTCGCTCTCGAGCATGACCGCTACTTTGAGTTGCCGTGGGTCGACTTTGCGAGGCGCCGGCAGCTCCAGATGCCACCCGCGGGCGTCGAGTCCGCTGGCGCCAGCTACCACATCGAGGCTCATGTTGAGATCGGTGGCGTACCTGGTCATCGGCCCACCAACGCCAATGTCGAGCAGGGTCGGAGCACCTGGGTTTCCGTGGCCGGCAATAGGCACGAGGCCAAAGGTGGGTTTGTGGCCGAACACGCCGCAGTAGTGCGCCGGGTTCCGGATCGAGGCTCCAATATCGCTGCCGAGTTCGAGTGCGGTCAGGCCAGCAGCGAGCGCGGCTGCGGCCCCACCGGAGGACCCGCCGGGGATCATGTCGGTGTTCCACGGGTTCGATGTGGTGCCATAGACCGGGTTGAAGGTCTGCCAATCGGCCATCGATACGGGCAGGTTGGTCTTGCCGTAGATCACTGCCCCTGCGGTGAGCAACCGCTCGACTGCTTCGCTGTTCTGCTCAGGTCGCCATTCAGCGAGTTCGGCGTGGCCGCTCGTCGATGGTGACCCGACCCAGTCCCACGCTTCCTTGATCGTCATGGGAACACCATGCAGCGGCCCCCAAGACTCTCCAGCTTGGGTCGCTGCGTCTGCTGCTACAGCTCGGTCACGAGCGACCTCGAGCTGGGTCGTCACGACGGCGTTAATCAACGGGTTCAGCCGTTCGTAGCGTTCGAGTGTTGCTTCGAGTAGCTCGACAGCAGTGAGGTCCTGAGACGCCACCGCCGCCGCCTGAGCCGTTGCACTCTGAAGGCAGATATCAGTCACGAGGATCGTTCTTGGGTCATGGCCTGCGGCAGGCAGTTGGTGGGTGGCACGGGCTGTCCTTGGTTTGTGAAATGACGGTGGTGCATCGCCACGCTGGAGGTCTGACTAGGCGATGCCGAATTGCAATTGCACGGGACCTTCAACGGGTTCTGTGACGAGGCCTTCATTGTCGACCGGTTCAAGGTCAACGGACTGGCCGTCTGGGGTTCCTGATTCAGCGGCGGTGATCGTATCGATGATGCCGAGTTCCTGAACCACGTCGGCGTCGGCCAACGTGGTTCGTATGTCGATGTCGGCTTTGGGCGCAACATCGGGGCAGAACCGCAGTGATGCCGATTCCAGGCTTATCTGCACCGCCTGCATGACTGCTACTGCATCGGCACGGTCGCACTCGATCACTACGGAGTCGTGCACTGTTTGTATTGGCCAGGCTGTGGGAAACGCCCGCAGCTGTTCGTGCAGTTCTGCGTATCCAGCCAGCATGATGTCGGCCACGCCTCCCTGGATTGGAGCGTTACGCCATGCGTTAACCATGGCCGAGACGCGCTCTTTTGCCGCCCTGCGGAGATAGCCGTGTGCGACCTCGTCGCCACAGGTTGCCGCAATCCTGTCCAGGTACTTGCGACGCAACGACCGGTCCTCGAACTGACGACTCAGGTCGGCCTCCGAGAGCGGTTCACCCCGGCGATGGAGAATGAGATGATGTTCTTCGGCAAAACGGCTACGCAAGGCGATGAGCGGTTGTGATGGCGCACTGACCGCATCGATCACGGCGGCGAGGAACAAGCGATCCACATGCAGGTTGAACTGCTGGCGCCGTCCAGCAACGGTGTAGCTGGAAAAGGTAAACGGCTCGCCGCCTGGCTCGAGGGCGACCGCTGCGGAGTAGCCCAGGACCCACTGCACCATGTCGACTTGTTCTGGCGACGCCCCGCCGCTCGGCCCATGCAAGATCTCGGCGATCTCGTCGGCGGCTGGCCATCGGTTACGAGTCTGGCGAAACTCTCGACGCACACTGTTGATTTCGGCAAAGTTGCGCGCCAACCGCAGTGTGAGCGGCCAGTCGATTGCGTCGG
>Ga0114956_1002813_pt1 | contig 13611 bp, 13 predicted proteins | sample MaitaG_FD_87304 | JGI IMG/M metagenome (GOLD analysis project Ga0114956, IMG submission 87304) | Marine algal microbial communities from Maine, USA - Maine_Asex2 metaG | ecosystem: Host-associated > Algae > Red algae > Unclassified | place: Maine, USA | collected 2015-01-05 | reverse complement strand
GGTTGAAACGTTGTGGCTTCCTTCGTTAATTTCAGTGCTTTTGTGGAATTGCCCAGTCTGTCTTTTTGCAATTTTGCCAGCACTAGTAAATCTTCTGCTTTTTTCAAACTGTCTGTTTCTAATTATATGGCCATTCGGCGAAATTGTGCAGCCTCGTTCCAGATTGAATTCTGCATTTTAGCTTTGGAAATAAATCGACATTTACCAGGACTGGGATCGTATTTATTGTAATTGATGGCTACATCTAGAAATTCAGCTTTTTCAGTGCAGCGATGTTTCAATAATGTTCGATAGTATTTTCTTATTTCTACCGAGTCATTCATTTTAGCATGATAATTGGGACCATATGTTCTGATGACATCACCACAATCATTAATGGCTGGACCACCGCAACCCTGAAAAGGTTCATGTTTTGAATTGATCAAGTGCAAGATACGGCGATGTTCCGGAGCTGATTTTTGATTTTGCTGAATATTGTGTTCAGCAATTTGCTCTATTTTTTGATATACATTTCTTACGCCATCACGCGTAATTGAGGATTTTTTATGTTGTATGCGAGATTGTTGATAGTAGTGGAACAAATATGCGGGGCTACTTGAATTTCCACCCTCATCAATGCACAGTTTTAGATAGTGGTAAATGGTATCGTTCTCTTCGGGATAAAATTCAATAAAGGCCAATGCTTTTTTACCGTTTATTTTCGCAGCCTCTCCCCAGCAAGATTTTCGTCGATCGAATAATTCAATTAGTTGCTTGAATTGTATTTGTTTTTCTTCCTTAGTTTTTGAATTTCGAAGAAAGTCTTTAATTATTTTCGCTCCATCAATAAATGTTTGCTTACGTAGACCTGGTGCGTTTTCATAAATATATTTCCAATGCAAAATGGCATCAGCATAATTCCCGAACTTAAAGTGTTCTCGGTAAAGAGAATATTGTTTATATGTTTCTTCTTTATTGAAGCCTATTTTGTTACAGGTATTATCAGTGACAGAGTCAATTGTTGAATCTTGATCTAATACTTGTAAGTGTTTATCAGGTTTTAATGTTTGGTTTTGATTCTGACTTTAACATAAAGTGCTGAATAAAAAGAATAGACCGATAAATAGAAGTTGGTAATTAAATAGGTAAAGTTTATTCATCTGTGTTTGTTAGAGTGAGTGAATATTATTCAGTCATCTAACGCAAGCTTCCAGAGCAATTCAGATGTCGAAATGTCATTTTCCGGCAATATCGTATCCAATTGATGGTATTCCACATCGACCAAGCAGACTCAATTTGCTTGGCTTTCGAAAGAGAAAGAAGAATTGGGAATTATTTGTGAAAACAGCATTTCACCCTTAACCCTTAACTAACAACTAACAACTAACAACTAACAACTAACAACTAACAACTAACAACTACTCCAGGCCCTTTTGCGCCAATCGATAAGTACCGGTTACCTCCGTAATCTCATACTCAGTAAATTCCTGATTAGCAGTAAAACCCAAACCCTCGATCTCGTGATCGGCTGTAATGATTTTCACTTTCTTATCGCTAGTCACCAGATTCTTTGCCTCGTCCCAAATGAGCTCGTCGGTTTCCAAACGTTCCTTTTTGGCGGTAACAACAACGATGTTGTCGCGAATAATGACATGCTGCTTGTCGTCGTACTTAATCGCATAGTCAGCCACAAGATGGCTGGTAGGCATTAGCTTGTCATTGAAGAACTGTACTTCCAAGCCTTCCGGAAATTCCATATAGGGTTCCAGCTTGTTCTTGTAGCGAAGTAGGAGAGGAGCGTTCACTTTCACCTTCACCTCACCTTTGTCGCTGTAGATGGTTTCTACCCCTCGGGCCGTTTCCACCTTAAGATCTTGCAGTCGTTCTTCGCTTGATTCTTGAAGGTGGTCTTCCCCTCCACACGACAAACTGGTCAAGGCAAAGAACAGAAGTAGCAATAGTGAGAAGCACCGAATCAAGCTCATGGATGAAAGTTAGTGTATTTGTAAGAAGTCCTTTAAAGTGAAAGACACCAGCCGTTGCCGACTGGTGTCCCTTTATATTCTAGTCTCTGGTTAAAACTAAGTGCTCACCAGAGCATTTCTCAAATGATTATTACCAGCGCACAGAAGTAGTCACTCCTAGGCAGTCAATCGTATAAGACTGTCCAGCCGACAAGCCTCTTTGGAAGCAGTCTGCTTTTGTAGGCATGTACTGGTAGTACTTGTTGATGTACTTCTGAGCTTTATCCGCTGAAGATGGATCTTCACGCTTTGCCTTGTTCCACATATCAATGGCGGCCCAAACAACACGTTGGCTGTCAAAACCAGTACCACTTCCACAACGCTTTCCAGCGCTAGCGTAAACCAATCCGATCAAGATGTAAGGATCTCCCCAACCCGGACGCATAGCAGCAACTTCACGCGCCAGTTTCGTCGCTTCTGAAGTTTTACCCAATCGGTCTTTATACAACTTAGCAATGAACATCAAATCAGCTGCTTTTTTGTTCGTATCCGTTTCGAGCTCCATCGCTTTACGGTAGTAAGTCTCTGTTTGTGCCCAGTCAGACTGGCTGTAGTAGGCCTTAGCAATAAAACGACACTTACCAGCAGAAGGCTCTAACTCATTGTACTTCATGGCTACTTCTAAGAATACAGGCTCAGAAGTACAACGGAATTTTAGCAATCGACGGTAGTAACTTTTAACTGCTGCAGGGTCGCTTGAATTAGCTTGATAATCAGGGCCATAAACGCGAATTACATCAGCACAAGACTGCACATCTTTACGTTCTTCTAATCCAACGATTTTCTCATAAGTAGGGCTGAGGTCGTCCAATACTTTTTGGAATTTGTCAGACTTCTTTTCATTGTTAGCAACATTGTACTCTGAGATGTTCGTAATGTTCTCCCAAACAGCTCCTAAGTCCTCCCCAGAAAGTTGTTTTGCATTGTATTTATCAACCGAACCTGTGAAATAGTGGTACAAGTAAACGTAGCTGGTTTCGTTTCCACCGTTCTCTACGGCCTTTTCCATGTAATCGTAGATTACATCTGTTTCTTCTGGGTAGAAATCTTTGTAAGCCAAACCTTTCTTACCAGTTAATAGGGCACTTTCTCCCCAACAGATGGCACGTGCATCCCAGAGAGCCATGAGGTTGTCAAAAATTTCTCTTTTTTCTTCAGCAGTGGCAGCACTATCCAAACGGAGTTTGTACATCTTCTCACCATCAATGTAGGTTTGCTTACGCAAGCCTGGTCCATTGTCATAAACATGTTGCCAGTGAGGAAGTGCTTCATCGTAGTTACCTACTTTAAAGTGCTCTCGGTACAGAGAGATATTCTGTAGAGTTTTGGTTTTGTCAGCGACTCCGTTGGGGCCGTACATTTCGCAACCGTTGTCGTTGGTAGTCTTTTCTGTAGGAGTATCATCTACCACAGCTTCAGCTACCTGCTCGGTTTTTTCTTTCTTTTTCTTCTTCTTTTTGTTGCGCTTTTGAGCTACACAAGCTGTATCGGTGAACGCAAACACCAAAAGCAACAGCATGGTCCAGTAGCTTAATTTCTTTGAAAAACTCATAGTTTCAGTTTATCGTTAGTTCTAATAATTCTTTAATCGTACCGTCTCTTAACGAACCATTTGCTATTCATGCTGAAACCCAGTGTCAACTTAAAGTAAGTTTCTTGCAGCAATTGGTTATCGGTGCTACCTTTTTGACCCAAGTCAAACGAAAGGTTTAAGCGAGAGAATGGTACTCCACTATCTAAAAGGCCTGCTTCCACCTTTCCACGAAGGGGAATTCCGAAGCCAAAAGTGATCCCGTAAGCGGGTAAGCTGGTATTGTTTAACTTCAAATAGTTGGAATCGTAGTACATACCAAATCGGTATTCAACACGTCGCCAGAAATTGTTGATGGCGCCTTCTTTATTGCTATTTGGACTCAAAGAAGTACCAAGAGACACACTGAATCGGTCCTGAAGTTGGTCTGCCTCGAGACGGTTTATCACGGCTTTCGACCAAGCAGCTGTTTTTATGTCTCCAGAAAAGCTCCAGCCTTTTTGGCTTTTGAGTTCGAAACCAAAGCCCAATTCTTGTGGGAGAGTGATTTCGCTATCAAGTTCACTAATGTCAAAAACGACGACACTGTCTACATTGAATACTTCTGAAGTGAGGCTGTTTTTGACGACACGCTGCCAGTTTTGTTGCGATTGGTAGCCAATGTTTACCTTGGGCTTGTAAGTAGCTCCAAAGACTAGATTGGTACTTTCATTGATCCTCCAATCGTATTGAACGCCGAAGTCTAGCATTAGGCCACCATATTGGTTGCGCTCATTGCGCTGTATATCGAGGAAACTCGAGATATCTTCTTGTTGATCTGGATACGCGACATTCAGTAAGTGCGTTTGATTTCCAAAGAGGTAAGCCAAGTTAAAGCCAGCCGAAAGCCGCTTGTATTTACCAGCAGCTCCACCGTAAAAGCGATACAATGAGCCGAAGCCATCGTATTCTTTTTGAACTTCTCCTAGCTCTTCGTCTTGGGTGACTTCATCTACGGTGTAGTCGACTTGGCTGTAAGGAGCCAATCCACCACTAAAAGCCAACCAAGGAGTTGCCGGAAATGCAAGATTGAGGTAGCTAATACCCGTTCCAGAAACAGTTTGCGTGTTATTGCTATCGTTGAGTGATGAGCTGACAACATGCACTCCAAGGTCGAAGCAAGTAAAGTACAAACCCGTATAGCTCGCAGGATTCGACAGACTAATGTTGTTCAGAGACCGCATAGCGATGCCTGTATGGCCTTGACTGAGATTGTCAGCAAGACCAGGCGATTGCAAGTCTCCTAGTCCATAGAAGGAATAGGGAGAGTTGTAGTGACCTACTTGTGCGTGCAAGGAGTAGCTACTAAAAAGTAGTGCGCCTAGACTAACGAGTAGACAACGACTTAAAATCCAATATTTGATTGAGACCAAAGAGTACAATTTTGGGACGTGCGAATATCGCAGTTTTGATGTGTTTTTCAAAGAATGTGGTATCACCACCAGTAACAATAACCTTCAAACTGCCGAATTGCTTCTTATAGTGGCGAATAAATCCTTCTAGTTCGAGTGTGGTGCCGTGCATAATACCACTTAAAATGGCTTCGCGAGTGGTTTTTCCTTCAACAGGGGTTCCAGCTTCAGGTTGTATTAACGGCAATTTTTTGGTGAAATTATGAAGTGCACGAGAGCGAAGATGCAGACCGGGCGAAATACTCCCACCATGATAGTTGCCCGACTCATCCAGGAAATCAACGGTGATACAAGTGCCGGCATCAATCAGCAAACAATTTTTGTCTGGAAATTCAGCTTGAACTCCCACAACACCAGCAAGTCGATCCTTTCCCAAAGTCTTGGGTGTTTGATAAAGATTGACAATGGGAACGGGTGTTTTGTGGTCGAGCCATTCAAATTTGGTCCGTTCTTCTAGCCAGGCGCATACTTTCTCATCTTGGTGTCGAGTGGAGGAAATAATCGAAGCTTCAATGGGAAATTCTCGCAAGATTTTACCCAAAGCTCGAACGCCGAGGTTTTTACGCTCCTCGTAGTAGATAATCTTGCCGTCTTGAAAGACGGCGATCTTAGCTCTGGTGTTTCCGATGTCGATGCAGAGATTCATGTGGCTACTTGCTGGGCTCATTACGAGCGCAAAGATACATACACGAGAACGCAGTTATCGGGATAAAGGTTGGCTGATGAAAACTGAGTTTGAGCAGGGTACTGTTTCATGGGAATGAGCGCCTATGAGACTGAAACGGGCCGTTCCGATAGTCAGAATGGTCGCGCTAGAAAGTGCGGAAGCAATAGTCTTCAACAGTCATCAACAAAGAGAAAATAAACAGAAAACCCGCGGGATACCATTGACTTGGTAGCTAATAACATCTGCAGTTGCGAGATTGTCGGCTCCACTCAAGGCCTCTTGCATGTTGTTAAATAGGCTTGTATGGTCTTGGCCCGTGTTATCATCATCGTCGCCCTAATTCGAGAACGAAATATTGCGAAGGCGAATAGAAAATAGAATTTTACTTTGACTGCTATGTATAACATCAGTGCTATTTCTGTTTCGCGCTGGGACTGTCGCGCTAAGCATTGTTTCTTTATAGCCGTTTATAGATATGGAGAAGATTGGATCGTATTTTATCAACAGCATCTTTAAGGTCAATTTTTTCCAAATTGTTTTTTTGCAAAAAAATGGACCATTGTTTTAACCTTTGTTGATTTTTGTAGAATTCTTCCTGAAAGACAGGATGATTTTTAGGGGTTTTTGTCTTTCTTCTTTTAAAAGTATTTTTTATTGCATCGTTTAAGACCTCTTCATCACAGTCATCAATAAATTTATATAGATCATAGAAGTCTTTTAACCGAGAATTGAATTCTCCTAAGACTATCATTGCATTAAATTTCTCTGAGACTAGAGATTCTACGGAGTATGCATTCAATATAGGAGGTGGAAGTTCCTTTAATATGGTGGGATATTCAATTTCTTGGGGGCCGGGAGTCACATGATCACCAACGCCTATATCAATTTGAAGTTGATGAGATATTTTATCGAGTTTTGCTTCAACTTTAATCCTGGTACCACTATAATTGCCTTCTTTTTGAATAGATTCACTTTTGATGCTTTTGGTTTTGAAAATGACACCATCAGCAGTGGAAATTTCGCAAATTTCTTTTATTACTTTTTTTAAATATTTCTCTTCAGCTTCAAGTTTTTCGATTAGAAAATCTATGTCTTTCGTAGGGCGACTGGCCTCTCCACTAAATGTGTATGCAAGTGCTCCTCCCTTCAGTAGAAAATTGTTTTTATAGTCTGAAACGGAAAGTCGATAAAGAAATCTTTCCTGAAAAAATCTAGCCAAAGTATTCTGATGAGTTTTTTGATTGTTTCGAGAATAGTTTTTAAGTTTTGCTTTTAGCGATTCAATATTCATACAAGTATTTCTAGATAATTATTGAGGATAGATTCAATTTTGAGTTCCTTTGAATATTCTTTCAATTTGATTAAGTCTTTTTCACTATCATTGAGATAGGCTTTTAGAACTTCTTTGACGACATTAGTGTCCAATTTATTTCTAAATTTCAGGAAATCGCAAACAGTTTTTTCTTTATCATAGATCCTGAGATGGGAATCATTGATTCTTATGGACTTTATCCCCAATTTATATTGTTTTTTTCTCCAGAAATAAAGTTTTATGGGCGGATAGTCAGGTAGTATTGGATGATAGTTGCCTTTTATGGAAATATGATATTTGTTGGGTATGTGTGTTGTGTAATTGTAAATAGCAGCAGCAGATAGTAGGGATATTATACTTGAAGAAATCATCTGCTGAACGAGAAGATATTGATCTTCTTCTGATTCATGATGTATGTATTTTCCTCTTTTGATTCTTTCAAGAGTACCATTGCCAAGGAGTTTTTTTATTGAATAGCTTGTTAGTCCAATGGATCGCAATTCTTGAAAGGTTAATATCCCTTTTTTCTTTTTGGATAGTAGGCGAAGTTCTTCTTCGTTTTTCATAAGCGTAGGCTATGGCATTCAAAAGCCTAAAGTTAGGCAAAAATGGTGGAAAAGAAGTGTTATCGAAACCTAGGCTTTTAGCGATGAAAGCCTACGCTTATTACTGTTACTTACTTCTTAGTGCATTTATTTGCCCAACTAGAATGGGATACATGGCTCAATAAGATTCGAAAAGGTGGCTGTCCTCCAGCAAAAAAACAAAGGTCATCTTGCTCATTGAAGATTTAAGATCTGCAGGGTAGCTAGATTGGAGAAGTGAACAGTGGGCTTTGGTAGGGGAGCCTCCTTTGAGACCCCCTACGGGTTAATAGTGAAAATCTAAAAGAAACCCAGAAAGTGCGGAATGGAAAGGAGAATAATTACAATGAGCAATCGACGGATCCAAACGGGAGCTTGTGGGTATTTGCTTGCCCAGCTTGCTGAAATGTATGCGCCCACACTTTGCCCTACCGCTAGAAGTAAACCGTATAGCCAGATCACTTGATCGGCATATATAAACATGAGCAGAGTGGGAATGGTGTAGAGTAAAACGATAAGCAATTTATAACCGTTTGCTCTTGCCATGTAAAAGCCTGAACCTAAAATCATGGTACTTAAGAGCAATATTCCTACGCCGGCTTGAATAAATCCCCCGTAGATTCCCACAAGAAAAAACAGTGGCATTCGAACGTACACAGGAAGGAGAGGTTCATCGGTACTGCTTTGTCTCAGCCATTGTTTGGGATTTGTGAGAACAAGAAATAGCATGCCGATCATTAAGATCCCAATGATGCGTTTGAGTAAATGTTCATCAATTTCAACGGCAATGAGCGTTCCAACGATGGCGCCAGCTACAATGGTGAGCAACATGCCGACATTTCCCTTTACGGGTACTTCTGTATGTTTGGAATAGGTCGTGAAACCCACGAAGCTTTGCACCAAAACGCCAATCCGGTTGGTGGCGTTGGCAATGTTAGCCGGCACTTGCATAAAGGAGAGAGCTGCCAGCGTTACAACCGAACCGCTGCCAGCGACGGTGTTAATCATGCCAGCAACGAAGCCAGCAAGTATAACGATTAGATAGTTGAAAGCTACTTCCATGATATGAAAAAAGCCGGCACAAGTACCGGCTTTCAATTTTGGAATAATTTCGAATTACTTCTCTAAGGTCAAAGTCATTTTGATGTCTTGTTCAGGCCGATCTGAGCGATCAGTGGCAGTGGCAGCAATCTTATCCATAATGTCCAGACCTTCTACAATTTCACCAAAGACGGTGTATTTGTCATCGAGGAATGGCGTTCCACCGATGGTCGAGTAAGCCGTTCTTCTTTCAGGAGAGATGTTGGAGCCCATTCCGTTTTCCATCTTATCCAATTCTGCTTCTGTGTAGGTTTTGCCCTGGACCAAGTAAAATTGGCAACCAGAAGAGGCTTTGAGCGGGTTTTGAGCATCGCCTTTACGGGCAGCGGCAACAGCACCTTTCTTGTGGAAGTATTGTGGGACAAATTCAGCAGGTACGGTATAACCAGGACCACCGCTTCCCAGACGTTGGCCAGGCTTTGCAGTTTTAGAATCTGGATCACCACCTTGAACCATAAATTCTTTGATTACACGGTGAAAAAGCGAACCATCGTAATATCCTTCCTTCACCAGTTTGATGAAGTTATCGCGGTGTTGTGGTGTTTCGTTATATAGTTTGATAACGATATCGCCTTGATCTGTTGAGATGCGCACTTTTTGTTCTTTATCTCCACATGAGAAGAATCCAGCAGCAACAACCAGTAAGAGTATCAGTAGTTTTTTCATGAAATTTCGTTTACAGCTCGAAGTTAGTGCGTTTTTGGCAGGATTGGCCAGCACTTACTTCTTCAAAATGCGTACAGTCATCGGTACGTCTTCTAAGGGCTTATCGCGATCACCAACGGGAACTCCTGCGATCATATCCAATACGTCCATTCCTTCAATTACCTCACCAAAAACCGTGTATTCCTCATCCAGCTTTGGGGTTCCTCCAATCACCGAGTAATGGCGACGTTGAACGACACTGTATTCCTTTCCGTACTTCTCTTTGTAGCGATCGAGGTCAGATTTCTTGTACTTGTTTCCATGCACAATGAAAAATTGACTCCCAGACGATCGTCGCTCGGGATTGCTTTTGTCGGGCTTACGCGCAGCGGCTAAGGCTCCCTTCTTGTGGAAGCGGTTCTTTTTAATCTCTGCTTCTATGGTGTACTTGGGTCCTCCGTGTCCAGGAGTTCCTGCGGCATCTTTACGGGAGTTGGGATCACCACCTTGTACCATGAACCGATTGATCACACGGTGAAAGGTAGTTCCATCGTAAAAGCCTTCCTTAGCCAGCTTAAGGAAGTTGTCGCGATGATTCGGTGTATCATCGTAAAGAATGGCTTTCATGTGTCCAAAGGGTGTCGAAATCAAAACCACAGACTCGCCATCGTACTGGGGCGCCTCTGGCAATGTCGCTGCAATTCCTACCATCATCAATACCGCAATGGCAAACAGTTGTAGTCTCTTCATGCTTATCTAATCGTCAGTTTGTTCTTGAAAATAGTCTAGTACTTTTCTTTTTAGCAGTTGTTCTTGAGCAGGAAGACCATCGGGTTGTTCCTGACCGGTGGCCCGATAATGCGGCCAGCCGTCATCGTCTTTTCCAACAAAATCGAAGTAGCCGTCTTTGCTCAGCAGTTTACAAACCGCAATGTGCATCAAGTCTTGTTTTTCTTCTTTTGTGAATTCACGTTGAAATTGCCCAAGTTCCTGAACCCCGATCAAAAAGAGCATGGATTGAAGGTTGGGTTTGCGTTTGAACTGCGGTTTGATCTTGTAGAGCAGTCGTTGCCAGTCTAACTCGAGCGCTTTCACGTCATACAATGCAGGCTTATCCTCTTCCATTCAATTGTTCGTTGATCCAATCCAACGAAGATTGGTAGACGTCTTGCCTTTCATTTTCGTTGTGTATTTCGTGATAGAGACCTTCCCAAAGTTTCAAAGTCACGAGTTCACCGGCTCGTTCGGCAAAAGTTTCCGATCCTTTAGCTGAGGTGATCTTATCTAATTCGCCATGCATGAGCAGCATTGGAATCTCTAGTTTTTCAGCATTATTGAGAGCCCATTCAGCTGCATCTTGGCAAGAAAAAAAGAAGCTGGTAGAGAGCGAATCGTGCACCAACGGATCAGCCTTATAGGCTTCGACTACCTCCGGAACATGAGAAAGTAAGCCGGCGTCGAGTTTAGTTTTTTCGATGAAGCGCGGATAAATTCTTCTCATCAGTTTGCCAATCAAAAGCTTCACCGCTGGGGGGGCAATTTCCAACTGTAGCCAAGGACCAGTTATGATATAGCCATGGGCTGTTTTTTCCTTCCCTTGCTGTCTTCGTAAGGCGTGATTGACGGCGACGTTTCCGCCCATGCTATGCCCATAGACAAAGAGGGGCGTATCTGGGTATTTTTCCTTGGCCTTTTCCAATAAGGTATCGACCGATTCTAGCAGAATATCATAATCCCGTACATGCCCTCTTGGGCCAGCTGATGTTCCGTGACCTCGGTGATCAAAAGAAATGACAGAGATGTCGTTTTGATTGAAGAAACCTGCCAGTTCTTCATATCGTTGAGCATGCTCGCCCATTCCATGTACCAAACAAAGAATGGCCTTGGGTTGCTCAACTTCCCACTCAAAGCCTTTGATTTCTAAATCATCGGAAGCTGTCCAAGCAAAGTTGCGGCTGGCTTTCATCAAGATATTTCCTTTTTTGACATGAAGATACGAGTCAATAACCCACTCTCGGTTCAGACTTTTTCTTTTTCTTCTTCTTTTTGCTTTTTCCAAAGTCTGTTGGGAACAAGCCAGAATTGGACTTTTGATTGCTTTTGTTCAGATCGGCAGGCTCCATCGTTGGACAACCTTTATTACTCCGACAAGAGCTGGTGGTGCTGATGAAAAAAGTACCCATCATAAGCATGAGTATCAGAGCATAGATGCTGAATGACCGACTATTTTGCGTCTTCATATAGATAACATACTTCTTCCTGTGTGAAAATATTGTTTAGAGGCAGCTTTTTCCTTTACTTAGAAGGGAGCTAAATCTGACCCAAACTTAAAGTATAGAACGATGACTTCTACCGAAGTTTACTTGACACCCGTACAATCATTCTTAAAATTTGAAGCCGAGAAGCCAAAGGAGGTTTTTTTGAGGCAGCCAATTGATGGCAAATGGAAGGAAACTAGCTGGCAAGAAGCAGGAAAAGAGGCGCGAAGGATGGCTTCGGCGCTGATGAATATGGGGCTAGAGCCGGGCAGTCACATTGCGCTTTTGTCAAAGAACTGTGCCCACTGGATTATTGCCGATTTGGCCATTATGATGAGCGGTCACGTTTCGGTACCGGTGTATCCGAATTTGACGGCAAAGTCGCTCAATGAGATTCTCGAGCATTCAGATTCCAAGGTGATTTTGGTAGGTAAGTTGGACAGCTGGGAAACGATGCGTCCAGGTATTCCGAGTGAAATTCGGAAGATTCAGTTCCCTATGTTTGGCAATAAGGGTCTTGAGAAGTGGGAAGATTTAGTAAAAGAGCACAAGGAATTGGAAGTGGGCGAGGGCCCAAGTTTGGAGGATGTGGCGACCATCATTTATACTTCAGGTACGACCGGCCAGCCGAAAGGGGTGATGCATCGGTATATGGCCTTTTCTTTTGCAGCGACTGAAGCTTTCAGATTATTGAAAGTAGATGTGGATATGCGTTTCTTTTCCTACCTCCCGATGTGCCATGTGGCAGAGCGAATGTTGGTAGAAATGGGGGCACTTTATGGTGGTGGCGTTGTGTCTTTTGCCGAGTCGCTAGAAACCTTTCCTTCTAATTTGCAAGATGCAAAACCAACTTTGTTTTTGGGAGTGCCTCGGATATGGACCAAGTTTCAAGAGAAGATATTAGAGAACTTGTCTCAAAGTAAAATTAGTGGCTTGTTGAAAATGCCTTTCATTGGGGGAATGCTGAAGAAGAAGATTAGAAAGTCATTGGGGTTGAGGCATGCTGCGTTTTGTTTTTCTGGAGCTGCTCCGATGCCGCAGTCAACCAAAGATTGGTTTGGTAAATTGGGGATTGAGATATTGGAGGCTTATTCCATGACGGAGAATAGTGCCTATTCACACCTCACACTTCCTGGAGATGGAAGACCGGGTTCGGTGGGTCGTTCTATGCCAAAGAATGATGTGGTGATTAGCGAAATAGGAGAAATTTTGGTTAAGAGTCCTGCGGTGATGATTGGCTACTACAAGATGCCGGATAAAACAGCTGAAGTATTTACAGAAGATGGCTATTTGAGAACGGGAGACAAAGGCGAAATAGATGCCGATGGATTTTTGCGAATTACTGGTCGGGTAAAGGATATTTTCAAAACAAGTAAGGGTAAATATGTAGTTCCGAATCCTATTGAGTTGCGCTTAAGTGAAAACGAGAATATTAGTCAAGTCTGTGTTGTTGGAATAGGGATTCCCCAGCCAATTGTGTTGGTGGTATTATCAGAGGCTGCTTTGAAAGCTGAAAAGGAAGCGGTGTCTGATTCCATACGCGATTCTATTTTGGAATTAAATTCGAGTTTAGATAAGCATGAAAAGATCACAAATGCAGTAATTGTGAAAGAAGAGTGGACAACAGAAAATGAATTTTTGACTCCAACGTTAAAGATAAAGCGTCAGAAATTAGACGATCATTTTGGTGAAAAATATCCTAAGTGGTATGGTGGCGAGGATGTGGTTTATTGGGAGTCCTAATGGAGTTTTTAATTTTTGAATATCGAACTTTGAATTAGTCATTCTAGAATTAAATTACTATTTAGCTGAATATTGGTTTTCTGGAAATACCTCATGGCATATTGAAAACTTCATTAATTATAACAACCTATAATCGACCCGATGCTTTGGCATTGGTCTTAGAAAGTGCGTTTGAGCAAGTAGTTTTGCCAGATGAAATTTTGGTGGCGGATGATGGAAGTAGGAGTGAGACTGCTGATTTGTGTAGGGAAATGGCTGCCCAGTCACCCGTTCCACTCATTCATTGCTGGCAAGAGGACAAAGGGTTTCGATTGGC
>Ga0114956_1002810_pt1 | contig 13621 bp, 12 predicted proteins | sample MaitaG_FD_87304 | JGI IMG/M metagenome (GOLD analysis project Ga0114956, IMG submission 87304) | Marine algal microbial communities from Maine, USA - Maine_Asex2 metaG | ecosystem: Host-associated > Algae > Red algae > Unclassified | place: Maine, USA | collected 2015-01-05 | reverse complement strand
TCTATAAAAAGTTTATCACTTTTCGTACTTTTACTAAAATTCAAAAAATAGCAATGCAAAACATACAATCTTACATTCAAGAACACAAAGACAAATTCTTAACCGAACTCATAGAATTACTAAAAATCCCTTCAATAAGTGCAGACTCCGCCTATAAAAAAGACACTATAAAAACCGCAGATGTTGTAGCTAAAAGTTTAAAAGAAGCAGGATGCGACGTGGTAGAAATTTGCGAAACAAAAGGTTATCCAATTATCTACGCTCATAAAATAATAGATAAAAACTTACCAACTGTTTTAGTTTATGGACATTACGATGTACAACCACCAGACCCTATAGAACTTTGGGATTCTCCTCCATTCGAGCCTGTAATTAAACCTACAGACTTACATCCAGATGGTGCCATTTTTGCACGTGGTGCCTGCGACGACAAAGGGCAAATGTACATGCACGTAAAGGCTATGGAATTTATGACGAGCCAAAACCAGCTGCCTTGTAACGTAAAATTTATGATAGAAGGAGAAGAAGAAGTTGGTAGCGTAAACTTAGCTAAATACGTAAAAGAAAACCAAGAGAAATTAAGTAACGACGTTATTTTAATTAGCGATACAGGAATGATTGCTAAAGACACACCATCAATAACGACAGGATTACGTGGCTTAAGTTATGTAGAAGTAGAAGTTACAGGCCCAAATCGCGATTTACATTCTGGTTTATATGGAGGTGCAGTGGCAAACCCAATAAATGTGCTAACAAAAATGATAGCATCGCTACACGACGAAAACAACCATATTACCATTCCAGGTTTTTATAATAATGTAGAAGAATTATCTACCGAAGAACGCGCTCAAATGGCAAAAGCACCATTTTCGTTAGAAAATTACAAAAACGCTTTAGATATAGAATCGGTATACGGAGAAGCAGGTTACACAACCAACGAACGCAACTCTATTAGACCAACATTAGACGTTAACGGTATTTGGGGAGGCTACACAGGAGAAGGTGCAAAAACTGTAATTGCAAGTCAAGCTTTTGCTAAAATATCTATGCGATTAGTACCAAATCAAGATTGGAAAAACATAACAACACTCTTTAAAAACCACTTCGAAAGCATCGCTCCTAAAGGTGTAAAAGTAAAAGTAACACCGCATCATGGTGGACAAGGTTATGTAACACCAATAGATAGTATTGGCTATAAAGCTGCCAGTAAAGCTTACCAAGATACTTTTGGAAAAATACCAATTCCGCAACGCAGTGGAGGTAGTATTCCTATTGTTTCTCTATTCGAAAAAGAACTAAAAAGCAAAACAATTTTAATGGGATTTGGTTTAGATAGCGACGCTATACACAGTCCAAACGAACATTTTGGAGTTTGGAACTACCTTAAAGGCATTGAAACCATTCCAAGCTTTTATAAGCACTTTACAGCATTATCTAAATAATTTTTAGGGTGTTACCACCTTTTGCTTTTTAAGTAAGCAAAAGGTCGTCGCGCTATCCATTATATCTTAATTTTGCCATATATGGCAGCAAAATTAAGGATGCCATTACTATCCCTAACACATGAAAAACCAACATCTAAAAAATGTTTTAGAACTAACATTCGCAACCATTCTAATTAGCACTTCTGGCGCTTTAGGTAAATACATAGATATGCCAACTCCAGTTACTATATGGTGGCGAAGCGCATTAGCTATGGTTTTTTTATTACTGTTTTGCAAATACAAAAAAATTAATCTTAAAATCAAGTCTAAAAAAGATTTTTCTGCTTTTGTACTAAGCGCTGTATTTATGGCAGCACATTGGATTACTTATTTTTATGCCTTGAAATTATCTAGTGTTGCCATTGGCATGCTTTCATTATTTACATTTCCAATTATTACGGCTTTTTTAGAGCCTTTATTTTCTAAAACAAAATTCGATTACGTTCATCTTATTTTAGGAGCGATGGTGCTTTTAGGAATCTATATATTGTCTCCAGAATTAGACTTAAAAAGCGATTCTGTAAAAGGTATTTTGTTAGGTTTATTTTCAGCCTTTTGTTATGCTATGCGTAATTTAATACTAAAAAAATATGTAACTAAATATAATGGTAGCAGCCTTATGTTTTTTCAGTTATTAATAATGACAGTGTTTTTAATACCAACATTATTCTTACTAGACACCTCTAACATGAGCACGCAATTTCCTTACGTTATAATTTTGGCACTGGTAACAACAGCTATTGGACATACATTATTTGTAAAAAGCTTAAAGCATTTTAAGGTTAGTGCTGCAAGTATTATTGGTAGTTCGCAACCAGTTTTTGGAATTATTATTGCTTTTTTCTTTATAAATGAAATTCCCACCTTAAACATTTTTATTGGTGGCGCACTTATTTTAGCTACAGTTGTAATTGAAAGTTTAAGGTCTAAAAAACTAAAATAAATTAAAATCTTCAAAAAATAAAACTGCTCTACATTTGTAGAATTGATTTATTTGCTCTACATTTGTAGAGAACAATCTAATATTGTAGAACATGCAGCTTACAAAAACAGAAGAAGATTTAATGAATTACCTCTGGAAACTTGAAAAAGCCTTTATGAAAGACTTACTCGAAGCCTATCCAGAACCAAAACCTGCCAATACAACCGTTGCTACACTTTTAAAGCGCATGACAGATAAAGGATTTATTGCCTATAATTTGTTTGGTAACTCGCGTGAATACTTTCCATTAGTAAAGAAAAAAGATTATTTCTCTAAGCATGTAAACGGACTAATTAAAAACTTTTTTAACGACAGTAGTTCTCAATTTGCATCCTTTTTTACTAAAGAAACAAATCTTTCTAAAAAAGAGCTTCAAGAGTTGCGCACAATTATTGATACTGAAATAAAAAACAAGTAAACATGGAAATATTAATATTAAAATCGGCAGCCTGCTTGGCTATATTAATGGTTTTCTATAAACTATTTTTAGAGAATTTAGCGATTCATAAATTTAAGCGTTTTTATTTATTGGGTGCTTTGGTGGTTTCTATAATTATACCGTTTATAACGTTTATTGAATATATAGAACCAGTTTACGACTTTGGAACTTTTGATTCTGAAACCTTTGGAACACCTCCATATTTTCCAGCAGAAATTCTTATTGATCAACCAGAAAAAATAAACTACTTACCAATTATACTTTGGAGTATTTACGGATTGGGTGTATTACTATACGCTTCAAAATTTTGCATTAATCTGTTTGGTATTGTGTCTAAAATTAATAAAAATGAAAAACAAAAACAAGGCAGTTTTATTTCAGTTTTATTGCAAGATTTAATTGTCCCTCATACATTTTTTAGCTACATTTTTTTAAACAAAACAAAGTTTGAAGCAAATACAATTCCGCAGGAAGTATTATTACACGAGCAAACACATGCAAGCCAAAAACACTCTTTAGACATCTTATTTATAGAGCTATTACAAGTAGTATTTTGGTTTAATCCATTACTCTATTTTATAAAAAAAGACATTAAACTTAATCACGAATTTCTGGCAGACGAAGCCGTTTTAAAGCAAGGTATAGACTCATCCACTTACCAAGAGACATTGCTACATTTTACTTCTAATGCAAACAAAATCCCTTTGGCACATGCCATTAATTATTCATTAATCAAAAAACGATTTACAATTATGAAAACAAAAACCTCCAAAAAAGTCGTGTGGCTTAGAAGTTTAGTATTACTGCCACTTTTAGGTGTCTTATTATTTAGTTTTAGTGGAAGAGAGCAAGTTCAAAAGGAGATTGTTCCTGCTATGCTTTTTAAAGAGGAAATGCAAAATAATAATGCTTTAACAAATGTAAAAGAAGAGTTGGCTAAAATTAATGCATTAAGCATTAATTATGTAATTGATAAAGATGAATATTATAAAAATGCAACTTTCAAATTTAGAGATAAAAACAAGAACATTATCGCTGTAAAAAGTTATAATGAATTGTCTGAAATTCAGAAAAAAAGGTTGCCACCACCACCATCTAAACCTTTAAAAAAACAACCTTCTAAAAAACAATTAAAAGATTGGCAAGATAGCAGTAAATATGGTATTTGGCTTGATGGAAAAAGAATTTACAATTATGCATTAAAAAACACAACTCGTTATAAATTAGCTCATTATTTTGAAAGTAAGTTAGCAAAAAATGCTGTGAATTACGGTGAACATTATTTTCAGATTAACTTATATTCTATAGCTGGATTTGATAATGCTTATGCAGAAAGCCAGCCATTAAAAAAAGGAACAGAAATATTAATCTACGAGAATGCAAAAACGTTAAAAAACACTTTAAAAGAAAGTGTAAATTATGTTTCTAATGCAAATTACACTGAAAATTCAACCCTTACAGTAAACGGTACTCCTTGCGATGGTTGTAAGTTAAACCTTTCTAAAAAAGGAGTAGAAAAAATAATTTTAGGTACTACAACTGGTGATAATATTTTATCGTTTAATATCAAGTTTCCAGGCAAACCAACAGTAAATATTAAAGGCGCTACTTTAAATACAAAAGCTATTAAATTTTTAAACGAAGCTTCTTTAGGCGTAGTTGTTCAACTATTCAATATTAAAACTGTAGCTAAAGAAAAATTAGCACCTTTTATAATAACATTAGTAGACAAAAATGATAAAAACTATTCGCAATCTCCAATGGTTAAAGAAGGTGAAGCATCGCATATACCACCTCCAACTGCTTATCCAAAAGTAAAAAAAGGAGAAAATTCAAATATTCCGCCTCCACCTCCACCTCCAACAAAAGCACCACAATATGTAGAAGGTAAAAAATTAACATTAAATCAAATAATAGAAAAAACACCTAAAGGAGTAACGTCTGGTTATCAAATGTTAGAAAATGGAGAGTCTCATTATTTTACTGTTTATCAAGGCAAAAAAACTTATTATAACAAAGATGGGTATATAACTGATGATAAAGGCAAGGTATTACCTCCACCACCTCCTGCTCCACCTGCTCCACCAAAAACGGTTATAGGTAAAGCTTCTCCTTCCCTAAAACCACCAACACCACCTGAGCCAGTTTCAAGAGAAAAACACATAAGAAATATGGCTAATAAAGATGCTTCATTTTATTTTAATGGAGAGAAGATTTCATCAGACAAAGCTTTAACTATTGTGTCGAATAATAAAAATACCAATATCTCCACACAAACTAACAACGGTAAATCTACTGTGCATTTATCTACAAAACCCATTTCTGTGATTAATGGTAAAGTAGAAGAGTTTAATGATACTCGCGATAATGTAAAATCTGCAATTGAAAAGGATCGCAATAGGTTATATGAAGAAAGAAAAAAAGCTATAGAAGCACGAAAAAAACAGAAAAGTGCAATGATAGAAAGTAGAAAAGAGATGATGAAAGAAAGAAAAAAAATGATGAAAACTCAAAGGCTTGAAAACTCAAGACCTTTACATGAACAATTTAAAGGCATGGAAAAAAATGGTGGAGAATTCTTTTACGAAGGTGATAAAATATCTGAAGCTAAAGCGATAGCACTTATAAAAGAAGATCCTAAATTAAACATGTCTATGCATGTTAATAATGGCAAATCTACTATACATTTATCTAAAAAAGGTATAAAAACTGTTAATGGAAAGTTAGTTACAGAATAAAAACTATAAAATATTATTATCTAGACCTCACAGGTTTTAAAAACCTGTGAGGTATTTTTGTATAAAATAAACAGTAAAATTGTAACAAAAAGCATGGTTTTGCGTTCTAATAGCATAATCATCAATCAAAAAAATTAATCGTCATGCTTAAAAAATTCTTCATTATTTGCTCTGGAGCAGATACCGACATTTTAAAAAACAGTGCCAATGGCGAACAAAATAAATATGCTGGTATTGGAGCTACTGTGTTTTTTACAGCTATTATGGCTTTTATAGCTTCAAGCTATGCACTGTTTACAGTTTTCGATACGCTACTTGCTGCCATTGGCTTTGGTTTAGTTTGGGGATTATTAATTTTTAATTTAGACCGTTTTATTGTTTCTACTATTAAAAAAAGAAATAATATTATAGACGAAATTATACAAGCCACTCCACGTTTAATCTTAGCTGTTATAATAGCAGTTGTAATCTCGAAACCTTTAGAATTAAAGATTTTTGAAAAGGAAATTAATCAGGTTTTATTAGAACAAAAAAACGATTTAACACGTGCTAATCAAGACCAAATTGCGCTTCAGTTTAATCCTAAAACCGAAGCTCTTGAACAAGATATTATTACCCTTCAAAATGAAATAACAACCAAAGAAGCTGAAGTAAATACACTTTACTCAGTTTATATTAATGAAGCAGAAGGTACTGCAGGTACAAAACGCTTAGGTAAAGGTCCAGTGTATAAAGAAAAGCGAGATAAACACGATGCTGCACTTGCAGATTTACAACTGTTAAAAGAGAACAATACCACAAAAATTGCTAATATTGAAACTGCTATTTTAAATTTAGAAACAGACTACGATACACAAGTAGCCACAACACAACCAATTATAGATGGTTTCGATGGTTTAATGGCTCGTGTAACTGCTTTAAACACATTGCCCTGGCTTCCATCTTTCTTTATTTTCTTATTATTTTTAGCGATTGAAACGTCTCCAATTTTTGCGAAATTATTATCGCCTAAAGGGGAATACGATTTTAAATTGGAAGACCAAGAAACTGCTATAAAATCTTTGGTAGAACAAAAAGTACAAGAACGTAAATTAGCGTTAAAAGCAGACTTTGCAATTAACAATAAAGTTTATACAGATATAGCCGAAGAAGATGAATTGTATGAGTACAAACGTAAAAAAGCAAGAGAATTTATGCAATTACAAGCTGATGCTTTTTATAATGGACAAAAGAAATTGTTGTAAAAATAAGTAAGCAGTACTTACTCAAGTTTTCAATCTAAGTGAATCTAAAAAATTTCTATTAGCTTTAAAAATCCTTTCCAAATTCAGATTTTAATAGCTTAATTCAACTTTCCTTAAAAAAAGTAAGGAATTTGTTATAGTTAATTTATAATGTAAAGTTTTCTTCTTGGCTTATTTCAGTATCTAAAAGCTTTTAGGTAAAAAGTGTTTCTATATTTTTTTAACGTACTCTGTAATAATAACTGTTAGTGTTGGTCCAACTTTACCTTCAATATAGGTTTCGTTTTCCCAATCTAATCTAATATTTCTAACTGCTGTGCCTTGTTTAGCAACTTGGCTTGATCCTTTTATTTTAAGATCTTTTATTAACACAACAGAATCGCCATTTTCTAAAATAACACCGTTCACATCTCTATGAATTAGCTTATTTGGATCGGCTTCTCCCTCTCCAGTAGATTTTGCAAACTCTAAAACGTCTTCTTCAAGATACATCATGTCTAACAAATCTTGTGGCCAACCTTCATTTCTTAATCGCGATAACATGCGCCAAGCTATTACTTGCACTGCCTGATGCTCGCTCCACATACTATCGTTTAAACAACGCCAATGGTTTGGGTCTGTAGATTCTGGATCTTCTATCTGGTCTACACAAGTTTTACAAGCTGTAAGTGTTTCTTTTAAACTTTGGTCTTTTCGTGGTGCTAAAGTATAAAGTGATAAGTGTTCTTCGTTTTGGCATAATTCGCATTTACCATCTGCACGTTTACTTAATTCTCTTTCTAAACTCATAAATGTTGTTTGAGTAACAAAAGTAAGTAATATTTATACGTTTTTAATTAGAAAACGTTCTCGATACAATGTTATTTTCTTGTATAATTAAAACGAAAATTTTAAATAAAAGGAGTTATAAATTAAAACTATGGCGTAATTTTTTAGTCATACCTTTTACAACCATATTATAAGAATGGTCTATTAATTCCATAATAAATTTAGGTTCTAATTCGCCTTTGTATATGTAAATAGAATTCCAGTGTTTTTTGTTTGAATGCCAACCTGGTTCTATACTTTGGTATTCTTCTCTTAAAGCTATGGCATATTCTGGATCTGCTTTTAGGTTTAAAGATGCTAAACCCTCTTCCCATTTTTTTAATGGTGCTAAAGCGAACATTTTTCCTGCTACTTTAAACACTAAAGTGTCTTGATCGAATGGAAATGTTTCTTCGGTATGTGGTTTACTTAGGCAGTGTTTTCTAACGTGCTGTATATTCATTAAATAAATTTACAAGAAAAATTTAGTTTTCTTGTGAGAAATTTAATTTGAATACTCTTTTATAAATGTTATATATCTTTAGAATTAAAGTTTATGTAAATATCTAAACTCTCTAATATATCTTTAATGTAAATCAATAACTTATTCATAATCTTAATGTTGAGGCTTTAACGTCAAGTTATAATAACAACAACTAACTATAACATTATCATACCTTTAGGGGATAGTTAATCGACCAAAGGTAATAAAATTCGTTTAAAAACACTTGATTATGTATTATTTTTTAATTCTTTTGTAGATTTATTTTCAATTTCAAGAGCAGAATAATCTAATTTCCAGCCTATTGTTTGCACAATGCCTTCTATTATTAATATCGAATCTAGGACTTCTTGTTGTGCTATTTGAAACAAGCCACTAGATGGTACTTTTTCGCGAATATGTAGTTTAGCTTCGTTGTGCAACGCTGTTAAATCGTTAGCTTGAAACTTATTAAACATACCATCTTTTTTGTCGTAATACTTTAGGTTTGTTTCTATAGAAAGTATTTCCGCTTGCGGAAAATGTTGTAAAGTAACCTTTTTGGTTTTTGGGTTGGCGTGGATTTTAATTTTAGACAAATCGAATCCAACATGCGCTTTAGCATCTATAACTACTAATGCTTTTTTTCTGCTTGAAACTAATTTTAAAAAACGCTCTTTTACGTTTTCGTAGTGGTAAATTTCTGCAAAGTCACCTTCTACACTAATAATCTTACACACTTTTTTAATCTTGTCTAAAAGTATTACAGATTGAGTTTGTGCTAATTTTTTACTTTGAATATGTTTAACGTAGGTTCCAACACCTAAAGTGCCTAAAATTCCAAATATGATTGCAAAAATTATATCCATTATTCAATTTTATATAAAACAGGTTTACTAGGTGTAGCATCATTCATGAAAGGTGCTATTTGTAAATTTAATATATAACTTCCATCTTCCACTTTGTTTGGTACGTAAATAAACTCTGTAATTGTGGCGTCTTTTCTTATGTTTCCGTTAACATCCCAAAAGGCCTTATGTGCTAATAATTGTCCTTCGTCTTTTTCTTTATCTACACTTGGCAAATCTATTAATAAATGTTTAATTCCTTTTTCTCTTAAAAAAAGCGCAGCTTCCTCTGTTAAATAAGGCCAGTTTGTGTGCGAATATTGTCTTGTTTTTTTATCCTTTGTATTTGGCATTGTACGAATAACAAGTGCCTCTGGAGATTTTCTTTTTAACAAATACTGTATTTGTTTTTTAGACAATATCTCGTCTTCGCCTTGAACTTCTGGTGCAACCGAAATTACTTGGGCAGTAAACATAAAACGCTTTAAGCATTTGTTTATACTGTAAAACTCTTTAGTAATATGGCCAACACATTCTGTGTGTGTGCCATGTGCATGCGGATTAAAATAGATGTTATTAAAGTTAACATCTGCGCCTTGTTTTACACTTGCAACCCAATCGCCTACTATTACAGGCTCGATTTTGGGAGGCTCTAAATACCATGCATTTACGTTTTTATTTGCTGCTCGCAATGGCATTGAAATATCTAAAGGTTTAGATAAATCTATTTTAATTTTTTTTGAATTTATTTGAATAACTGTCTGCAATTCTTATTATTTTTTTTTAAAATTATATAAAACTAATCCAGCATGAAAAGATCGCTAGCAATACCATCGCATAAAAGCTTGTCTTTTTTTGTAACTTTAAGATTACCATCTTCAATATACAATAAATGCTCATTAATCTGTTTTTGGGCTTGTTGTAACATATAATTTTCATAGGAAATACCAAAATCTTCTTTCACTTTTTTTATTGAAACTCCATGAGCCATTCGTAAACTTATCATGATGTACTCGTTATATTTATCGGTTGTAGATAATGTTTCCATTTCTATTGGTAACACTTTATTATTAATAGATTTTATATATTTAGTGTTGTTATTTATATTCCAACCACGCTGTTCTCCATTAAAAGAATGCGCCGAAGGACCAATACCAATGTATTGTTTACCTTGCCAATAAGCAGTATTATTTCTACTAAAAAAGCCTTCTTTACAAAAGCTTGACAACTCATAATGCTTGAAATTATTGGCTTCCAATTTTTCTACTAACACATGAAACTGTTTTGCCACTAATGCGTCTTCTGCTTTTTTAACAGTCCCTTTTTCTATAAAGTGTTTTAAAGCTGTTTTGGGTTCGACCACAAGTGCATAACTAGAGATATGTTTAACATTAAAGCCTAAGGCTATGTCAATATTATCTATCCATTCTTGAAGTGTTGTGCCAGGAATACCGTAAATTAAATCCAACGAAATATTGTCGAAATATTTTACAGCTTCTTCTAAACAGTGTATTGCCTCTTGTTTATTATGCGCTCGATTCATGAGTTTTAAATCTTTTTCATGAAAGGATTGAACACCTATTGATAGACGATTAATTAGACTTTTAGAGAGTTCTATAATTCTATTATTAGATAAATCGTCTGGATTGGCTTCGAGTGTTATTTCTGGATTTGCCGAAACTTTATAGTTTTGGTAAACCGAATCTATAATTTTTTTTATTTCTGAAGAAGATAAAAGACTTGGTGTTCCACCTCCAAAATAAATGGTTTCGACCGTAATGTTTTTAAACTCGCTTTTTCTAAGTTCTATTTCTAAAATTAATGCATCAATAAGTTCGTCTTTCTTTTTCATTGAGGTAGAAAAATGAAAGTCGCAGTAATGGCACGCTTGCTTGCAAAATGGTATGTGGATGTATATTCCAGACATTACAATTATCAGTTAACTTTTATTAATTACTTATTGTTACAATTAATTCTTGTTGTTTTAATATTGAAGTGGATTATCCTTTAATTTCATACTTGTTTTTTACTGTTAAATGATAAAAGTTAATTGATCACTTTAAGAACTACTTCTTCACACGCTTCTCATTCTGCTTAACAAAACTTGCCCAACCAGAATAACTCTTCCCAACTTCAACACGACCTTGATTATAAAAATGACAAACTGCGGCAGCCAAACCATCCATAGAATCTAAATTTTTAGGTATAGTTTTTAAACCCAACATACTTTGTAGCATTTTTGCTACTTGCTCTTTACTTGCATTTCCATTTCCTGTAATTGCCATTTTTATTTTTTTTGGCGCATACTCTGTAATTGGTACTTCGCGAGACAAACCTGCAGCCATGGCTACACCTTGCGCACGACCAAGCTTTAACATACTTTGTACATTTTTACCAAAAAATGGTGCTTCTATAGCAATTTCGTCTGGATGGTGTGTGTCTATTAACTCGATAGTGCGCTCGAAAATAAGCTTTAGTTTTAGGTAGTGATCACTGTATTTTTTTAAATCGAGCTCGTTAAGCTGTAAAAAATGCATTTTTTTACCAACTACCTTTATAAGTCCGAAACCCATAATAGTCGTTCCTGGATCGATACCTAATATTATTTTTTCTTCTGCCATTTAATTACACGTTCTACAACCACTTAAAGAAATAGATGCTCCAAAAGTTATTGTAAACATATTACCATTAAAACTTCCTGCTCCATCTGTAATTGGGTCAAAATCTTTTGCAAATCCCATAATATAAGAACCATCTACAAATAGGGAAACCGTTTTAGAAATGCCATAATGTAATTCTAACCCTGCCATTGCATTTAAATAGGCGTTTTTATTTGCGCTATAAATATCTAATGGTTTTATCATGGTGTAACCAGGTCCTGCGTGTAAAACTAAACCCATTCCCAAAGGTAAAAAAGGTACATCTTTAGTTGTGTCGAACACAAATTGTGCGTTAATTCTTGTATAATTTACCTTAAAATCTGGCGAATTACTATCGTTTACAAAACGGTTATACCCAAAATCTAATTTAACACCTAATTGTGGTTTAAACATGTGTTGCAAACCTAAATTAATAGTTGGAAAATTTATACTTTTTGCTACAAAAGGAGTAACTAAACCATCTTGTGAAGGGCTATTTAACCCAACAGCAATTAAAGCTTTCCATTTATTTATGTCTTGTTGCGAAAAGCTAAAAAAGCTAACTAAAAACAAGGTTAAAAAACAATAGTAATTAAATTTGGTCTTCATTCTGTAATATTTGGTTTATTTTGCACGCACGATCCATAACGCTTTGCACAACGTTTTACCATACAAAACTAAACAATTCTTTTTTGTACTTATTAAATTAAGTATTGTAGTTGGTGCTTTTTATTTTATATATAATAAACTGGTAAATAATGGTGCTTTAGACTTTTCTGAATTTACTGCCTTTCTATCTAAAAACGAAGTGTTTTCTATAAAAAACATTCTTTTTTTACTTTTTTTAAGCATTTTTAACTGGTTTTTAGAAATTTTAAAATGGAAGACATTGGTTTCTTTTATTAAAAAAATAGCTTTTTATAATGCTTTAAAACAAAGTTTAGGTTCGCTTACAGCATCGCTATTTACACCAAACCGCATTGGAGAATATGGTGCAAAAGCTATTTATTTTACCAAACAGTATAGAAAGCGTATTCTGCTTTTAAATTTAATTGGCAATACTATGCAGATGGCTGTTACACTTTTTTTTGGTGTAATTGGGTTTTCTATTTTTGTACAACAGTATCCAATAGAAATTAGTATACAAAGAGTTTCACGTTTTCTACTTATTATTTTAGTTGTCACTGCGTTTTCTATACTTGGTTTAAAACAAAAAAAATATAAAATAAAAGGCTTCTCTATTAATAAATTAAAAGACTTTATTAAAAATTTACCATTAAAAATTAGTAGCTCTGTTTTATTTTTTTCGGTATTAAAATACTTAGTTTTTTCGTTTCAATTTTACTTATTATTACAGCTTTTTAATGTTAAGTTATTGTATAGCGATGCTATAATTATTATTACATCTATGTATTTATTATCTTCAATAATTCCTACTATTTTTATATTAGATGTTGTTGTAAAAGGAAGTATAGCAGTGTATTTGTTTTCTTTTGCTAACGTAAATGAATTAACCATTTTAAGTATTGTTACTATTATGTGGTTACTTAATTTTGTATTACCAAGTATTTTTGGAAGCTATTTTGTGCTTAATTTTAATTTTGAAAAACAAGATTAAAATGATTTTATTTTTTACTATAATAACCGTTTTATATTTGCTATTAATTTTATGGCTAACCTTTGGGTTCGATAAAATTAAAACTTTTAAAATTGAAGATATAGAAGCTAAAACTAAATTTTCGGTAATTATTCCGTTTAGAAATGAAGCTGAAAATTTACCAGAATTATTGGCTTCAATTGAAAGATTAAACTATCCGAAATCACTTTTTGAAATTATTTTTGTAGATGATGTATCGCGTGATGCTTCATTAGAAATAATTAAAAATAGTATTGATATCGTTTCCAAAAAAAAAGAAATTACTCCAACTAACATACAAGTTATTAAAAACAATAGAATTT
>Ga0114956_1002809_pt1 | contig 13623 bp, 2 predicted proteins | sample MaitaG_FD_87304 | JGI IMG/M metagenome (GOLD analysis project Ga0114956, IMG submission 87304) | Marine algal microbial communities from Maine, USA - Maine_Asex2 metaG | ecosystem: Host-associated > Algae > Red algae > Unclassified | place: Maine, USA | collected 2015-01-05 | reverse complement strand
TCCCAACAAAGGTTCTTTGCTCTTTAAATGATCTTGTAATCGTTTGTTTAAGTCAGGATCACTTACTAATTTATTTTTACTCATTTGCTAAAGTTAAGAAGACACACTTAATTGAACAGTCTCAATGACATCTCTTTTTACTAGGCAATTAATTGGTTATTTAATTCTCTCAAAATTAAGTCAAATCTTGTATCAAACTTATTCAATGATTTTGATTCACTAAATAATTTTATTAATTCGAATATTGAATCTCGAATAAAACTTGTTCTTTCAATTTCATTTTTAAGGAAAAAATTCTCATCATTTACGATAACACCTCCTGCTATGGACTTATCTTTCTTACTATAATTCTCAACTTGCTTAATTTCGTCTAGCTCAATTGGCAATGGTAGTAAATAAAATTTGATCAATATCAGACTAATATCATTCCCATATTCATAATTAATAAGTTCTTTGAGGTTACTATCAATACCTTTTTCTCCCCAAATGAAATTCCTAAATTCTTTAGCTTTCTGTCTCAAGCCTTCTTGTTCAGTTTCATCCATCCCATACATAACGGTTGGGCCAGATACAAAACATCCAAATAAATTTTCTTTCTTATCCATTATTAATGCATATTTTTATTTAAGGGTCCTCTAAGTATCAAATTTTGTTGATATTCCCAATTATATGCAGCTCTTCTATTTGGAAATAATATCTTCTCCATATATTTATCACTCATAAATGACCTCGTATATCTAGCTTCGGCTTTTGACATTGATGTTATACCATTTTTCAAAAAATTGCCATTGTTTGAAAATAATTTATAACCCCAAGTGGGTCTCAAGCTACTTAAAGAATTACCATGAACAGTTTTGGGAACTGATAAAATAGGAGATGAAAAATTAAATGATCTAAGCCTCAACCCAATTCCAGATACATTAGCTCCTGCTGAAGCAGGCATAACTTTTACCACATCTTCTATAGCTACAAAGTGGGCTGTAAAAAAACGCATCTTTTCTATGGCTATTCTTGCAGCCTCCGCTTTATCTTCAGCTTTAACAAAGTCATCAAAGTCTTTACTATGGTTTTCCATCCAAACCTTTTGAATCTCTTCAAAGGGAACATTTTCATATCCATATTGCTTTCTGTAGTCTGCTAAAGATCCGCTGTATCCATATCGTTCCGGAGTTTGATCGAATAAAACTCTGTTAGTTGTTACCGTAACTGTTGGCAAAGTACCACCGCTGTAGACACAATCATCGCAGGGAGGATCAGTTGTAGAACTTGAATTTATTTTAAAAGGATCAAATCCTGAAATCTGAACTCCATTCGAAATCACTCCTGCAGCAGCTACTGATAATAATTTTTGTCCAGCGGTTCTGCCAGCAGCTGCAAAACTAAAACAAGCAACTTTACTGGCTGCAATCCCAAATATTTCACCTGTCGGATCAGTATACATCATGGGATTATTGATTACATAACTATAGCGATTAAAACTCTGCGAACTTCCATCCAATCCCGCAAAATTATCAACACTCAACATACGACCTACTATTGGATCGTAAAGTCGGCCATTCATATTTATGAGATTAAATTCTGGAAGCATCTCATGACCAGTATATCCCCTATACAACCATGGTAAAGATGTAGATCCACCAGATGACCAATCAATCGAGTTCCTTGATTGCCCCCATGCTTTATAACTTTTATTTTCTATTACATTTCCTGAATTGTCTGTAATAGTTGAAAATGAGCCTAGATAATCTTTATACGTATAATAATATTCAAAAGCTCCTCCATCTTGTTGTAGGACTATCGCGCCCCCCTCGATGTAATGGATATTATACTCAACTCCGTCTAATTCTTGTTTTTCAAAATCTCCGATATAAAATCGCTCATAATCAGAATGTGTATCTGTTGGATCTATGAAACTAGAATAACGACGTTCATTGTCTTCTCCATAAGTGTATTTCAACTCCATTCCAGAAGCATTCGAAATTACAGTGGGTTGTTGAGCACTATTATAAATAATTGACTGAGGTGAAACATCCGTGGTTATAACATTTGTAATTTCTGTAACCGCATGAATTCCTGTAGGATCATATTTATATGGATCTGGACTAACATCAGATTTAGTATTCAAATTTCCACTTGGTGCATAACTATAACTAGTTAAATTTTGTCCTGTTACTTGGCTAGAAGTCAATCGATAATGGTCATCGTAAGAAAATGACTCGCTCGCTCCTTGGACATGATTTGAACGACTATTTAAAAGACCATTTTGATCATTAAAATCATACGTATAATCAAAGATACCTGTTGTTTGAGTCTTCATACCTTTTAAGGTGCCAACATTGTTATGCATAATGTCAGTGGTCACCCCATTCCCATGCATAAATTGTGTGATTTGTCCATAGTTATTCGTCGCTAGAGGTTGGTAAATGATACTACCATCTACTTTTCTTACAGCATTCAAAAATCCTGTACCAATATGATAATCATAGTTTATCTGCAAACCAGTTGGATACGTTACAGATTGTAGTTGATCAAATTGTGTATAGGCATACTGGCAAGTAAATACATTCGACTGTCCATTAACCAAGATATTTTGTGTGTGACTAGATATTCTGTCTAACTGATCATATACAAAAGACTCCGTTAATCCGTTATAGTTATTTATAGATTCTATTCTCGTCAATCCATTGCCACTTGTCACATATTGATAGTTAATGGTCCCTTCTGGCTTGACTTGAGTTATGGTCCTTCCCATATTATCATAGGTAAAACTAACCGCTCCCAAATCATTTCGGGCGTCATCCTCAGAAATCAATTCTCCTAGTGAATTATACGAATATGTTGACATACCACTATTTGGCTCTAAAAGTGATTGTTGTCTAGCATAAACATCATAAGTTACCTGATTTACAACTTGGCCATTGACTGCAACGTCTTTTAATCCACCATGGGAAAAGTAATTGTAAACCACTTCGCCACCTCCAGAATCAACACTTTTATTTACATTCCCGATCTCATCGGATTCTGTTGTAGTTGTTTTACCGTCTTCTCCAGTCACACTAACATTCACACCATTTGGATAATTTATTAAGGTGGTTCCTGTAGGAGAGACAATACTCACCTCTCTGTGAAATTGATCATAAGACACTTCGCTGATTAACGGAGACTGGACTGGTCTGAAGGTATTTGTTCGTTTCACTGTCCTTCCAAGCTCATCGTAACTGGTCCCAATTCCAACTGTTTGATTCCCGGAAATTGAAAAATCTTCGGATTCCTGAAATCTTGTTTTTCCTAATGAACTATACCATATTTTTGAGTTTGGCGCTGCTGGATGAATACTCTCGACCGTATAAACAGCATCAGATGGTGAAGCCGGATTCGTGCCAGTTCCACCTTGAACATTCCAATCAAACACAGTCTCTACATTAAATCCAGATTCAGTTAAAACATTGATTTGCCTCCCATATTCATCATGGGTAACAGTTGTTATATTTCCTGTAATGGATGTGATCTCATTCACTGCACCCCATCTCGGATCTGTCATCACACTCGTAGAGTTACCTTGTGCATCCGCTGTCGAGACCAGAAATTGCCCATTTGCATCATAGACCATCGTCCCACTCCTTGTCACAATATCTGATGCACTTACTGCAATGCTTTCAACTAATCCAAATAGATTGATTTGTGAATAATCAGTTGTTACAGGAATTGGCTGATTCGAAAAGTCAATCAATTGTGTCAAAGAGCCTTCCTGGTTATAACTGAATTGAGTTTGCTTCGAATAAGCTGTTTCACTCTTATATGTCGAACTGATATCTATCTGTTGCGCTCTATTTCTATTGGTTGATCCAAAATTCCCATAATCCGAATATGTTGTGGTTTGAGAATAGACCTGTCCGCTATTCGTCCCTAAAACTGTGATATCCTTCCTATTGATGTGTCCATAATAGGGTTCATAAGTGGACACCGTATTAACGATTGTCTCTTTGACAAAATCCTCAACTTGAGTTTCTGTATTCCTTAGTAAGTAGCGTCTATAATGTGCTTCAGCACCATTGACTTCAAATATATTATTAACCTCACTATATTTTGAAGAGGAAAAATCAGGTAGCAAAATTTGAAATTCTGAATTAAGTGAAGTGCTTTGCTCGGAGGTATTGTCATCATCTTTGTTGTAGGATGTCATATATGCCATGCCTAATAATCCTTTCCCATGCCTGTGAAATATTGCATTGGCATAGTCATAAGTAATCTCATTCTGACCAGTGCTGTTTCCATTTGGTGTTTGCATTGATTTGACCATTCTGATCGGCGACACGGATGTATTTACCGGATAGCTCACATCTACACCACTGATGCTCCCATCATGCGTATACACTTCAGGGTCAGCCATCGGTAGATAATCAAAAGTTACTTCATTGTTAAAGCCATCTTTTATGCCTTTTAATAAAAGCTCTTCTGAGAATTCATTGAGATACATTAACTCAAATTCATCCTTTGCAATTGACAATATATCAGTCGTCCCATCTCCATTAAAATCACCATAGGAGAATTGAAATCCTTTTCGCTTTTTATGATATTTAAAATTATTTGGAATGGTTTCCTTTTCGAATGAATAGCCTGCACTATAATACATATTGATGGGCTTATTCGAATTTTTCTTACTTCCATGTGGAACAGCAAATACATCCGATTTCCCATCGTTATTTAAATCCATGACTGAAAGGATTTGCCCATCCTTAAGCAAATAGGTTTTGGAATCCTTATTCCATTCTAATGTAGGCTGTTCGCCGGGACCAAATGGAAAGCCAACTCGTTGGAAATCTTTGCCATCAAAATAGGCAACTTCCCAGTTCCCCACCCCATTCGAACTGAATAAATCATTTTTACCATCACCATTAAAATCCCCGGTATATAAAATATGCTCAGTGGTAGGATACGGCATCAATTCATTAATGTCCCTTCCCAACAGTTCAGCGATTTGAATAGAACCACCACTAAAAACAAAGGTGAACATTCTACTTTGATTGGTATAATCCCCACCAGAGACCAGGACGTCAGTTTTCCCGTCTCCATCAAGATCAATGCACATCAATCTACTATCTGTGAGGTCATTTAATCCGGCAATACTAATGGGTTCAAATACATGATCGTTACTTGACGCCCCCATCATCATTTTAGTGACAACGTCATCATTATCCTCATCTTTTAAAGTGACAAGAAAATCTAATCGGGAATCGCCATCAAAATCTCCAATTTGAAAATCTTTGACAACTTCTTCCTCCGGCCTGTTAAAAGAATAATCTTCTAGAACGATGGCATTTACATCATTGACTCCTATTGTAAAAATCTGCTCATCTCCTGTTTCTGAATCTATATCTGGTGTGTACAATATGACTTCTTCGCGATTATCACCATTAATATCAGCCACTGTAAACGCGAAGTTTCCAAACAAGACAGACGACCCCAATAAAGCCGTCACCGCAAAAGATGCAGCCGTCGAAATGATTATATTAATGATAAGGACCAGCCACCATTGTTGGAATATTAAGCCTAAAACAATATCCAATCCCCAGGAAATAACAAAATTGGCTATAGTCGTCCAGATGTTACCTTTCTTTCCGGCATTCACTAAATATTCATCCAACTCTCGCTGACCGATATATGTGAAATTATCTGAGTAGACATCATTCTTCAAATAAATTTCTACTGTATGCGCAATGGCAATATCATCCTCGTGTTCTGCTCTGAACAAGGCAATATCGTCTAATCCATCTGCATTAAAATCTGCAATCTTCGTATAATCTGCCTTGTCATCTTTTTCCAATTGGGACAAGGTCTTTATGACAGAAGCACTGCCCTTTTCACCATATTTAAATCGTGTCGAATTTAATTTTTTGGAAGGGTCGGTACCACTTTTTTGAACTTCTAATAAATAAGAACGGATTGGATTGTGACTGTCTGTATCTGGTCCGCTACCATGGCACAATTCATAAGTAGATACCAATTGGCCATGAGCCAGGACTTCTATTTTCTTCAATATGTGTTCGAGAGGAATGGCTTCCCCGACGATGTACGTAATATTCTTATCGCCTCGAATATCATAATGGAATTTGATTGTGTTAAAAGGAGCAGTTCCGGCATTACTATTTCCGGTATACCGGATCTCATCTATCAATAATTCATTGTTGGTATTGGTATAGCTGTATTCTACATAGTTTCCATAATTATCATAGGTTTTACTTAAGCCCCAAAACAATACTGAACCATCACTCGCGATCACTTTGGAATCTGCAGTATTCCCAAACTCCATCGTGTGTCCACTTTCGGTTTTCATTTCCCACCAACTCGGACCTGATCCTGCATTTCCTTGCCAATAAATACGACTGAAATCTTCCATTTCTAATCCATATTCATACGCAGCAGCATTAGATTTTTTATTATTTCCTGACTCACGAAATGGCAAAGCAATGAAAGGAAGCATCCTAGCTCCGTCAAGAGTAAACTCATCATCTGAATCCAAAGCCACCGGTCTCACATGACTATCAAAATAAATATTCTTATTTGTTCTCGATATCATGGAAAAGGCAGACATGCCCCAACCATATCCAGGTAATCCATTATTACTAGCACTACTATAGGACAAAGAAATGGTAGGTATTAAGTTGTTAGTGCCAGGAGGTAATGCTATGGGTATATGATAATCAGCTGTACCCATCAGGGATACAGATGGTGATCCTTGAATCGTCCCTACTTCCAGAGTGGTATTAATCGCACGATCATAATAATCTGAATCCCAATCATTGATACATTGATTGGGCCAAACTATATCTTCTGGACATGCATTCCCACATGCTCCCCCACAGTCGATTCCAGTTTCCCCATTATCCTGAATCCCATTGCTACAAGGATGTATCGTAATAGAAATCTGCTCATAGTCAACATTGTTATTTTCATTGCTCTCATCGATGACTTCATCAATATCAATAACAGCGAAAATGTAGTAATTACCATCCAGATGATTCGGGAAATAGATGTCAACATCCAACATTTCACTGCCTGCTTCTGGCAGTCCCTGATGAATGAATCTTGTCAATGTAAAATCATCCTCATCCAGTTGATCTAAATTTGTGTCATCTGACAAAAACAATTCGACAGCAAAAGGATCAGTAGCTGCGAAGCCTAAATTTTGGATTTCTACAGCAATATTGATAATGTCGCCAGATTGAATGCTACTGCTGGATGGAGTAATCGATTGTATGGTTAAGTCAGCGTAATCTGTTGCACCGTAAATAAGCCCTTCACTTTCAAATGTCATGTAGTGTACAGCCTCATCTGCATGTATGGCAATCACATCTGCACATTCAGTATCCTCTAAGACTTCAAGATTGATCATATCATTTGTGGCACCAAGATTTACCAATTCTGAAGCAATGAGTTCATTATTAGTAGCCATCTTCCCTACAAACACAGGATTGCAATAGGTATTTTGTAATTGATAATCAGCAGGTACATGATCAACAATTTCCGGTATATCGTACACCTCAAATAAAGGTCCGCTCGAGGAAACAAATCGCTCTGCTATAATCACACTCAAACTTTCTTTTCCATGGACGCCATCATTTGCTTTACCTTCTATTAACTCCAGTGCATATTGTTGTGGGTTTGTATTAATAGGATACATCCTGACCACAGCAGGATCATTTTCATTAAATGAAGTGAGCTGAGGGATCACCATACAATCAGAATAGCCAAAAGGCACTTCAATAGTCAATCCTGTATCGTCAATTTCTGCATTCATTGCAGCTATTCTTTCACCATTTGATAAGGTGTATTGACCTGCTTCAATCACGACATATGGTAATGTCGCTGCAGATGAAGATCCTCCACAATTCCAATCTGGCAAACTAACTTCAAATGACTGTCCAGTAACATTTCGGATCTGAATGACTGCTTTCTCAAAGCCTGGATATGATGGTGGTCCTGCTATAATCACAGGCTGGCTATATATACGTTGAAGTGTTATTGTATGCCATCCTTGTAGTGTAATGACAGCCAATCCTCTCTCACCTATTTCATTTCCGTATAAAGATTCATCTACGTTATAATCGCAGGGTGTACACGGAGGACAGTCACCGCCACAATCTATGCCATCTTCTAATCCATCATGTTGCCCATTTGAACAATTTGATGTGCTACATGGATTGGGGACAACACAAGGGTCTCCAATACAAAAACTGGTGACATTTGCATTATGTGATAAACATGGATTATTACTAACATTAAACAATGTACTAAAGCAAAATATATTTGCAGATGGTGGAATACATCCATCCAGAAAGTTGTTTTGTAGCTCAAGAATTGAAAGGTTAGTCAGGTTTCCTATAGAAGAAGGAATCTCGTCAATAAATTTATTGTTATCCAAGCGGAGGATGGACAAATTAGTTAGAGTGGTAATACTTGATGGGATTGGTCCACTAAACTGATTATTATCCAATTCCAAATTAATTAATCCTGAGAGGTTACTAATTTGAGAAAGCACAGGACCTGTCATTTGATTATCGCTTAAATCTAAATTTGCAAGATTTTGTAAACCGAATAAGCTAAATGGAATAGATCCTACTAACTGATTATCGTTGAGGTATAATGACTGTAAGTTAATTAGGGAGCCTAGACTCTGTGGAATAGTGCTTGAAAGCTGATTGAATGATAAGTTTAGATATTCTAATTGTGACAAATTGCCTAAGCCGACAGGAATTAAACCTGTAATTTGATTTAAACCCAGATTCAGAACTTTCAGCTCTGTGAGATCTTCTAATTCAACAGGAAGTGTACCATTTAAACCTTGATTATTTAGATTTATTTCTATGACTCTATCATTAGAATTACATGTGATTCCTGTCCAGCTACAGATATCGCAATCCAATCCTGCAGCTCCACTATTCCATCCAGGACCGCCCCATGTCGGACCGTCTGTTGAATTGTACAATGCCATCAATGCATTAAAGTCTGGAACTATAGAACAATCTATAGGACACGGAGGGCATCCTCCTCCGCAATCAATACCTGTTTCTTGTCCATCTTGTTGTCCGTTCTGGCAGCTAGAAAAATCACATGATCCTGATGATGGCAAAGTACAAGTAGGATTATTACAAAATAAATTAAAGTCCCCACCATCATGAGACAAACATAAATTATTTGTAAGATTCACATTCTTGCCACAGTGAATATCCAACTCCTGTGGGATGCAGCCCGCAAGTTCATTATTATATAAAAACAAATTAATAATACTTGATAAGCCATCAAATGCTGCAGGTATCTCTCCTGACAATTGATTGTGTTGGAGATATAAATCTTTTAATAGACCTAGTGCCCCAAGCGCAGGAGGTATCGTCCCTTCCAACATATTATTTGACAAAGTCAGCTTAGTCAAGCCACTTATAGTAGCAATTGATTCCGGAATGCTTCCTGAAATATTATTCGAGCTAATGCTTAAATCCGTTAAACTTTGAAGATCCCCAATATTAGAAGGAATAGGACCAGACAAATCATTCGAATTGATATTTAATGTCCAGAGTGAAGGCAACTCTGTGATTGTACTTGGTATTTGTCCTGTTAATTGGTTCGTATAGACAAGCAACCTATTTAAATTATCAAGTTGTCCTATTGAAATCGGTATGGAACCAGATAATTCATTTTCACCAAGACTCAAAATAGTGAGTTCAGTTAAAGATCCAATATCTGTTGGAATAGAACCTGTAAGCTCATTACTTCTTAAATTCAAATAAGTTAAAGACGTTAAAGATGTGATGCTAGCAGGAATATCACCCGAAATACTATTGTTGTGAAGTGACAAATTTGTCAGACTTGTTAATGTGCCTAATGAAGGTGACAGACTACCAATCAGATTATTGTTTTCGAGATCTAAACGCATGACACGACTTGTGACAGGATCACAAGTGACTCCAAACCAATCGCAAATATCGCAGTCTCCAGATTGAGCATATGTATCCCATCCCGTTTGATCAGTCCAATTTGTGCCGCCTGCATTATTATAAAGGTCTAACAAAGCTTGAAGGTCAGGCACATCATTACAGCTCACACATTCGGCACAAGATCCACCGCAATCAGTATCTGTTTCATCTCCGTCTTGTACATTATTCGTACAATGACAAGATGTATTATTAATAAAATAACAGGCAAGACCACTACAAAATTGATCATCACTGCCGTTATGTGATAAGCAGGGATTATTATACAAGGTCATTGTAACATTCCCGCAAAGGCTTAGATAATCATCAGGAATGCAGCCGTAAAAGTTATTATTTGCAAAGTAAATTCCGGTCAGTTCAGACAAAGGAACCACATCGACTGGAAGAGTGCCTTCAAATTGATTGTACTGCATGTTGACAATCTTCAAATTCGTCAATCCAGTAAATAAATTCGTAGGAACAGCGCCTGTGAAATCATTTTCATTCAAATAGAGATATTGAAGATTGGACAGATTACCCAATTCTATCGGCAGTGTTGAACTCAGAGAGTTTTTATTGACATATAAACTTGTGAGGTCAGATAATTGTCCTAGTTCTTGAGGAATTGATCCCGTGAGTTCATTATCCTGAAGGTTTAAAGAGCTTAACATTGACAGGTCACCCAACAAAGATGGAATAGGACCAGAAAGATCATTTTTATGCAAATTTAAGATCTTCAAACTGCTTAGCATACCAAGCTCACCAGGAATATTTCCAGTTAAATTATTTTCACTTAAATATAAATTCAATAGGTGGGTAAGTTGTCCCAGACTTGCTGGAATAGAACCTGTCAAGTTTGGATTTTTGGTCAGATTCAGCGTTTGAATGAAGTCCAAATTTCCCAAATCGGAAGGAATGGTCCCATTCAGATTATTATCAGCCAATGCTACAGCAGTGACTCTATCATTTGAATTACAGGTGACACCATACCATGTGCAGATATCACAATCATTCCCGGCTGCTCCATCTTCCCATCCAGATTTGTTTATCCAACTGCTCCCATCGGCACTACTATATAAAGCTATCAATGCTTCAAAGTCAGGTACTCCAGGACAACTGATTGGACATGGCACACAACTTCCTCCACAATCCACATCAGTTTCATCACCACTCGTCATTCCATCACTACAATGGTTTGGACAAATGCCTTCAGTCATGTTACAAAAATCTTCCCATTTCGAATTGAAATTATTGCCGTCGGATATAAATGCATTTGAATTATATACTGGTATAAGTTGATTGCATAAGTTTGCCAAGTTCGGATCATAACAACCAGACAAATTATTCGAGAATAAAGACAAGCTTGTCAAATTTGATAAACTACCAAGCTCTGCTGGAATATTACCAGTCAATTGATTATGATTCAATAATAAATATGTCAAATTATTTAAGTTACCAAGCTCTGAAGGAATGACTCCATCCAACTGATTATCATTTAGTGACAAATTCTTTAGATTTGACAAGCCGCCCAAATTTGACGGAATATGGCCACTGAATTGATTAGAACCTAAAAATAATTCTGTCAAATTGTAAAGTCCTCCAAGTTCAGATGGAATGAGTCCACTTAATTGATTTTGAGCTAAATCAAGCCAAGTCAAGTTATTTAAATCACCAAGTTGGGGTGGAATAGGACCTGATAAAAAATTTTCGTCTAAGTCTAATCTAATCAGCTGCGATAATTTACTGAGTTCTGGGGAAATAGTTCCGTATATAAGTATATCAGCCAGCATCAAATGGGTAACACATCCATCTCCGTTAAGAATGACCCCATACCAGTTATTCATTGTCTGGTTTAAATCCCATGGTACAGACCAATTTGCACCATCTGTAGCAGCATAATGCGCTACTAATGATAATGAATCAGACTCTCTGCATGTCAAAGTTTGACCTGTATCAAAAGCACAAAAATCTTCCCATAAGCTTATAAAATTATTGCCCGTATTGATATTGAAATTTGTAGAATAACTTGGATGTAATTGAGTGCATAAACTATGAAGAGCAAAATCAAAGCATCCGGTTAGATCATTATTTCTTAATACTAATGCTTGGAGATTGGAAAGATTTCCGAGTTCAGGAGGTATCTGACCCGTAAGTAAGTTGTCAGAAAGAACTAACCATTGGAGTGCACTTAAATTACCAAATTCAGCTGGAATATTGCCAGTCAAGAGATTATTGTTTAACTGGAGTTGAGTTAAACTATTTAGGCTAGATAATTCAGTAGGTATCGAACCTGTTAAATCATTTGATGTTAAGGACAGTCTTGTAAGCGTAGATAAATCCCCTAGCTCTGCAGGTATACTCCCAAGCAAAACATTATAAGCTAAATCTATGATCTGAATAGAAGACAAATTTCCAAGTTCTGCCGGGATATTACCCGTTATAGAATTTCTGTCAAGATTTAATGTGATTAGATTAGTTAAATTTCCAAGTTCTAAAGGAAGAGTTCCAGACAGATCATTTTCACCAATATCCAAATGCGTCAAAGAATTTAAATTCCCGTAAAATGTTGGAATGGAACCACTCAGACTGTTATCATTCAAGTCTAACAATTCGAGATTTTGTAAATCGCCTATCTCTACAGGCAGAGCACCTGATAAGTCATTGCTCATCAATTCCAATACTTTCAAATTGATCAGGTCGCCAATCGATGTTGGAATATTACCTGTGATACCATCATTTCCAGAAATTCTTAGTTCTTCCAAACTGATCATATTTCCAATGTTGGCTGGTATAGACCCTGTATTTAAATTCCCATTGAGTTGTAAATTTTTTAGATTGCTTAAGTTGGTAATTTCATTCGGAATTGGGCCAGTTATGCCAGTACCATAAAGCCATAAAGTTTCAAGAGTTGAAAGATCACCTATTTCTGTTGGGATTGAGCCGACCAATAGACTACTCGTAATATATAAGCTTTTAATATTACAGAACAAGCCAATTTCAGGAGGTAGTGTTCCATTCAAGTTCATTGATGTCGCCAATTTCAATGATACTAGATCATCGTTTGCATCCGTGCTAACGCCTACCCAAGAATCAACATCTGTGCCAGTCGGCATTGTAGGATTTGCTAAAAAGAAAGCTTCGTCTGGCCACCCAGAATTACTACCCCAATTATCCCCGTCAGTAGAAAGGTAAATGGCACGTAATGCGATATAATCATTTTCCTGACAGGTAAACGAATCCTCTAATTTGGGATAATTAAAAGCAAAAAGTTGAGATAGAATACTTAGTACTAATATTGTAGTAAAGGCTAGCTTGTTCATGAGTAGGTGCTTTCTTAAATATAAAATATATCTATGAATTCTTGACAATAAAAGCAAGAATAAAAAATTATCAATTTGTCTACACAACCATTACATATGACAAGTTCTGGCTATTTTTTGTCAGATTTATTTGGACCAAATGATTTCAATAATAGACCTTAAGTAGCTAAGCAGAATAGAGTTACTAACTTTAAATCAACTTCCAACCCTTACGATATGGACGACTGACAAATTGGTTCGCGTCAGCAAAATTTGTGATTTCCATAGCCTCACCGTCCCACATCAGTTTCTTACGCCCATAATAATTCCGGTGACCATTATCTTTCATTTTAGCT
>Ga0114956_1002808_pt1 | contig 13625 bp, 15 predicted proteins | sample MaitaG_FD_87304 | JGI IMG/M metagenome (GOLD analysis project Ga0114956, IMG submission 87304) | Marine algal microbial communities from Maine, USA - Maine_Asex2 metaG | ecosystem: Host-associated > Algae > Red algae > Unclassified | place: Maine, USA | collected 2015-01-05 | reverse complement strand
TGCCCGTAATTACTTTATCATCCATGGTTCTAACCCTTACGTAGCAGCCTTCATAAGCATTAAGCAAAGGGCCACCAACTTTTGATATTCGCAAAGTGCCATTGCTGTTAATGTTTGATACTATACCGCCTAAAGTATCTACATGAGCAGCAATTACCAAAGTGGGGTTATCACCTAGGTTACAGGTAACAGCACCTTTATTGGTTAAACTTGCGTTGTAACCAATGTTTTTTAACACGTCAACTATATAGTTGCAAGCCTCATGTGTATAGCCAGAAGGCGAGTCAATTGCGACTAATTTTTTTAAAAGAGAGTAATCCATTCTTTTTTTACTTTTAGAGTTCAAATATAGCAATGCATAAAATCATTTATTTTATTACGATTCTTGCCCTTTTTGTTGGATGCACTAATGATGGCACAAAACCTGAGCCTACAATAGATGCCTCAAATGAAACGGAACAAATACCAACAGAAGATTTATCGGAAACTTTAATGGACTATATGACAGGGTATTTTACCAGCGCAAAGCAAGCTCGGGCAGATACCGATTATTACAACATTAAGTTAAAAATGATACCTATATGGCAAAATAGAACAGATGGAGATTACATATATGTTGAGCAAGCATTGGCAAGCAATGAGAATAAACCTTATCGCCAAAGAGTATATCATATTACCCAAAATGGTAAGCAGTTTATTAGCAAGGTTTACACAATACCTAATGAAGAAAACTATTTATACTCATGGAAAAACACTAGGCCCTTTATAAACTTGGTACCCGATTCGTTGGTAGAAAGAGCAGGTTGTGAAGTGGTGTTGGTTTATGAAAACGGAATGTTTAAGGGCAGCACAGGCGCCACATCATGCAAAAGCACATTGCGGGGTGCTAGCTATGCTACCTCTGAAGTTGAGGTTTTCGTAGATAAAATAATTAGCTGGGATAGAGGGTTTGATGATAAGGGGGAGCATGTTTGGGGAGCTGAAAAAAGCGGATATGTTTTTGATAAAGTAGCAAGCGTTTTAAGAAAATAGAGGTATGGTTATTGCCAACTTATTTGTAGCATGAAGCAACTCTTTAATATATCTATTCTAATAGTTTTGGTGCTTAACGCCTTTGGTCAGCACAATTTTGAGGTTGATTTAAACAAGGCAACATCTTCTCAATTAACAGTTGTGGTGCACCCAATGCCAACTGATAACAAGTATTTAACCTATCATTTACAAAAAATACAAACTGCTAATTTTAAAAACAATGACGGCACCAGTGCCTTAAACTCATTTGTGGCACTAACAGCTGATGGCAAGCGGTTGCCAGTAAGGTTTGGAGATAATAACGACATTATAATTTCAAAAGCCAATGAAATAAGCCGAATTGAATATGTGGTAAATATTGCGAAAAAGGGTAGTAACGAGTATCAACCAGGGGCATTAACCATTGTGCCCAACGAGTTTTTTTTGTTAAACTTTAACAGAATTTTGGGCTATTTTAATAACAACCCTGGTCAACCCTACAATGTTAGCATTAAAAAAAAGGCAGGCTTAATTGGTTCTTCAGGTATTAATCTTAAGTCAATTTCTTCCACAGAAGATCAAATAATCACCAATTCATTTGTTGAGTTGGTTGATAATCCTGTGATGTATGCAAATACCGATACCATAGGTTTTACAGTAAAAGGTTGCAAGTTTAATGTTGCTTGTTATTCTCAATCGGGTAAAATTGATGCTAATAAACTGTACAATTTTTTGGTGCCTTTAGCTACAGCGGTAGATGATTTTTTAGGAGAGCTACCAGTTGCCAATTATCAATTCATGTTTTATTTTACTGATGAAGATGAAGGCAATAGTAAAAAACATGCCGGACATGGTGCTTTAATGCATAGCAATTCATCTTTTTATGTTTTACCCGAAAAATCTAATTATGATGCCTTGATGAAAATGGTGCAAAAATCTGTAGCTCATGAAATGCTACACTTATTCGTGCCAGGTCAATTATATAGTAAAAACATGGCTCCAAACTCTTTAGAGGCCAATGGAGTTACCAAGCATTTATGGCTGTATGAAGGAGCCATTGAATACTTTTCGCTGCTAATGTTGTATCGATATCAATTTATAAGCGATCAAAACTTTTTAGATGCTTTGAGGAGTAAGATTTTAGTAACACAAAAATTTCAAAAAACGTCATTAACCAAGTTGAGTGAAAACATTGCCAAGGCTAAATACAAAGATCAATATCAAAATATTTACTACAAGGGTGCATTGGCAGCGTTGATGATGGATTTGCATATTAACGAAACATCAAAAGGTAAATTAGATTTGCTGCAAGTGTTACAAACCATTGCTAAAAACAATAAGGGTAAAGGTTTTGAAGATGATAAATTGTTTGAAGAATTAGTTTATTTAACCAATGAGTCAACGGCCTTGTTTATTGAACAGAATATGAATAGTAAGCAAGATATTGATTACGATAAATACTTAAATACCATTGGAATTAAGTATTTGAAATTAAAAGTGGAGAAGAAATTTTCATTTGGAGATTTAAAGCATAAGCTAAATGAAAAAGGGGAGGTTTTAATCAAAAATAAATTTTACAACAAGTTTCAATTAAAAAGTGGTGATGTTATTGAAACCATAAATGGACAAAATATTAATCGAGAAAATTTCAGGCAATTTATGCCTTTAGTTTTGTTTCCTAAAACTGATGATGAGGTTCGAATTACGATAACTAGAGGTGGAAAAACGATTAAGGCCAAAGCAAAACCATCTCAAACTACCGATCGCAGAAAGCACCATATTGAGTTTAATAAGGCATATTTTGAAATGTATAAAGCAAATTTTGAAAATTGGTTAAAATTGAAAGATTATCCTTCTTAACAAAATGAAAAGTTATATTTGAAATAATAACTCATTCATGAAACAATTTTACTTAATATTATTCTGTATCGCAATAATTACTTTGGGATGTAAGTCGCCAGAGCCAAAGGCTAAAACACCCAGTGTAAAAGTTGAAGCACCAACTAAGGTTGAAGCCAATACAAAGGCAAAAAATCCTTTGCCTTTAATACCGGAAGATTTAAAGAAAAGAATTTTAGAAGAAACGGATAATATAGATATTACGTTTTATGCTGATATACCAGCCAGTTTATCTTTGCAAAAGCCCAATACGAATAACTATTTTGCAACTATTGCAACTGATGCAGTTGCCGATCATAAGTGCAAGCCTTTCGGCAGAGCGTTTTTTCAAAGCCAAGGAGACATATTTACTGAGGCTGAGTTTTTCGTAAGCGATTGCGGCAACTATTACGTTTTTTATTACAACGACAATAAATACGGGCAAATGATGACAGCAGATGGATCCACCTTTTACGATCGCTTTTTACAAATGATTAAGTAAAATAATGGTAAAAGTGCTAGTAGTGTTTGTTGGAGGCGGAGCAGGTGCATTGCTTAGATATCTAATTGCTGTTGTTATGCCAACAGCTTCTGCTAACGTTTTTCCTTGGAGTACCTTTGTTACAAATATTGTAGGTTGTTTTCTTATGGGATTGCTGTTTTCATGGTTTCAATTAAATTCGGCATCTTCAACGGTTAAACTTCTATTAATGGTAGGTGTTTTAGGAGGTTTTACAACCTTTTCATCATTTGCAATAGAGTTTATTTCACTTATTAACGCAGGCGAATCCTTAAAAGCATTCCTATATTTTTTGGCTAGCAATGTTGTTGGTTTTTCCATGGCATTTGTGGGGTTAATTTTGGGCAACTTACTTTTTAAGTAAAAATTGATGGCATTGTTTTTGAATAAGCAACCATATAAGTCTAATTGATTACTTATAAATAGTGTCTTTCTTTAAACAAACACGTCTTATAAAAAACTGAAGTATGAAATATTTAAAATTATTGTTGATTGTTCCTATTCTTTTTCTTTCGTTCTCATCATGTGAGCAATTAGAAGATTTAGGATTATCAAATGCAGATATAGTAGCTGGGTTAAAACAAGCTTTAGAGTTTGGTGCCAATGATGCGGTAGATTTAACCAACATTACAGATGGTTTTAACGCCAATGCGCTTAAACCAGATATTAGAATTTTACTACCAGCAGATGCACAAAAAATTTATGATGCTTTAAACAATCCAGTTGTTGCAACTTTGCTATCTGCGGTTTCAGGGTCAGATGTAGATAATTTAACAGTTTTATTGAACAGAGCTGCTGAGGAAGCTGCGGTAAAAGCAAAGCCTATTTTGGTTGATGCAATTACTGGAATGACAGTAACTGATGGACTAGGAATTTTAAAAGGAGCTGACAATGCTGCCACAAGTTATTTAAATACTTCTACCAATAGTAGCATTCAAACAGCTTTTAAGCCAGATATTCAAACTGCACTAACTGCAGTTGGAGCTCAACAAGCATGGGAAACTATTACAACTCAATACAATAATGCAGCTGCAACAGGTGCTGGAACACTTGCAGGTTTAAATCCGGTTACAACAGATTTAGCTGAACATACAACTACTAAAGCTATTGATGGTTTATTTGGATTGGTAGAAATTAAAGAAAAGAAAATTAGGGATGATGTAGGCGCTCGTACTACTGATTTATTGCAAAAGGTATTTGCAGAACAAGATTAATGCTGTTTTAAGTTTAAAATAGTTGAATTAATAAAATCGAATTACTTTCTTAAAAAGCCTCCACTCGGAGGCTTTTTTATTGCTTAAATTCTAGAGATTAACCTCACCATATTTTTTCCTTGCAACATCTTTGGGGAAACCATTGAAGTGCCACCATTCGCTTTTTATTCCTGTAAACCCCGCCTCTAACATTACCTTTCTTAAAAGTTTGCGGTTTTCAATTTGCTGCTTGTTAAGTCTTCCTCTTTCCAACAGTTTTTCTTCATGCCTTGGTTGGGCTAATTCACCAAAGTAGTCATATTCGGTTCCCATTTCTAAGGCAATACCTTTGTTATTTGCCAAAGTAATATCTACAGCAACTCCAATGTTATGCATTGAACCAGTTTTAGGGTTGGCAACATATTTAGCAAGTTTGGTGTGCTTTACCCTTTCCCACATTTTATATTGTACAGACAATGGTCGTAAACCATCAAATACCATTAACGTGAGCGTATCGTTTTCTTGTACCAATAATTGCTGAGCATATTTTAATTTCTCTGCAACTTCAGGTTGTAAATAGCACCTTCTAAAATCTCCATAAACATCAGTGCCCATAAAATTCTCTTCAGAGGCATATTTTAAGTCTATAAGAATGTTGGGTATAATCTTTTGTATATCAACCAAACCTTGTTTTATCGCTGCACTATCCATAGCAGATAATGGTGCTACAAAGCTCTTTTTTGTGTTTAAAGTTGTAGAATCGGCAAGTTGATTTGCATTGTTAGCTGCCTTGGTCAAAGAATCAGGGTCATTAATAGATGAACTATCAGTTAGACTATTCTTTTCAACAGTACCATTATTTTGAACTACTTCTTTTTCCTCCGAAATAAACTTCTTATTCCCTTTAAAAAGAAAAATATTGAATGCAATAAGCAAACCAACTAAAATAATTTTAACTACTGTCATAGCTTAGAAAGCTAAAATAAAACAAAGTTACTAAGGCTATAACATTAGGTGCTTAAGGTTTAGTTATGCGACTTTAAGTTTTTAACTTCATTTTGTAAGTCCATCACCATTTTCAACAGGTTTTGTGGAGCAATTTCTACATCAGGAAAAACTGTGCTTATGTAAGCTTTGGCCTTCCAAACTTCCATTACATCATTTACATGCACTGTGTATGGTTGGTAAGCGGGGTTATCAGATCTTAAAAATAATTCTTGGCTTTCATTAATTTGATTAAATGCCCTTTTGTAAACCAATCCATCTTCTTTGGTTAATACAATATAGGTATGCCCATCTTTTATATCTATCCAATCTTCTACATACTCGGTTACCACAATGGTGCCTGGCTGTATAGGCAACATGGAATCACCTTTAATCTCAAAGGCACGGTAAGTACCTTGATTAAACATGGGCAAGTTAAATTTTGGTAAATCTTCCATATATTCTCTATCAGCATAGCCACTTAAATAACCTGCGGCTGCTTTTGCTGGTACCATGGTAATGTTTTCTCTGCCAGTGGTATCTTCAGTAATAGTCATTACACGCATATTACTTCCAGAAACATCTTTATCAATACTGCCTTTACCTAGCCATTGCGATAATGCACTTTTTTGTAAATCTTTAGAAATTAGTTGCTCTAGGCTAATGTTAAACATTTGGCAGTAAACCGTCATAATCTCTAACTTAGGTTTGGCTCTGCCTTCTTCATAAGCGCCCAATAATGATCTTTTAATACCCAATTCTTTAGAAAACGCTTCTTGCGTTTGCCCTTTTTGCTTTCTTAAGTATTTTATGTTTTTGTGTAAAGTGTCCATCAGCTAAAAATTTTAGTAAAAATACTAATATGTTTAATAAAATACTAATTTTAATTGTTAATAACTAGCAAAAGACTATGTTTTAGTTTGATGCGAGTTCAAACTGCAATAAATTTGACAATCAAAATATTAAATACCAATATGAAGTTTTTCATTTTATCGATTATTACACTCTTTCTTTTTTCGAATGCCATCTTAGCACAGAATGATGCCAAAGCAGCTATTATTAAATACATGGAAGCCAACCAACATTATTTAAAAAAAGAGTACAATGAAGCAGGTAATAAATACAAAGCGGCATTTGAATTGAACAAGGCTAATAAGGCAGCAGCCTTTAACTCTGCATGCTCATACGCATTAGCAAATGATATTGATAATGCAGTTGCAATGGCACAAATTGCATATGAAGCGGGTAATTATGGGTTTGCAGAAGAAACCGATTTTGATAGTATAAGAAGTGATGAAAGGTTTGCTGCAATTGAAGCAATAGCTACTGCAGATATTGCAGCTACCAAAGAAAAGGGCACTGATCCAGTTGTTGTTGAGCCACCAATAGAGCTTTTAAAGATGGGTAATCCTAGAGGACTAATTGTTGCTGTACATGGCTATGGTGGAGCACCTGAAACATTTCAAGAGCCTTTTAAATTTGCTGTTGATAAATATAACGTAGTTCTACTTTGTTTAAGAGGTTCAGAAATTAATGGTAAGGACGCGTTTCATTGGAATTTTTCAAGAGAAGAATACATGAGAATAGATAGCCAAATAAATGATGCTATAAAAAAATATGATGTAGATCCAAGTAGAGTAATTCTTACCGGCTTTTCACAAGGTGGATTTATATGCTATAATTTTGGATTACAAAAGTTAGACAAGTTTGTTGGTTTAATGCCAATTGCAGGCAATTTTAGTAATAAAAACAGTGTAGTGGAAGACGCTTCTAAAGGTGCAAAAATTTATTCGTTGGTAGGAAAATCTGATAAACCTTCCTATTTATCTTCAGCTGAGGAAGCGAAAAAACTATTAGTGAAGCAAGAAATAGAAATGAAAATTGTTAAATATGATGGTGGTCATATTATTCCTGATAATCATGAGGAATTGTTTTCAGAAGCGATTGAGTGGTTTTTGCCCAAATAAATCAACCTTATAACCTAGCAAACACGATTTATGAAAAATATTACTTTGATATTATTGTTTGGTTTAATCGCTTGTTTTTCTTTTGCTCAAAACGGTGGTAATAGTGAAAAGAGCCAATTGTTATATAAAAGCGCAACCGATTTGTATAGTGCAAAAAAATTCGCTGAAGCTGGTGCAAAGTATGAAGAAGCTTTAAAACTTGCTCCAACCAATTCATATGCAGCTTTTAATGCTGCCTGCTCTTATTCACTAGCAGAAAACAAAACTAAAGCAACTGAAATGGCTATGGCTGCATATAAGTTAGGTATGATGGGCTTTGATTCGGATAAAGATTTTGATAACGTTAGAAGCCATGCACCGTTTGCGAAACTTGCAACTAAAGCTCGTGAAGAAATTGCTCAATTAAATTCATTGCCTCCCAAATCAGCCCTTGTAGTGCCAGAAGTTTCCAATGACAATAAAAGTTTAATTGTTGTTTTTCATGGTTATGGCGGTAAGCCAGAGGGAATAATAAGTGCTTACAGCTTTGCAGCGAATAAATACAACTCAGTAGTATTGGCCATACGCGCAACGGAGGTAGACGGACGAGAAAGTTTCCATTGGAATTTTAGTGATGAGGAAGAAAGTAGGATATTAAAAGAAATAAATGATGCCGTTAAAAAGTACGATATTGATAAAAGTAAAATTGTGCTAACAGGTTTTTCACAAGGTGGGTATTTAAGCTGGAATTTCGGCTTACAAAATTCTGAAATGTTTTGTGGTTTGCTGCCTGTTGCAGGAAGTTATGATAAGCAGAAAACAGATTTAACAAAAGTGACAAACAAAAACATTAAAGTTTATTCAATTATAGGAAAAAAAGACAACCCTAAATATGAAGCTTCTAATATGGAAGCAGTAAAGTTGGGTAATGAATTAGGACTAAAATTTAAGGTGAAAAACTTCTATAATATTGGTCATACTTATCCTGATAATGAAGAGTATGAAATTTCTAAGGCGCTTGATTGGTTCTTAAAGTAAATAAATGAAAGCTACCTTAGACATAAGCCTCTATCCGTTAACCGAAAATTATAAGGATGTTATCATCAACTTTATTACAGAGGCTAAGGGAGCTTTTCCTAATTTACAAATTGAAACCAACGGAATGAGTACCCAAGTTTATGGTGAGTATGAACAGCTTATGGATTTTCTAAAAACATCTGCCAAACCAATTCTTAAAAAATACAATGCCGTGTTTGTAGTTAAAATTGCCAACGGAGAGCAAACAATGGGCAACTTACCCATCACACTTAAATAGCATTTAATTTTCTTGAACTATTAGTAATTGTTTTTAGTTTTTTGAATATGCAAACATTATTGAAAGAGAAAGAGAGCCAAGGAATTAGTTATGGCGATTACACAGCTATGATTGACAACTTGCTTGAGAAAGATAAAACAACGGGTGAAAACCATTCGGAAGACTATATTAATTACACCAAATTAAATGTGCAAAGAAGCAATAGAATAGAAAAGACTATTGAAATTAATGATGCGCTAAAAAGTGAAATTGATAATGTTAAAACCAATCAAACATGGCTAGTTTTGGCAGAAGCATGGTGTGGTGATGTGCCTCAGAATTTACCAGTGATAAGCAAAATGGCGGAGCTTTCAGACAATATTAACTTAAAGATAGTTTTGCGTGATGAGCATTTAGATTTAATAGAACACTATAAAACAGATGGTGGTATTGCCATACCTAAATTAATCGCATTTGACAATGAATTTAATGAACTGTTTAATTGGGGCCCTAGGCCAGCACCTGCGCAGCAAATTATTAGAGACTGGAAAGCTGATGGTAAAAAAGAAGCCTATAGTGATGTTGCCAAACGTTTACAGCTTTGGTATGCAAAAGACAAAACAAAAACTTTGCAAGCTGAGTTTGAAAAGTTATTGAAATAAAAAAGCAGCCTTTTAAAGGCTGCTTTTTATTAGTTAGTTGAGAGCAGTAAGCCCTTTATTCTGTTTGATCTTTATCAGCGTTTTCTTTAGCGAGTTGCTGTTTTAGCAAGTCAATTTGAGCTTGTTGCTCTTGTAATACTCTTTTTGGAACGTTTTTTTGCATAACGAAAAAACATACTATGAAAATTTTTTATATCTCGCCTTGTCCTTCACCTTAATTGCTACCATATAATACATTAGGCCTCATTTACTTAATCAATAGTTTGAGTGATTAAACAACTCAAAGGTATTGAGGTTTAAAAGCTCAAAGTCGGATGATTGCATCCGACTTTTTTTATCAATCCATATTTGCCTATCTTCACACAAACCTTTCAAAATGAAACATCTGTGTATTTTATTGTCATTGCTTATAGGTTCTTTAACCATCTTGTTTTCTCAGAATTGTAACGGACGCTACTTAAGCGAAATTTTCACTGCTACCACAATGCAAACGGTAACTTATTCCGATACGTTTGGTTTGGATATGGACATCTACACTCCTGTTGGAGATACTGTTGTTGATAGGCCGGTGTTAATCCTTTGCTTTGGCGGAAGCTTTATTGGCGGTGCCAGAACCAACCCTTCTATGGTTGCGGTTGCTGAGAGTTTTGCCAAAAGAGGTTATGTCACGGCAGCTATAGATTATCGTTTGGGAGCAGCCCCAATGTTTTTTGATTCATTAGCCACTATGGATGTGGTGGTAAAAGCTATAAGTGATGGGAAGGCTGCGGTTCGTTATTTTAGAAAAACTTATTCCATAAATAGCAATCCTCATGGTATCGATACTTCAGATATTTACATTGGAGGCAATTCTGCAGGCGCAATATTATCATACCATGTAGGTTTTCTAAACAACATGAGTGAAGTGCCTTCTTTTATGACAAGTATAATAAATAACAATGGAGGTATAAATGGCAATAGTGGCAATGCTGGTTACTCATCAAAAGTTAAGTCAGTAACTAGCTGGGCAGGTGGCATTAAAGATGCGCCATTGATGATTGATAGCAATGATGTGTCAATTATTATGTTTCATGGTGATGCTGATAATGTAGTGCCATACAATTATAACAGTGTTTTTAATACTTTACCTTTACCAGGCTTACAATTGGTTTGGATTTATGGAAGTGGTGCTGCGAAACCTTTTTTAGATGCAGCAAATGTTATCAATGAGTTGCATACATATCCTGGAGATGGACATGTGCCTTGGGATGCAGATGCGGTAAAAATGGATTCTGTTATGACTAAAACGAGTCGTTTTTTCTACCCATTGTTGCAATGCAATAATCCAATATCAACTATAAAAGAGTTATACTTAAGTAAGGTAGATATTTATCCGAACCCAGCCACTAACATTTTAAAAATTGAATCTGAATTTCAATTTGAAAGTATTGTGATTAACAATCTGCTAGGCAAAGAGTTGATGAATGAGGTAGTTCACACCAAAAATTTCGATCTAAATTTAGGTAGCTATTCAAAAGGTATTTATACGGTTTCAATTTTAATTGAGAAACAATGGATTAGTAAGAAAATAGTAGTTGAGTAAAACAACTTTCTAAAAAGTACTAACCATTTCATATATTGTAATGGTGAAACATCTAACTATACTATTAATACTAGGAATTGCACTTTTAGGCTCCTGTAAAACTGAAAATGAATCCCAACAAACAGCACCCGCAGTAAAAGATGCTGTTGGAGTAGTAAAAGATGCTGTTGGTAGCGAAACCAAAGAAACTGAAACCACTTCCAGACGATCCGACACACCATTTTGGGATTATTTAAACTTGTTTCCTATAGAAACATTGCCATTTGAGTTAACGGCTCAAAGCCTTATGCAAGTTGAGATTGACCCAATGCCTCAAAAGTATGTAGACAAGTTTATCTGCGATTTTAACCCCGATATTTTTAAGTACACACAGTGCAATGGCAAAATTGACAACCTTTATCCTTTTGCTCGCATAAAACTACCCGATAGAGATTATGAATTGTTATGGATCTTGCAAGATGATGCTGCAAGCACTGTGCCTTCAACAAAACCTAACTTTAGTTACATATGCACCTACAGCAAAAAAGGAGAACTACTAGACATTAAGTACGGTACATTTTATGGCGAAATAGAATGCACAGATGTTAGAGTAAGTGAGTTTTATGAAGTTTACGAACACTTAAAATCTAGCCCAGCAGAGACAGAATATTTAGAGAGTGTTTATGCCTTAACAAAGAGTGGTAAGATTAAAAACTTTGTCGCTTTTAATGAAGGAAGCATGCAATACTATTTGGAAAATTTGCCGAAAAAATATAAAAATTTCACGAATGGACAGTTTGAGTTTAGCGATCCTACGCAATATGATTCTATTACTGATATTCCTAGGTATTTTGCCATAAAACATGGTCTTTTTGAAGCCAGTTTGTTGCCAACTGAAAACAATTTTATATTGGCAATTTCTAACACCGTTTTAAATGAAGGTTGTACCATTTACACCAATTATTTTCTAAACTATAATGGCTCAGAATATGAAGAAGTACCTGATGTATTTCCATCACTAAACTTTTACAATTTTTATAGAGAAGAAGATCAAAGTGCTGCCGCATTTGAAGGTGAAGAGACTTATCAAGTGGCGGGCTATGATTTAGATTTATCAAAAGTGTATAAAAATGACGTACGAATTGGCATTTGTAATCAAGGCCAAATGGTGCCAAAACATTTTGAAAATGAAATGAAAACAGTAGTATTGGAATGGGACCCAGATGCTGGTAAATTTATACGTAAATGATCAATGCTAAGTGGGGCATAATTGTTAATCCCAATGCAGGAGGGGGCAAAGTGAAAACTGAGATTGATTCAATCAAGGCTTTGCTTAAGCAGCACAACATTAATTTTCAGTTTTTGGAATCTGAATACCCTTTACATGCCATTGAATTAACCAAATCTGCTATAAAGGCAGATTGTACATTAATTACAGCAGTGGGCGGTGATGGTACGATCAATGAAGTTGTTAATGGCATAATGGAACAAAAGGAAGTCCCACTCAACAAAATTACTATGGGATGCATTCCAATAGGCACTGGAAGTGATTGGGCAAAAATGCATGCCATACCAAACAAACCAAAGCAAGCCATTGCAACAATTTTAGAAGGAAACTTTATACGCCATGATGTGGGTGTGGTGAATTATATGGCTAATGAGGTTGAGAACATAAGATACTTTGTTAATGTAGCTGGCTTGGCTATTGATGCTTTTATTGCAAAAGAAACTTCTAGTGTATCTAAAGTGGGTGTGAGTGGCCATGTATTGTATTTTACAGGATTAATGAAAGCCCTCAATCAATTTACACCGCAGCCTTGCAAGGTGGTGTTAGATGATGAGTTGGAGTTTGAAAACGATTATTTGTCAATAAATATTGGAATATGTAAATATAGTGGTGGAGGCATGTCAGTTGTACCAAAAGCCATTGCAGATGATGGATTGTTTGAAGTTACCTTGTTTGAAAAACTCAATCTAATGGAGGCATTAAACAGCATTAAATATTTGTACAACATGAAGCTTTACGAGCATAGGAAAGCGCATCATTATAGAGCAAAAAAAATAACCGTTACAGCAAAACCTCAAACTATGTTAGAAACTGATGGTGAGGTTTTGGGAACAAGTCCTGCTACTTTTACAATGATGCCCAATGCTTTAAAAGTAATAGTGGCTAAAAAAGAAAGTGAATAGCTTTTACCAAGAAAAACCCAATTACAACTAGCAAGCCAATAGTTGCGGCAAGCATGCCAACTAGCCGTTCATTAAAAGCAGAATTGTTATCAGAAAAATTTGAATACTTTTTCATTAAATATCTAACGGCAATAGTTACTATTTGTTACTTTGCAAACTCTTAAAAATTCTTAAATTTTTGCAATGGCAGAACAAACAGGTAAAAAGTCTACGATAAAAATTGAGGTAACATTTAATGCCAATAAGCAAATTGATGATATTCAATGGCAGGCAAGTGATTCTGAAGTACAAAAGCCAAAAAATTGCAAGACCTTTGTTTTCTCGGCTTGGGATCCTGATGAGAATGTGGCTTTTGGTATTAATTTATGGACCAATAAAATGATGGT
>Ga0114956_1002807_pt1 | contig 13629 bp, 10 predicted proteins | sample MaitaG_FD_87304 | JGI IMG/M metagenome (GOLD analysis project Ga0114956, IMG submission 87304) | Marine algal microbial communities from Maine, USA - Maine_Asex2 metaG | ecosystem: Host-associated > Algae > Red algae > Unclassified | place: Maine, USA | collected 2015-01-05 | reverse complement strand
GTGTGCTTATCGATGACGAGCACCCAAGCCAGGAAAAAATGCAAAGCATCGCTGCCGACATTGGATACTCCGAAACCGCATTTGCTATGCCAGACAATACAACTGCCGATAGTGATGCCTGGCGTGTTCGATACTTTTCACCAGAGACTGAAGTACCATTTTGTGGTCATGCAACCATTGCGTTAGGTGCAGCACTAGCGCAGCACAAAGGTGACGGTGTATATAAGCTTAAACTCAATGATGCTGACATTACTGTAGAAGGCCTGGCTCAGGGTCAGCTTTATTCTGCCGCACTGCAATCTCCACCCACATTTAGCAAACCTGCCGACGAAAAACTGATTTCTTCGTTACAGTCGTTGTTTGGAATCAAGAATAAGTCACTCGATGAGCGAGTGCCGGTTGGCTTTGCTCACGCTGGTGCGAATCACGCGATCATCATGCTAAATTCGAGAGAAGCATTAGCCGCCATGAGTTACGACTTGAATGAAGGCCGAAAGATGATGACCGAATCAGATCTGATAACCGTGCTACTCGGTTATGCAGAAACACCACAATTAATTCACACGAGAAACCCGTTTGCATCTGGCGGTGTATATGAAGACCCGGCTACCGGTGCAGCTACTGCCGCTTTGGCAGGCTATTTAAGAGATTTAAAATGGCCGCATGGTGGTCAGCTGGAAGTCATTCAAGGTGAAGACATGGGTTCAAAGTCTTTACTTAATGCAACTTTCACAGACGAAATCGGTAGCTCAATCAGAGTGTCAGGTACTACACGTAGCATACAATAATGTTAGCTGCGTTCGCCGACCGCATTAGTCACTCGGCTACAAACAGCGACATGTCGAACCGCATCACATTGCGGCACATCGATTTCCACCAATTCTGAAAGTTTGAAGTTATACGGTAAGCTCTCTGGCATCCGATCTTTCTGCCCAAGCATGATAAATACCCGAGACTCTGGCACGCAGTTCTTTTCAACAGCATGAATAAACTTCTCTGGTGCGCTGAAAGCTCTTGAAATAACTATCGATGCAAGATCTTTAGTATCTTCGATGCGTTCTTGTTTGATACGCACATTATCAAGCCCTAGCTCCAATACGGCCTGGTGTTGAAAGCGCGTTTTTTTACCGTTGGATTCAACTGACAAAAATGTCAAATCAGGTCGGACAATAGCCAAAGGAATAACCGGCAGGCCTGCACCGCTGCCAACATCCAGTACATCGGACAATGATGTGGCATTGCTTTTACTTCCATCAACAGCTTTTGGTAACCACCGCAATACCGACAGGCTATCGAGTATATGGCGGCCAACCATGTCATCCATATCGCGAATGGCAGTCAGGTTGTACACGCGGTTCCATTTACTAACCAGCCGTATAAAATCAACCAGCAATTCAATTTGACTCTCTTGCAATGGCAAATCGAGTTGGCGCGCACCGTGGTCTAACTTTGAAAAAAGCCTGTCGGTGGTTTTATCGTCAACAGACAATCAAGCACTCTCGCGTAACGATATTTTTTTCAAGTGAACCATCAATAGTGACAAAGCCGCCGGCGTAACACCAGAAATGCGCGATGCCTGATCAATGGTTTCTGGTCGATGCTCAATAAATTTTTGTCGTACTTCATTCGACAAACCGGATACGTCTTCGTAATTTAGCGAATCGGGCAGACGCGTATCGAGTTGTGCGCGAGAGCGATCAATATCGGCTTGCTGCCTATCAAGATACCCGGCATATTTTCCCTGTATTTCAACTTGATCGATAACCTGCTTATCAAGCGTCGTGAATTGCGGTGCAACCAGTTCAAGCAAACGATGCAGTTTTACTTCCGGCATTTTTAACAGCTCTGTAAATCGTCGTTCACGAACCAGCTTTAAACCGGTTTCGGTTGTCAGCGCTTTGGCTTCATTGGTGTTCGGACGAATCCACAAGTCTTTTAACTGCCCCTGCAACATGGCAACATTATCTGCCTTACGGCTAAAGGCTTCCCATCGAACATTATCAACCAGTCCCATCGCCCGACCGGTTTCAGTTAAACGCAAATCCGCATTATCTTCTCGAAGTTTTAATCGATATTCAGCTCGGCTGGTAAACATACGATAAGGCTCACGAGTACCACGCGTGATCAGATCGTCGATAAGCACGCCAATGTAGGCTTCATCACGTCGCGGTGTCCACGGCGATTCCCCGCGTACCTGCCGTGCAGCATTGAGCCCGGCAATTAAACCTTGCGCGCCTGCCTCTTCATATCCTGTTGTACCGTTAATTTGACCGGCGAAATACAAACCATTGATACTGCGTGTCTCAAGTGACGAGCGCAATCCTCGAGGGTCGAAAAAATCATACTCAATGGCGTAACCGGGCCGGGTTATGTGTGCTTTTTCAAACCCTTTGATCGATTGGACATAAGCAATCTGCACATCGAATGGCAAACTGGTCGATATACCGTTGGGATAAACCTCATGTGTGTTAAGCCCTTCTGGCTCAATAAAAATCTGATGAGAATCTTTGTCGGCAAATCGAACCACTTTATCTTCTATCGATGGACAGTATCGTGGACCAACGCCTTCAATTGTGCCCGAGAACAGTGGTGATCGATGTAGTGATTCAGAAATGATGTCGTGCGTTTTCTGATTAGTATGCGTGATGTGACAATGCACTTGAGCAGGATGATCGGCAATTGATCCCAGGTAGGAAAATACCGGTCGCGGGTCATCACCCGGTTGAGGAGCCAGCTCGCTGTAGTCGATAGTCCGACCATCAATCCGGGGTGGCGTGCCGGTTTTCAGGCGGCCTGTTTCCATCGGCAATTCACGCAGCCGCATGGCTAAAGTCTGGGCAGGAGGATCACCTGCACGACCAGCTGATTGCTGCGCTTCACCCACGTGGATTTTTCCCGCCAGAAAAGTACCAACAGTAAGTACAACCGTTGGCGCAAGAAAACGCACACCTAGTTGCGTTAGCACGCCAGTAACGGCATCTTTTTCGATAATCAGATCGTCGACCGCCTGTTGAAACAAAGTCAGGTTAGGTTGATTTTCTATAATGACGCGAATGGCATTTCGATACAGTGTGCGATCAGCCTGCGCACGTGTTGCCCGAACCGCCGGACCTTTGCGTTGATTTAAGGTACGAAAGTGAATACCGGCCAAATCTGCGGCGTGTCCCATAGCACCACCGAGTGCATCTATCTCTTTAACCAGATGCCCTTTACCAATCCCACCGATAGCAGGATTACAGCTCATCTGGCCCAGCGTTTCTATATTATGGGTGAGCAATAGCGTTTGAGCACCAGTGCGCGCCGCAGCCAGTGCTGCTTCGGTTCCAGCGTGCCCGCCACCGACCACGATAACGTCAAATTGAGTGGGAAAATCCATGCTGCCAATGCCTGGCGAGAAAAAGAATAAGGATTATAGCGCGAAGAGCCACCAAGCCCATAATTCACCGGTAGATTGTGGATTGTCTGGCAAAACAGAGTCCTTATTCTTTTCTATTTCCCAATACAGAACGAACCAAATATTTGACCTAATAAGTCTTCACTGTCGAATCGACCAGTCACTGAATCCAGTGCCAGTTGAGCTTGTCGCAACTCTTCGGCCGCAAGCTCAGGCATATCAGATGTACGCAGACGTTCAACCGCAGCCAGACTTGCATGCTTTGCACTGTTCAGTGCATCAAGATGCCTTCTACGTGCGGTAAATGCGCCTTCTACCTGAGCATCGTGCCCGACCAATGACAGTAAGTGATGTTTAAGTGCTTCCATACCCTGCCCTGTTTTCACTGAAACAGTAATGAGTTTTGTTGTTGACGAGTCGTTGAATTGCGTTATTGAATTTTGCGCATTTTCCAGCAACTTAGCGTGCTGCACCGACGATAAGCTGCTGCCTTCTGGGGCATTATCAGTAGCAAGATCGATTTTATTCACTATTAGAGTTGCCGACATTCCGTCCGGAAAACTAATTTCTGGCAAAGTTAGACGCTCAGCATCAGCTATAACCAGAACGTGATCAGCAGAATCAATCGCACGTCTTGCCCGGTTAATGCCCTCTTGCTCAACGATATCCTGAGTATTGCGCAGACCAGCCGTGTCAATAATATGCATGGGCACACCATCCAGATTAATGTGCTCATGCAAGACATCGCGCGTTGTTCCCTCAATATCGGTAACAATCGCTGTGTCTTCACCACTGAGTGCGTTTAACAAACTTGATTTACCCACATTGGTCACCCCGGCAATGACGACAGTCAGCCCTTCTCTTAAACGTCGACCTTGCTGTGCACGACTTAACAGCATGTCGAACTGCTCAACAATAGATTCAGCACGTTTGGCCAACTGTGGGTCTGCAAGAAAATCGATCTCTTCTTCGCTGAAATCCAGTGCCGCTTCCAACCACGCTCGCAGCCCGGTCAGCTCACTTTGAACAGCTTGCACACTGGTAGAAAATTCACCGCTCATTGAACGAACGGCCGCTTGCGCTGCGGTAACTGAACTACTGTCGATAAGATCGCTTACCGCTTCAGCCTGCGCCAGGTCGAGTTTGTCATTCAAAAAAGCCCGCTCTGTAAATTCACCCGGTCTTGCCATTCGAGCGCCACATTCGAGCACGCGCGACAAGAGCATATCCAGTACAACCGAACCACCATGGCCCTGAAGTTCCAGAACGTCTTCGCCAGTATAAGAGTGTGGGGCTTTAAACAATAAGGCAATGCCGACATCGAGTGCGGTATTGCTGCTATCGAGAAACGGAAGGTAATGGGCGTTACGAACGGCCAGTGACTGACCAGTGATCATTTTCGCAATGACTGATGCTTGCGAACCACTAACACGCACCACGCCGATGCCGGCTTTACCGGCACCCGTTGCAATAGCCGCTATAGTATCGGTAGCAATGTGCGTAAGCCCTGACACATGCGTCAGGACATAACCTTGCCAAAATCATCACCAAGCACTTTCTTGGTGATGTAATACTGCTGCAAGATGGTCAATATGTTATTAACCACCCAGTACAACACAAGCCCTGCCGGAAACATCGCAAAAAACACACCGAATATTAACGGCAGAAACTGAAACACTTTTGCTTGAATAGGATCAACAGGTGCCGGGTTTAGTTTCTGTTGAATGTACATACTCACCGCCATTAGCACGGGCAATATGAAATACGGGTCACGCAGCGACAAATCCTTAATGTGGAACATCCAGGGTGCCTGGCGAAGTTCCACACTTTCCAGCAATGTCCAATACAGCGCAATAAAAACGGGCATCTGAATAATCATTGGCAAACAACCACCAAGCGGGTTAGCTTTCTCCTTCTTATACAGCTCCATTGTAGCCTGACCCATCTTGGCTCGATCATCGCCATAGCGCTCTTTCAGTTCAGCTAGTTTGGGCTGTAACTTTTTCATTTTTGCCATCGAGCGATAGCTGGCCTCAGATAACTTATAGAAAAACGCTTTAATAACACAGGTAGACAATATGATTGCCCAACCCCAGTTGCCAACAAAACCGTGAATGGTTTTCAACAGCCAGAACAGCGGCTGCGCGATAATGGTGAGCCAACCGTAGTCGACGGTAAGTTCAAGGTGCGGCCCGACCTCCTTGAGCTTGTCCTGTATTTTCGGACCAATAAACGCTTTGGTGCTAAATGTTCCCTGAGTTCCGGGTGCTATGGTTTTTGCCTCTGAAATCATTCCAATCAAATAGCGATTTTCCGACGGCAGGTAGCGCGTATAAGCTGTGTTAACTTCATCTTTAGTCGGTACCCATGCAGTAGCAAAGTAATGCTGAATCATAGCTATCCAACCATTGGTAACCGACTGACTTAAACGCTCATCTTCCATATCGCCAAACGATACTTTGTTATAGCGGTCTTCCGGATTACTCGTCACAGCACCTATATAGGTGTTAACAAACTGTTGTTTCTCATCTTTAGTGTCAGGCTTTCTTTTAAGCTGTCTGTATTGACTCACTGACCAGGGTGTATCCGACCCATTGTCGATAACGTATTCAACATCAACTTCGTAACTGCCCTTCTTAAAGGTCAATGTTTTAGTCACGCTCTTACCATCTTCCGACTTCCACACAAACGGGATAGTCATCGATTCTTTGTCACCCATTTCATAGCTTGTCGCCTCAACACTCATTTCAGCTTCGTGAGTAGGAACGGGCGCATCGCTACCATCAGCGTTGAACAAACCAGATTGAGCAACCAGAAATCGCTCAGGCTTGTTGCTCATTAAGACGAACGGTACGTCAGGTTGTTCAACGGAGACCGGATAATCGTTGAGTAATACTGAAGTGATGGTTGCACCGTTAGTGCTTATTTCAATGTCCATTACATCAGTTTTGACTGATACCGATGGTGCCGTTATAGTTTTATCGACTTTGGCTGGCTGGGCTGCAGGGGTTGTGGTCGCACCAGCGGATACGGCGTCAGGCAAATCTATACCCGTGGACGCTTCTGCAGCACCAGCCTGAGTTGTGGTGGTGCCATCCTGACTCGCTACAGGTGCTGGCATATGGTAATCCTGCATCCAGGTTTGGTACAGAATAAGGCTGACAAAGCCTAAGGCCATATACAGTAGCAGTCGTTGGTTATCCATCTTTAACTCTTTTGGTTACCCGTTGCATTGCATCGAGGCGTATCGTGCCAGCGTGAATCTCTGGCCATTTTATCTGTCTGTTCATCTGTAACAGGTACAGAACCCGGTACCGGGTCGTATCCACCTGTACATAATGGGTGACAACGACAGATACGTTTTGCTGCCAACGCCGACCCTTGAATTTTGCCATGCAGTTCGATGGCAGTCAGAGCGTATTCGGAACAGCTTGGATAGAATCGACAACGCGGCGGTAAAAGCGGACTGACCCATCGCTGATAAAACAAGATTAATCGAACCATAGGGACCGTCGCACGCTATTGTTTGTTGGTCAGCTCTAGCCACAATGTATCGAGTGATTGGCGTAATTCAGTGCTGCTGGCTGAGGCGGCGTGGTCTTTGTTCATAACAACAGCATCATAGCCTACGAGCATCTGACGATTCTGCCGAAACGATTCTCTGGCAATACGCTTGATATGATTGCGATCTACAGCGCGTTTCGCACGTTTCTTGGCAATTGCCAGCCCGAGTCGGCTCGGTGAAGTTCGTGATTGAGTCCGATGAGCCAGTACTATCCAGTACCGGTTAGACAATCGCTTATTTCGCTTGAAAACCTGTCCATACCCTTCGGCATCGAGCAGCCGCGCTTCACGCGGAAACGATTCGGAATCAGAATCTGTGACTATTGAGTCTTTGACAGCTGAATACAAGGCTGCCAATAGATCACGCGCTCAGACGTGCGCGGCCCTTGCGACGACGTGCTGCCAACACAGCTCGGCCACCTCGGGTAGCTTTTCTGGCCCGGAATCCGTGCGCTCGTGCTCGCTTTATGCGACTTGGTTGATACGTTCTTTTCATGATGCTATACCTGAATAATGGTCGACTGACCACTTTCGCTGCAGGGAACCCACAATCTTAGGGGTTTGTTGGCTCGCGGTCAATCGATACACTGGTTTTCGATGGAATAATTGTGTGCTAATGTTGATCGCTATCTGGTCCGAAAGGCTTGATCTTTGTAACTAATAATGGATACTTAGGTAGATCTCTATGCCAAACAATTCTATATTCGCTGCGCTTATTTGCAGCGCAACGCTGCTTGCAGGTTGTACTGAATCTTCAACACCTGATTATTTCCCAATAACAATTGGTCAGCCCGATGCCGCTCCTGACCCCAACCAGACTCAGCCTACCGAGAATCAACAACAACCAATTAGCAGTTTACGCAGCACCGATCTCTACAATGGACTCGTCAGCTGGGAAATAGACGGGTTAAACATCGAACTCGTGGAACCACCAAGTGCAGATATTAGTGACAGTCAGCTGGTTTTTCGAGCCGCCACGGACGATAGGGATATCGTTTGTGTGGTGCGAATTCAATACCTCGATGAGACCATTGGTGTAACCACCCAGTTCACACAATTTACCCGCAATCCTGATATCAGTTACATCACCGTAGATGATTTTGACGCACAAAATGGACTGGCAAAAAAATACCTCAGTTCCTACACCCAGGAGGACGGCGAACTGGTCAATTCCATGGGTCATTTCTACTACTTTCCGGCCGAACAAGTCACCTACAACATCACGACTAGTTTCAACCTGAAATGCAACACTTTCGCCAATCAGTTTGCTCAACACGAACAAAGAATGAGCACTATCATGGAAACTATCGAATTTCGAGTGGCGGAGGAACTAACCAATTCAGTCAATGAAGATTGGTCTGGTTTTCGTTCTGTGGTTTCCGATGACTATAGCAGGCTAAGATTTCGAAACCTGGGCGACGAAGAACTGGAAGTTTTCTGGATTGATTTTGACGGTTTACGAGTCTCTAATGGACAAGTCAATCCCGGAACCTGGTTGTCAATCGGTACTTACAATGGCCACCTTTTTGTGGTGGTGAATGCTGCTGGTAGCATTGTGGGACAGTTCCGGGCGACGGCGGAAGACAGTACCGCTATTTTTCGTTAACAGTTGGGGTCGGTCACGTGAAAGAAACTCTCAAAGTCACCACACTTGTTATGTCGATTGCGATTCTTTCAGCCTGCAACAGTGCTGATGATGTGAATCCACAGCTACCCGATTTTTTGGGGGGTGGAGCACTGGATCTTGAAACGGGCGATCCTGTTCAGGATAATCTTGCAACAAGAGAAACTAACTCCCAGCTCTACACTGGTTTATTCGACTGGGACCTGAGCGACTTTGAAACCGAGGCTACTGGCGTAGACCGCGATGTGTTTACCAATCAACGCATCGTTCACGCCGAAAGTGATGAGATGTTTTGTGTTGCCCGCCTGCAGCATTTTAACTCAGACATAGGCCTGGATTTGGCTTTTACCCAGTTCAGCAGTGGTTCTGACGGGGGATTTATTCGACTGGATGATTTTGATGCACCTAATGGCCCTGCCAAGCAATACCTGAGCTTGCACGTCCAGGACAATGACCTCGCGATTAATACCATTGGCCATTTTTATTATTTTTCCGCAGATCAGGTTTCTTATAGACTCGACACTATGTTCAACCTGTATTGCTACACGCTCGCAGAAACCTATGCGGCCCACGAAGCCGCTATGCGCTCGCAAATGGAAACCATTGAATTTCGCGAAGCGAAGATACTCACTAATGTAGTAGCTGAAGACTGGTCTGGCTTTCGCTCAAGTGACAATGTAGCTCCCAGCAGGCTTCGCTTTCGAAACAGAAGCGATGAAGAGTTAGAAATTTTCTGGATTACCCAGGAAGGCGAACGCCAGTCAATGGGCAAAATTAGTCCGGACACCGGGTTGTCAGTGGATACAGGAGTTGGGCATATTTTTATCGTCGTTAACTCGTCCGGTACAGTTATTGGTCAGTACCGTGCCATTGGAACAGACAGTTTAGCTATCATTCTCTAAACCTAACCACCCTGTTTCCAAGCAACTATTTTCCGTTAATATTGGCGCTCTTTTGTCGCCGAATGAAACAAATAAAATTCTCTGATTGATATCGCTGCGCAGGATAGCTTAAAGTGCTTCCCCGGCAGCGATATCGCTACGCCTGTCGGTTGCGATTTCAATCGCCACACGCTCTTTGATCAAGACGATTGATCAACTCGTTCTATCAGCATATTTGGAGTATTGCCGTTGTCTTCGTCGCTGTGGGGCCGTTGTCTGTCCCAGTTAGAAACCGAATTATCCGAACAACAGCTGAACACGTGGATTCGTCCATTGCAAGCCTATGAGGCAGATACGAGTTTGAAAATCATGGCGCCAAACCGTTTTGTACTGGACATGGTGAAGAGTAATTTCTATCCCCGAATTCAGGAAATTGCCACCTCTCTGGATACCCAGAATTCGATCACGGTAGATCTTGTTATTGGTACTGGCAGCGTCCCGACAATGCCCGGCAATGCAGCAGAACCTGAAACCGACAACAGCACCAAAATTACCGCACCTGCATTTTCAGAGGTGGTCAGTGGGAAACCAGTATCCAGACGGCCTTCAGGACTCAACTCGCAATTCACTTTTGAATCGCTAATTGAAGGCAAATCAAATCAGTTAGGTCGTGCGACAGCCATGCAGATTGGTAACGAGCCAGGTGGTGCGTACAACCCGTTTCTAATTTACGGTGCTTCGGGTCTTGGAAAAACACACCTGATGCAGTCTATCGGCCACCAAATATTAAAAAACAAACCTGACGCGCGCGTGCTTTTTCTTAATTCCGAGCGCTATGTAGCGGAGATGGTTGAATCGCTTCGACACCATAAGATGAATCAATTCAAGGAGTTCTATAGAAATCTGGACGCCCTGCTTATTGACGATATCCAGTTTTTCGCGGGGAAACCACAGACTCAGGAAGAGTTTTTTCATAATTTCAACGCGCTGTTTGAAGGTGGTCAGCAAATCGTCCTCACCTGCGATCGGTACCCGAAAGAGGTGAATGGTCTGGCAGATCGTTTGAAAACCCGTTTTGGGTGGGGGTTGACTGTGGCGGTCGAGCCTCCTGAACTTGAAATGCGCGTGGCCATACTGCACAGCAAAGCTGAGCTTGCCGGCTTCGATCTACCCTCTGAAGTGAGCTTTTTCATTGCCAAGAAAATTCGCTCGAACGTGCGCGAGCTTGAAGGTGCTCTAAAACGATTGATTGCGTCTGCTCACTTAACCGGTGAACCTATTTCAATTGAATCTACCAAGGAGACACTGGCAGATTTACTGGCCGTACAAGCAAAGCTTGTCACCATAGAAAATATACAAAAAACCGTTGCTGAATATTATAAGATTCGATTAGCCGATCTGTCGGATAAGAGCCGCGCTCGATCAATCGCCCGGCCCCGTCAAATTGCTATGAAGCTTGCGAAAGACCTGACCAGCAGAAGTTTGCCGGAGATTGGAAAAGCGTTTGGAGGCAGAGACCATACAACAGTCATGCATGCATGCCGAAAGATTATCGAGCTAATAGAATCAGATTCTGGTATACGTGAAGACTACGCAAATCTGATGCGAATACTGACGGCTTAACGATCTAATTTGAATTTAATAAGCTGGGTGTAGCCTGTGTATAAACGTTGTATAAGTAAGTGGAAGAACTTAGCAACTTGACTTATCCACATTATATGCACAGGTTTTAAGAACGGTCCAGGGTGTTCAATACAGACATTGATTTAACGTTAAACTATTGATTTATTTGAATAAAAATGAGTTATAAACAGAGTTGTTATTCACTAATAATAGTAATAACAATATTTTAAATTAAAAAAATTCTTTTTCTTACTGCCTATGAAATTCAGCGCACAACGCGAATCTTTGCTAACACCTCTACAACATGTTTTTGGTGCGGTAGAGCGTCGACAGACATCTCCGGTACTTGGTAACGTTTTGCTGAATGCTGACAATGGTTCGTTAACGATCACCGCAACAGATACAGAAATCGAGATGCAAGCCACGGCCGATATGCATATCGATTCCGATGGTGAGGTCACCGTTCCAGCTCGTAAGCTATTGGATATTTGTAAATACCTTCCAGAAGCGGCACGTGTTGATTTCGATTCAACGGGCGATAAAGTCAAATTTAATTCTGGAAGAAGTCGGTTCACTCTGGCCACCCTGCCCGCAGCTGAATTTCCGAAAGTCGATGAGTTGCGGGATGCGCAACAAGTCGTGCTAACAGCATCGCAGTTGCACCACTGTATTCGAAGTACCTCATTTTCCATGGCACAGCAAGATGTACGTTTTTACCTGAATGGCATGTTGATGGAAATCGGGTCAGGCCGTCTTTCCTGCGTTGCCACAGACGGCCACCGTCTGGCCTACGCACAATGCGATACTGATGCTGAGCCCGAAACGCCTGTACGCGCGATTATTCCCCGGAAAAGCGTCACTGAACTACAACGTTTGCTGGCGTCAGCCGATGCTGAGGAATCAGTTAAATTAAGCGTGACACCGCAGCACCTGCAAGTAAAAATGGGTGAAGTCCGGCTCACCACCAAATTGATCGATGGGCGTTTTCCTGACTACAATCGAGTTATTCCGATTGATGGAAATAAAGAACTTCTGATTGACTGCGCAACACTGAAGCAGTCGCTAACCAGGGCTTCCGTACTTTCTAACGAAAAATATCGAGGAGTCCGGTTGGCTCTGGAATCTGGCATATTGACGATATCCAGCAATAACCCCGATCAGGAGGAAGCTATTGATGAACTCGAGGTTGAATACACCGGAGATTCTGCAGAAATAGGATTCAACGTGACCTACTTGCTTGATGTGCTGGGTTCGCTGGAAACCGAAAATGCCAGGATAGTGCTCAAAGACGGTAATAGCAGCGTATTGGTCACACCGGAAAAGAATCACGACAGCAAATATGTTGTCATGCCTATGCGTCTGTGATTCTGACGCAAGTTGATATCCGTGGATTGCGTAATCTGCGGGAAGTTGCCCTTACCCCTGCCCCTGGGTTTAATCTGCTGGTTGGTGCCAATGGTGCTGGTAAAAGCAGTATTCTTGAAGCTATTCACTGCCTTTCTGTTGGACATTCTTTTCGTACCCGCAAAGTTCGTGAGCTCATAACCCGTGGTGAAGACGAGTTCACCCTGGCCTGCCACATGTTGGACACCGCCTCTGATCAGACTCACCGCAGTGGATTGAGGAGGCACCGAGATGGCACGACGGAGCTCAGACTCGATTACGAAGAAATTCGCAGTATCGCTCAAGTGACGCAGCTGATGCCCATCAAAGCGCTGACACCAGACAGTCACAGTCTCATTCAGGACGGCCCAAACGGTCGTCGGCAGTTTATCGACTGGGGAACGTTCCACGTGGAACATGGCTTTTTTGATGCCTGGAAGGTTTACCGACGCGCGCTGGCTCAACGCAACCAAAGCCTGAAGGATAATGTCTCGGATTCTGAGGTTTGTTCCTGGGATGAACAGCTGATCGGATCTGGCAATCAGCTTGATCAATATCGCCGCAAATATACAGCTTCATTACAATCAACCCTCGAGCAGCTTTTGCGCTCCATGAACACAAGGTTCCACGTGGAACTTAAATACCGTAGCGGTTGGACCGATGGCACAAATCTGGAGGAAGCTTTGGCCAAAAGTTTGAATAACTGTCGTCGATTTCGAACCACTACCGTCGGTCCTCATCGTGCTGAACTACAAATTAGTGCAGATGATGTGCTCGCCAGGCAAGTGCTTTCCAGAGGTCAACAAAAACTGCTGGTGTATGCAATGCATTTGGGGCAACTTGTTCTGTTGCACCAGATCACCAACAAGCCAGCAATAGTACTTTGCGACGATTTACCGTCTGAATTAGATCAGGAACAAAGTGGCAAAATATTGGCCCAAATAGCGCAACTGAACAGTCAGGTTTTCCTCACCAGCACGGAACCGCAAAACTTGCCTGATATCGCGTTTGAAATGTTCACAGTAGCAGGCGGAGAGCTACGAAAGGGAGTATAATTCAGGGGTTAATTCCCGTGAAAATGGACCTATGTCTGATTCCCCCAGTTACGATTCCTCCAATATAAAAGTACTGAAAGGTTTGGACGCTGTTCGTAAGCGCCC
>Ga0114956_1002806_pt1 | contig 13633 bp, 12 predicted proteins | sample MaitaG_FD_87304 | JGI IMG/M metagenome (GOLD analysis project Ga0114956, IMG submission 87304) | Marine algal microbial communities from Maine, USA - Maine_Asex2 metaG | ecosystem: Host-associated > Algae > Red algae > Unclassified | place: Maine, USA | collected 2015-01-05 | reverse complement strand
TTAAGATTTCAAAGTTATTATCCAATAGAATGTAATTTCCAGCTTGGAAAGTCACATCACCATCGCTTGGCACTTGACCAGTCGATTCTACCCAATCGCTGGCTCGATAAATCTTTGAAGGTATTGGTATGCTATTTTCAGTAATATCATTTAGGCAAGGTACGCAAGTGGTGCAAACATAACTGCAGCCTTCAGCTTGTGGAACTGGATCAAAATATGCCAAAACAGGTATGTCAGCATGATTCCAAACTGTACCACTTGATGAAGTAAATGGTCCGCCAGAAGCAATTCCTATACCGATAAATCCTTCTTCCTCAACATTTCCATAATCATCAATAAATCCGAAAGGCTCAACATTACTTACAGCAAGATTATCATCTTGAAGTAAACATAAGCCTCTAGAAGAATTAGATCGGTATATCCATTCAAAAATAGCTACTGCTTCTATTTGAGCTTTAACTATTGATGTGCTTGTTAGACTGCTGTAATAGTAGCGTGTACTTTGACTATTTGGATTATGCTGATGGCAACAATCAGGCTGGGTATTTACATAGTTATTACAGCCTGTACCACCAATATTTGAATCCGCATCTATTCCTGATGATACACCAAAAATTCCTGAAGCCGTTGCCCATGAACCAGCATTTAATTTATCTAAAGCCTCTTGTTGAGCAATAGCTGTAATGTTGGATTCAACTCCAATAAATGTCCATCCTTTAACAGGACCGTTTCCATTTCCATAATCCAATCCTTTTCTTGCTTTCCGTTCATCATTTAATAGAAAGAGAAATTTTTCGTCAGTACTCATAGCATCCCAAATTGTTTGACTTGGCATTACTAAGTCAACAATTGAACCTGCAGGTAAACTGGGGAATTGGAGTTCTTCTTGGGTTCTTGCATTGTTGAATGCATTTTGAACATCCATTACTGTTGCTGTTGAAGTTGTTGGGCTTGTAGGGCTTGCATCCCAAGTTATGTTTGAATTTAAACTTTCAGGCGATTGACCTTGTAGTTGTATAAAAAGTAACATTGTAATAACTGTAAATAGGGTAGTTTTTTTCATCATTTTTAATTGTTTATTTTTTTTGATTCGTTGGAAAGTTACATGATGTAACTCCATATTAAAAGCGTATATGATAGACATTGGACAGGTTAATTTAGTTGCATTTTTTGGTTTGTCTTGTCAAATGATTTATAGAATGTACAATTAAGTCAATACAATTAAAAAAAAACCGAAACACTTTTTAAAGTATTTCGGCTTTTAAATGTTGCGAGAGAGAGAATTGAACTCTCGACCTCCGGGTTATGAATCCGACGCTCTAACCATCTGAGCTACCTCGCAATTTTTAAGAGTGCAAAGATAATAAAATCTTATTCTCTTAATTAGAAAAATGACCTTCTCTTTATATTTTTTTCCGAATATGTTTATTTACTTTTTATTGAATATTTATTACGTAATTTAGTAAAGTATAAAAATGAAAAATTCTTTATGAAAACGATCCAATCAATATTATTATTTTCTTTTTTTATCTTTTCTAATCATCTTTTAGCGCAACAAATTCAATTGCAAACCATTACAACAGGTTTTGATAGATCAATTGCAGTAGTAACAGAGCCAGTTACAGATTATCTGTATGTTGTTGAACAAGATGGAAAAATTTGGTTGAGTACTAAAACTGGTGTGGTTATTCCATTACCTTTTTTAGATATAAACTTACAAGTTTTAGGTACCAATGATAATTGGCCAGGTTACGATGGTGAATTGGGCTTATTAGGCATGGTATTTCATCCCGATTTTGATTTGGTGAATAATCCATATTTCTATGTTAACTATACTAACAACCCAAACGGAAATAATATTCAAACAATAGTCAGTCGCTTTACGGTTACAGAAAATACAAGTGGAGATTATTTTGATGTTGTACCTAATTCTGAAATGATAATTTTGACTTATGATCAGCCATTTACTAATCACAATGGCGGTCATTTAGCATTTGGACCCGATGGCTTTTTATACATTGGTACAGGCGATGGTGGCAGCGGCAACGACCCTGGCAATGAAGCGCAAGATCCTTTTAGTTTGTTAGGCAAGATGTTAAGGATTGATATTGATACTCAAAGTGGTGGAAACAATTATGCTATACCAAGTGGCAATGCATATACAAATGCAGCTAATGGTTTACCTGAAATATATTCTATTGGTTTAAGAAATCCTTGGCGTTATTGTTTTGATAGATTGAATGGCAATTTATGGATAGCTGATGTAGGGCAAAATGAAAAAGAGGAAGTTCATTTTCAAGCAGCAAATATGGGTTCAGGTTTAGATTACGGCTGGCGATGTTATGAAGGTTCGGATGTAAACAACTCTGTTAACCAAACTGGCTGCCCAAATTTTAGTGATACCGAACCACCAATTTTTGAGTATTTACATGACGAGCCCGATGGCGGTCAATCAATTACAGGTGGTTGCGTTTATAGAGGTTGTAATTACCCTGATTTATATGGTTATTATATTTTCGCAGATTATGTATCTGATAATATTTGGTTAACGGATCAAAATTTTAATACCACTTTAACCAATGTTTCAAAAGGGTCAATCTCTTCATTTGGAGAAGATACCGATGGTGAGCTTTACTACGTAACATTAAACGGAGAGTTGGGTAGACTTACGGAAGCCAATGCAGCAGCAACTTTGAGTTTTGTAAACTTACAAAGTACCGTTTTAACTGGCTCACCAATAAACTTAAATGCAACCCCAAGTGGAGGTGTTTTTTCAGGTTCAGGCGTAATATTTAGTGCATTTAATCCAGCAGTATCTGGTTCAGGTACGCACGAAATTACATATACTTATACAAATGCAAATGGCTGTGAAAGCAGCATCAGCGAATCTATTTTAGTTGGTAGCATTCAATACAATTTTGTGAATTATAATTTAGGGACGATTAATCCATAAATGACATAATACTGACAATCAATTTAGAAACTTAGTTATTATTTTCTTGTACATTTAACTATTAATTGAAAAAAGTAAATGTAAATGCCTTGGCATAAGAAAGTAAATAAGGCTTTAAAAATAATTTTTATAATAGGAGCACAGATCTTATTATACAACAATTATTCATTAGCGGATGAAATTCCAATTCAAAGTTATTCAGTTAACACTTATGGACAAATAGAGATAGTTGTCAATTCAGATACTGAACATTATTATTTGCTAAATGTTAAAACGCATATTGATAGTGCTTTCAATTTTATTACCTCTTTTACATTAGGTAATGCCGATTCAACAATTATTTCAGAAGCGCTGCTTAGTTATCCGATAGAACATTATCAAGTTGTTGAATATCCACTTTCAAACCCTGAAGATATTGATAATGATGGAATTGACGATGTGACTGAATATCAAAATATTCCATATCATAGTCCGAATAACAATGCGGAATCTATTGATATTGAAAATGGCACGGTTTGCATAGATAACTATAACACATTTGAGTTATTGTCGAAACAAAGTGATGAAGTACTATGGTCAGAGTTTTTGAATGATAAAGAGTATGTCAAGTTTATAATAGTTGATTTCTATACGGAACCAAAAATTTATTTTATAAATATGGATAACCATGAATTGCATGAAGATTTTGCAAATGAGATTGGTGTAGAAAATATTGGTGAACATATTCAAAAAGGGCAAATTAGTTATCATCCAAACCATATTTCAAACAATGGTACATTTGGCGTTTATGCCTTTAACTATAGTAACGGACATAGCAGACCTTTTCATATAGTAGAAAGAACGCAAGAACTGCTTGCATCTAATATGCCTATGTTGAAAAATAATATAGCACATTATATAACGGCTAATAATGAGTCGCTTTATCAAGAGGAAATTGATCTTTATGAAAGTTCAAGATTATCAGTTTTATTTGATTCTGATCTTTATGCTGATGTAGATTATTGGGGTTTGAATGAGGCTGAAGGCTATGGATATTTTAGACATATGAGTTTAGAAGAAATTCCAGGACCGAAAGACATTGTATTATATGATGCTTTACCGAATAATTTGCCAAGAGTAGGAGGTATAATGACTTCAGTAGTACAAACGCCATTGTCTCACGTTAACCTTAGGGCTATTCAAAATAACATACCCAATGCCTTTATTCAAAATCCTTTAGAGCGTGATTCTATTGCTAATTTAATAGGTCATTATGTTTATTATAAAGTTGGTCAAAGTACTTTTGAAATTAGAGAAGCAAGCCTTAATGAAGTAAATGCATGGTACGATTCAAGTAGACCCAAACAAAATCAAATTCCACCTTTGAATTTATTATATGACACTTATTTACCTTTAGCGGATATAGACTTTAATATGTTTGATGGTTTTGGCGCAAAATGTGCAAACATTGCTGAAATGCAAAAATTTGATTTTGTCGAAAATACTATTCCTAATGGTTTTGGGCTGCCTTTTTATTACTATCAGGAGTTTATGAAATATAATGACTTCTTTTCTGTAGTGCTTAATATGATAAGTGATCCAAATTTTCAATCAGATAGAACAGTAAGAGCTGAAATGTTAAATGCTTTTAGGGATGATATTAAAAATGCGGATATGCCTTATTGGATGATGACAGATTTAGAGCAATTACAAAACGCTTTTCCTGTCGGTACTTCAATACGTTGTAGGTCAAGCTCAAATAATGAAGATTTTGCTGGCTTTAATGGTGCTGGATTATATGATTCTAAAACGCAACACCCTCACGAAGGACATATAGCAAAATCAATAAAGCAGGTTTACGCAAGTTTATGGAATTTAAGAGCTTATGAAGAACGTGATTTTTATAGAATAAATCAGTTTAAAACATCGATGGGTGTTTTATGCCATCCGAATTATTCAAATGAAAAAGTTAATGGAGTGGCAGTAACTAAAGATCCATTTTATGATACTGAAAATTCATTTTATATAAATGCTCAATTAGGTGAAGATTTGATAACTAATCCAAATGCCAACTCTATTCCAGAAGAGCTATTGATTGACAATAATTCACACAGTATAAATCCTCCAACCATTGTTCAACGCTCAAATTTAATAGTAGCTGATTCGCTTTTATTAAATGAGAGCTATTTAGGACAAATGCATTATTTCCTCAATACTATTCATAATGAATTTGAACTTTTATATGAAGCGGAAAATAATGCAACATTTGCAATGGATATTGAATTTAAAATTACAAGTGATGATCTGTTAATTATTAAACAAGCAAGACCGTGGATTTCTTTTATACCGAATAATGAAAATCAAAATCCTATTGAAAATTATGTTGAACTAAACATTTTTCCTAACCCAGCAAATGAATATATCATTTTGGAATGCGCTTGCAAAATTGAAACTATTAATATTTATACTTTAAACGGTCAAAGCATTTACAAATCTGAACTAATAAATCATAATGGATCGCTTATTAAAATTCCAATAAATTCATTTGTTGCAGGTATATATGTTGTAAAAACCGAAGATGAATTTGGTGGTATTTATAGTTCAGAACTCTTTATGAAAACGAACTCAAAATAGTATTGTTAACTTTTAAAGATGCAAACCACACTCAGTTTTAGGCGAGTTGTTCCACCTGCCACTTCTATCTTCGCCAGGTACCGTACAATGCATACAGCCAATGGAAGAGTAGCCTTTAGACTTTAGTGGATGAAAGGGTAGGTGGTGGTCTTTTATCCATTGGTCGCGCCCTTCATAATCAATATCTAACAAGGGATAAAATTTTATCATATCTTCTCGTTCTTCAAAAAAATTAAGTGTACTTCTAAAATCACTTTGCCACTTCATTAAACCTGAAACCCATATTTTGTATCCTTTTTTTACAAGTTCAATTGGTTCTACTTTATTTATATGGCAACATCTGTTAGGTTGTTTATTCCACATTTCTGTATTAAGTGTTAACTCGTAATCTTTTTGTTCCGCATTAATATGCATTACGTTTAGCTCATATAATTGAGTTAAGTATTCTTTGTAAATTAAAGTTTCTTTAAAGTGATAGCCTGTGTCAATAAAGTATATTCTTTGCTCTTTGTTAATGTCCGAAAACACTTTCAGTAAAAATGCAGAAGTAGCTGCAAAAGATGAAGTCAGCATAATTTCATCTGCATCAAAATCTTTATAAAGCTTTTCAACTCTTTCATAAACAGATAATTTTTCATACTGTTTATTCAATTCATCAATATTATATTTTAGATCTATTTCAGTCATTAATTTATTTTTATGCGTACAATTCTGAGCTTAAATATCTATCGCCTCTATCGCAAGCTATAAATACTATTATTCCACTTTCAATTTCCTTTGCAATTTGTAATGCTATGGTAAAAGCGCCACCGCTGCTCATTCCAGCAAAAATCCCTTCTTTAGCGGCTAATAGTTTGGCTGCGTGAATGGCTTCTTTTCTGCTAACATAAACAATTCTATCAATTCTATCTGGCTCGTAAATGCCTGGCAAAAATTCAGGATTCCATTTTCTAATGCCTGGAATTCTATCACCTTCTTTTGGTTGCGCGCCAATAATTTGAATTGCTTGGTTTTGCCCTTTCAAATAAGTAGAAGTACCTGTTATGGTTCCTGTTGTACCCATTGAAGAAACAAAGTGCGTTATTTCACCATTAGTATCTTTCCAAATTTCAGGACCAGTAGTTTCAATATGAGCCTTGCGATTGCTTGGGTTATTAAATTGATCTAATATTACGTAGCCTTTTTTTTCCGCTTCTTCAATTGCAAACGACCTTGAATATTCAATTGTTTTTTCTTGTGGCGTTAAAATTACTTCTGCACCGTAAGCCTTCATAGTTTGCACTCTTTCAACAGTAGCATTTGAAGGCATTACTAATTTTATTTTTATACCAAATGCAGCACTTATCATTGCCAAAGCAATACCAGTGTTTCCGCTTGTTGCTTCAATTATGGTGTCTTCTTTTTTTAAAGTACCATCAGCCAAAGCATCCTTAATCATATAATAAGCTGCTCTATCTTTTACACTTCCGCCTGGGTTATTCCCTTCTAACTTTGCAAATATTTTTACATTAGAAAAAGAATTTAAATGCTCAATTTCAATTAATGGTGTGCCGCCAATTAAGTGTTCAATTTTATGGTTTTGATTATCCATTAGCTAATGATTAATTCTTTTTGCTCTATTTTTTCAATATTCAAATCAGAGGCTTTGAAAGTAATTTTTGTGTAGGGCTCAATGCTATGCGTTAGCCAAACATTACCACCAACTATAGAGCAATGTCCTATAACAGTATCGCCACCCAAAATGGTTGCTTGGGCATATATAACCACATTGTCTTCAATGGTAGGGTGTCTTTTTTCCTTCGATTTTGTTTTAGGAATACTAAGTGCACCTAAAGTAACGCCTTGATAAATCTTTACATTATTTCCAATTTCGCAAGTTTGCCCAATAACAACACCTGTGCCGTGATCTATGCATAAATGCGAACCAATTTGAGCTGCTGGGTGAATATCAATTCCTGTTTTATTATGTGCGTGTTCAGTAATTATTCTTGGTATTAATGGGACATTTAACGACCACAATATATGAGCAAGCCTGTAAGCAGCTATTGCATAAAAACCAGGATAAGCCAAAATTATTTCCGTATAACTTTCTGCTGCAGGGTCACCTTCATAAATAGCTTCAACATCATTATAAAGTGCAATTTTAACAGATGGTAGTTCCTCAACAAAATCTTCAATTAGTTGAGTGAGGTTTGAATTTATAGGTTGTATACTTGCTTTTAATATTTGGTTTAAAAAGTTTGCAATTGTTGAATAATCTTCGTTGTTGCTTTCTTTTTCACCCGCTCTTATAGGAAACAAGCTATCTAAAACTTGTTCAAAAAACCATTCTACTTTCTCTTTATAGTTCATATCAATTTTATTAAAAAAAAAGCCCGTTCTATGCAGAACAGGCTATTATATTTACATACCATTTCTGCTATTCCATTAAGAATTTACAACAACAACAGTTGCCTATGTTTATGGTATTTATTTTATAAATTTTCACTGCACTAAAGTACATTTTTTATCTAATTATTTAACGTATTTTTTGTTGAATAAGTTTTTTAGAATTAAATAAGATTAATTAAACCAAACTGCATAACCTTGTCTTCTTAAATCCCAAGCTAATTTTTCTTCCATTTTTAAAGCTTCACTTTGTTTAGTATATATGGGCAATTGTTCATACAAACTTGGTCTTAAATACAAACCATATTTTTCTACAATGTTGGCTGCTATTTTAATTCCTTTTTTATTTCGGTAGCCATTTTTATGTTGTTCAAATCGTTCTTTTGGACTTTTACTACTCATACCAACATATAAGCATTGCAGCACGCCATTAAACTGTGGGTTTGCCAATCGAAATTTGGTATTTTCTGTAAATACTTTTTTCGATAATTCAATTACATAAACACGATATTGAGCTTTAGGCATTTTATTGACTAATGGATTTATTTAATTTCCAAGAATTAAAAGTACTGCAATTATCAAAAGTACTATCCATCCTGGATATTTTCTTTTTGTAGCAATTAAAACTAAAGCAGCACTTAAAAACATTACTATTGAAATTGTAGCAGCAATAAAAGAACTATGAATTACTTCATTTTTAATTGGATCCATCGCAATTTTTATCAATATGATAGCTGATGCAAAACCAAATAAGGAGGCTAAATGCCAAGTAGCACAAATTATTCTTAGATGCTTTTGTTTTAGGTTTTCATTACAAATGGTGGAAATGATACTGCCATTTTTTCTTTTGTTTTTGAAGATTAAAACTTCACCTAGTATAGAATGTACAATGCCTAAAAGTAAAGACAAACAGCCTGCTGATAAATAGTAGATATTCATTTATCGATTATTTCATTATTCAATTAATGATAGTTTTTCATCAAGATATTGAAAATTGTAAGCTTTATCTTTTTCTATAAACTTAATTTTAAAGTCAACGGAGTAAGGTGTATCATTAGTTGGATACCAATATTTCTTTAAATCTTTATTTATTAAAATGAACAAACCTTCATCATCTCCTAATGAACAAAATCTTTCAAAATTGCCAGAGTGAATTGGTAGTTCAACTGTTTTAGCTAAAATGTTATATTCATTTTCAATATCAAATGTTGGTATTCCCATTTCCGATATTTCAAGTAATGATTCAGCAGTAAAGTTCTTAGTTGAATTATTATTTAAATTTTTACGAGCAATAAATTCTACAATGTTATTATCGTAATCATAAAAGTAAATGGCACCCGCATTCCAATCTTTAAAATGGTGAATTTCTTGATTTTTATCTTCTAAAATGTCGACTCTTTCCTTTAACCAAAATAATGCTTCTTGTTCTTGATTAGCAGGAATATTAAATGCAAAATGATATGGCTTTGATTCTGCTTTATATGTAAATGTTAAAATAGAATCACCTATTTTAAAAGTAACCGAATCATTATTTTTGTCTGTAATTTCAAGTTGAAAAATATTGGAGTAGAAGTCAGTTTGTTGTTCTAATTGTGAAGTATATAATTCTAATTTCTTTATTATCATACATTCGTTTTTATAGGTTATTAAACTACGACTACTATTCTCAATAACCCTTAACTTCCAATTTATGTTCCTCTTGTTTAACTATATTTTTTTTAAAGAGTTTAATATTACACTGTCTCATTTAGCTTAAATGCTTCATCCATTCTAATTCCCTTTTCTGTCATTTTAAGGGTGCAACATTCAATTTTGGGATCGTGTTCAAATATTAAAGTGTAGTTGTTGTCATATGCCTTTTTAAGAAATGAAGTTTTTTCATTAAGTGTTGTCAATGCTCTTAAATCGTAACCCATTATGTAGGGTAGCGGTATATGCCCAACTGAAGGAATAAGGTCGGCCATATAAGCAAAGGTTTTGCCATTGTAATTAATAATTGGTAACAACATAGCCTCTGTATGTCCATTAACAATTTCAAAAGTTATGTTTTTAAAAGGGGAATTATTTGGATCAATAAACTTCACTTTACCTTGTATTTGTAGTGGCTCAAAATTCTCTTTTAGGAAAGAAGCTTTTTCACGGTCGTTTGGTTTCATTGCCCAATTCCAATGTGTTTCATTATGCCAATAAGTCGCATTTTTGAAAGCAGGTACTAATTCGTCATCAACTCTATTAATAGAACCGCCGCAATGATCAAAATGCAAGTGCGTGTGAATTACATCAGTTATATCATCGGCATTAACACCTTTCGCTTCAATTGATTTCATTAAACTATCTTCTCCATGAGGATGAAAATAACTGAAGAATTTTTCACTTTGCTTATCGCCTAAACCTGTATCAATTAAAATTAATCGATCATCAATTTCAATTAACAAGCAGCGCATCGCCCAAGTACATAAATTGTTTTCGTCAGCAGGATTTATTTTTTGCCACATTACTTTGGGCACCACGCCAAACATAGCGCCACCATCTAATTTAAAAAAGCCTGTATCAATTGTATGTATTTTCATTTAGCTAATTTTTTAATTAGTTTTCATATTTACATTTAAAACCCCAATTTCTTTTTAGGCTTAATTAGCTTAGCTGCCATTTTTATTGCTGTTATTGCTGCTTCAACGCCTTTGTTGCCGTGTTTGCCGCCAGCTCTTTCTTTTGCTTGCTCTTCTGTATTAGGTGTTAGTAAACCAAAAACAAAAGGAATACCTTTTACCAAATTCAAATTCATTAAAGCACTTGCAACAGATTGATTAATGTATTTATCATGATCGGTTTCACCCTTTATAACACAACCTAAAGTAATTACAGCATCTAACTTTTGTTGATCTGCAATTATTTTAGCACCTATTGGCATTTCATAAGCGCCAGGAACATATTCAATGTAAATGTTCTCTTCCTTTGCTCCGTGTTTCAGTAGTGTTTCAATGCAGCCATCTTTTAAAGCAAAAGTAATGTGTTGGTGATATTCACTAACAACAATGCCGAAACTCATCGCTTCGGCATTGGGAATATTGTTCGGATCGTAATCCGATAAATTTTTTAAGGCACTTGCCATACTTATTTATTATGATCCAACACGTGCTAAATATTTGGCAACATCTCTGCCTTCCGCACTATCTGGATATTCATTTTTAATAATTTCGTAATGCTTTTTTGCACCTTCCATATCACCATTTTGCTCTTTAGCTAAACCAGCACGGAAATGATACATTGGCGCAGTAACGTGGTTATCACTATTTGCTATTGCTTTTTCGTAATATTTTATGCCTTCATCAGTATTACCTAATTGCATATTAGCATCACCAATTCCGCCTAAAGCCATTGAGCTAACTACCATATCATTGCTGCTAAATTGCTTTAAATAATCAATAGCTTCTTCATAATTGCCCAAATTTAGGTAAGAAACACCGGCATAGTACTTCGCTAAGTTGCCAGCATCACTACTACCATAATCATCAATTACATCTAAAAAACCTGGGTAATTTCCATCGCCATTTAAAGCTAAATTAAAACTGTCTTTTTCAAAATAGTTTTGAGCTTCGTACAAATCTATTTGAGCATTTTTTTCTTTTGGAGGTACAATTAAGTTCTTCCAAATGTAAAAGCCTAAAATTCCAACTAACAATAAACCTAACAAACCAAAAATGGCTGTTTTATTTTTAGTTATAAAATCTTCAGCCTTACCGTACGATTCTTGTATGTCAAATATTTCTTCGTCTTCTTCTCTTCTGTTTTTGAAATCAGGATCTCCAAAAGCACCTTCTGTATTTTGTTTCTTAGTACCTTGATCTTTAATTCTTTTCTTCTTTGCCATTATATTTTACTAGCGTATTTAATATTAAGTTAAGTATGGATAGTTCGGCTGCATATAAACATCTTTATACAATTCCGAATCATCAGGAAATGGTGAATCATCAGCAAATTTAACACAGGCTTCAACTTGCTTTTTCACCTTATCATTAATTTCTTTTATCGCTTTTTCAGTAGCGTATTTCTTTTTGTAGATATCATCTAAAACTTGAATAATAGGATCTTGTGCTTTGTAAGATTCTACTTCTTCTTTAGTTCTATATTTTTGTGGGTCAGACATTGAATGCCCTTTATATCTATAAGTTCTTATTTCTAAAAATGTTGGACCTTTTCCACTTCTGGCTCTTTCAACAGCTTTTGTCATTGCTTTGTGTACCGCTACAGGATGCATACCATCTACTGGTTCAGAAGGCATTTCGTAGCCTAAACCTAATTTATATATGTCTTCAACATTTGTAGTTCTTTCTACTGAAGTACCCATTGCATAGCCATTATTTTCTACAATAAAGATGACGGGTATTTTCCAAGCCATTGCCATATTAAAGGTTTCATGCAAAGCACCTTGTCGTGCTGCACCGTCACCAAATAAGCAAACACAAACATTTTTTGTGCCTTTGTACATTTCAGCAAAAGCAATACCTGCACCCATAGGAATTTGTGCGCCAACAATACCATGTCCGCCATAAAATCCATTTTCTTTTGAAAAGAAGTGCATTGAACCACCTTTACCTTTTGAGCTGCCAGTCGCTTTTCCGAACAACTCCGCCATGCATTCATCTGGTGACATACCCCGAGCCAAGCCTAAACCATGGTCTCTATATGCTGTAATAATAGGATCTGTTTTTTCTGTAGCACTTACAATGCCCGCAGAAACAGCCTCTTGTCCAATGTATAAGTGGCAAAAGCCCCTTATTTTCTGTTGACCGTAAAGCATGCCGGCTTTTTCTTCGAATCTACGCTGTAATAGCATATTTTCGTACCACCATAAATAGGTCTCTTTTGTTATTTTCGTCTTTGCCATTTAAAAAGTTGTGCAAAGGTACATAATTTGAATATTATTGATGCATCCTTATTTACAGAATTTTTACGTTAATAACTTTAAAAATTATAATGAGCAAAGAATTTCTTGCTCTCCAAGCATAAATTGCTTTACTGGATTAAACGGTACAGGCAAAACAAATCTGTTAGATGCTATCTATTATATGTCAATTTGTAAGAGTTATTTTCCTTTAAAAGATGCTGATTTAATTAGGCATAATGAAGATTATTTTCGATTAGTTGGTCAATATAAACTATATGAAGAAACCGCTGAAATAGCCGTGGCGTATGGATTAAAGCGTAGAAAGCAACTAAGCAATAATGGTGAGAAAATAAATAAAGTGGCTGACCACATCGGATTTTTACCCGTTATGTTTATTTCACCCGATGATATTAGTTTAGTGAAAGGATATAGTAGCGAAAGGCGAAAAATATTGGACCAAGTGTTATGTCAGGCAGATAGAGTTTACTTAAATACGCTGAGCATTTTTCAAAAATCTTTACAACAAAGAAATTCGCATTTAAAAAATTGTAATCAAAAACCCGATATTAATCTATTAGAAACGTATAATGCTCAGTTAAATCAATATGGGCAAATTATTCACGATAGAAGAAAAGCCTTTTTAAAAGATATAATGAGTGAGTTTTTATCTATTTATAAGTTGATAAGTGCTGATATTGAAGCAGTTAACTATGAATATAGAAGTGATTTAAACACAAATGATTATTTATCTTTGTTAACAAATTGTTTACAAAAAGATATAATTTTAAAGC
>Ga0114956_1002799_pt1 | contig 13645 bp, 10 predicted proteins | sample MaitaG_FD_87304 | JGI IMG/M metagenome (GOLD analysis project Ga0114956, IMG submission 87304) | Marine algal microbial communities from Maine, USA - Maine_Asex2 metaG | ecosystem: Host-associated > Algae > Red algae > Unclassified | place: Maine, USA | collected 2015-01-05 | reverse complement strand
GTCGTCATGGCCAAGCCACAACACTCGCGCCGCGTCCTCTCGACCGTCGGCGAGGAACAGGGATGCGGTCTCGAGCCCGCCTCGTGCCGCCTGCCATCGGCCGTTGAACGACGCTCCCAGACCGGCGAACGTGGCTGCAAGAAGCGACACGAGGGCCAGCGCCGGAATCGCTTGGCGCCAGCCGAACCGATACGCCCGCAGATCGTGTTCGAACGACATCACACCCATCGCCGCCGCCAGCGCGACACCAAGTGCCGCCGGAACGAGGAGCACCTCAGGCCGCGGCAACGAGAACATCAGGAAGTCCTGCTGCTCGACCCACGCTGCGCCAACGCCCACCAGAATCAGCATCCAGGCCCGCGCCGACCAGATCAACCGCTCACCGCGGGCAATGACCAGCGCGAAGATGGCGACGGCCAGTACCGCCCAGCCGAGCGGGGCAGCGCCATGCGGGCCGGTGTGAAATCGGAACAGCTCATCGAGGCGGAGATCGCCGAGCGCCGTTGAACGAGCGCCGCCGATTCGGGCCCAGGTGCTCTTGCCAGACAGGAACGTCGTGCTCCATGGCAGATGCAATACAAAGGCGACTGCAGACGATCCGACGATGGTCAAGATCAATCGGTCGATGCGACCCGGGTGGCCGGTGATGAGCCCGCCGAGTACGACTGCGAAACCGATCAGCGCCAGCGTGATGAACGCGAACGGTACAAACGCCGACACGAGCGCCAAAATCAGGCCGAGGGCAACGATGTCGCGGAACCACGCCATCAGCCGGTCGAAGCCGACGAAGGGCCGGAGGTCGCCCGCGTTCGTGAGCCCCCGCAGCAGCCATGGGGCTGCGGCAAAGAGCGCGAGCGCGTCCCATGCCCCGCTGACCAAAGCGTTGTACGGCAACGGAATCGACACGTAGACGAGCGGGGCAAGGGCCCGAGCCCCAAGCGACTCGAACGACCAGGTAAACCGGGCGATCCCGATCGCACCGATAATGATCATGCCGACCGTCAGCAGGGTGCGAAGCAGACCCATCTGACCGAGCAGCACATTGCCAGCGAAGGCCAGCAGCGCCATCGAGGTCGGGGCAAAACCTTCTGAACCGAGTCCCCCCGAGCGGTAACTGCTGAACCAGTCACTCCACAATGTGGTCGGGCCACTCGGGAAGGCGGCGAGGCCGTTGATCACCGGAACGCCATCGGTGATCAGGTGCCGGCTTCCGAATGCGACGACGGCCACGATGCCGACCCAAACCGCACCGAGGACCCGGCCCTGCGCACTCGCAACGAGCGAGGCGATCGCACCGACGAGACCGGAGTTTGCTGCCCCGGATTCGGCGCGCTCTCGCACAAAGCGGTTGACGACCTCGAAACCGCGAACTTGCAGGCTGCGTACTTCAGAGTCGCCGAGTTTTCGAAGCGCCGACAGTTCGCGACGTCGTTTGATGATCGCTCCGGAGTTCGCGAAGTTCCACGTCCATGCCGACACAACGGTCGATGCGCTGGCAACGCGGCCCATCGCGAGGAGATAGAGGATCGTGCCGAACGACAACAACATCGCTTGGGGCACGACGAGGATCGAATGCAGCGCGCCGTAGTTCGACAACACCGAGCGCACTTGGTGGCGACGAACGAGGTTGGTTGGTTCGTCGTCGAGCCGATCCGAGAGTTGCTGGCGATGCCGGACAACGGCACTCGGAACGATGAGCACTCGGGCGCCCGCAACATGGGCTCGCCAACACAGATCGATATGTTCGCCGCGGAAGCTCATGCCACCGTCGAATCCATCGAGCGCGTTGAAAAGGTCGGATCGAATCAACATCGCGCCGCCGGGTATGGCGAAGACGTCGCGCACCGCGTCGTGCTGTTCCTGGTCGAACTCACCCGGGATTGCGTGGGGCGCATACGCCCCGGTCTTGTCGATGCCGACGCCGACTTGCAGGATCAATCGAGGATCGTTCCAGTCGACCAGCTTCGGGCCAACGATGCCGGCATTCGAGCGAATCGACTCTTCGAGCATGCGGCTGATCGCGTCGGGTTCGAGCGCAACGTCGTCGTGACAGATGAGCAGATACGGCGACAATCGGCCGTCGAGGACTTCGTTTGCCGCTTTGGCAAAACCTGGCTCGCCAACGAGTCGGACGGTGACCGCTTCAGGAAGCACCTCAAGAATGCGCTCTTCGGACGATTCACGGCCCGTATCGACGAAGAGATAGCTGATACGGGGATAGTCCTGCGCGTCGAGTGAGTCGAGCACTTCCTCGAACCACGGGCCAGGGTCGTGCGTGACCATCACCACCGTGATCGGCGGTGCGGCCACTGGCTGAGTCGGTTCGCGACCCGAGGGGCCATGGGGCCGATGGGCGTCTTCCACAGTGGGCGCAGAGTACCCTGAACACGAGCCTTTTATGGGTACCCCTCTGGGGGAAACCAGCCGTATCCCACCTCTCATCACGAACGGTTTGCAATGACCGACACGCCGGAAGATCTCGTACCCGACTGGCTCCGCTCCGCGGGCGAACTCGGGGTGGGATCGGCCATTCTTGCCATGCGGCGTTTCAACATCGCTCGATCCGAGATCAACGAACAATGGCCGGCCGCCGGCGCGGCGATCGACGAAGCGTTCGAGCGAGTCGAAGACTTCGTCGAGGAGGTCGGAGAACCGGTCGGCGAACAACTCGATCAGCTACTCAAGGCGGTGGAAGGCATCGCACCAGCCGGCATCAGCTCGGCGGCATCGCTCGGCCGCGATGCAATCGCCAAGCTGCCCGTACTTGCGCGTCTTGCCGGGCTCACCAGCTCGCCGAACGGGTCGTCATAAGCCCCGCCCGAGTCCACGGCACCATCACCGCCGTCGTACTGGCCAGCCGCTTGCCGCAACACCGCGAATGACGGGTCAGCTTCGGGTGGCGTTCGACGCCGCTCCCCTCCTACCGCCGCATACGGGCATCGGTCGCGTCACCGACGAGCTCATCCGCCGTCTCGCGACGCGTGATGACCTCGAACTGACGTCGTACGTCCTTGGCATTCGCGGTCGCGATGGTCTTGCCGACGCGCTCCCCGGCGGGGTTCGGCAGGCGTCACGTCGGATGCCGGCGCGGCCGATGCGCCAGAGTTGGCTCCATACCGGACAACCCCGCTTTGAGCGCATGGTCGGCACCTTCGACCTCGTTCACGGAACAAACTTCATCGTCCCGCCGACGACACGAACCCCGACGCTCGTGACCGTGCACGATCTCGTCGCGCTGCTGCACCCCGACGTCGTTGAACACCACAGCCGCATCTACCCCCAGCTGATCGCGAAGGCGATCGAACGCGGCGCGTGGGTCCAGGTCGCCTCCGACTGGGTTGCAAACGAGGTCCGATCCGCGTTTCCAATCAGCGCCGAGCGAGTCGTCACGATTGCGAATGGCGTCACACCGGTCATGGGGGGCGACGCCGCAGCCGGCCGCGCAACGGTCGGATTCGAGCGCTACATCCTGGCGATGGGAACCATCGAGCCTTCGAAGTGCTACCCCGACCTGATCGCTGCGTTCGACGAGGTCGCCGCCGTCGACGACGAAGTCGGCCTCGTCATCGTCGGCAAACTTGGCTGGGGTAGCGACGCGTTCAAAGCGGCCCTCACTGCAGCCAACTATGCAGATCGCATTCGACACCTCGGCTGGATCGACGAGCCCGCGAGCGTGTTGCGAGGAGCGACCGTGCTCGCGTACCCATCGCTGTACGAAGGCTTCGGACTTCCACCGCTCGAAGCAATGACCGCCGACATCCCCGTCGTCACGACCCGTGCGGGTGCAGTCCCCGAGGTGGTGGGCGACGCAGCCATCGTTGTTCCGGTCGGCGATATCGACGAGCTCGCAGCAGCGCTCGTGCGGGTGGTCTCGGATCAAGCGCTCCGGGATCAGCTGATCGCAGCCGGACGCACGCGCGTCAAGCGCTACAGCTGGGATGTTGCCGCCGAGCAACACGCCCGGCTCTACCATCGGGTCGCAGATGCCTCAGCCTGACGATTCCCCCACTACCTCGACCCTCGACGCGACCTCCACATCTGAGGCTCCAACGGTCACGGTGTTGTGCGGCGGGGTCGGCGCAGCCAGGTTCCTTCGCGGCCTCATGCGGGTCGTGCCGCAGGCCAACATCACGGCCATCGTCAATACTGCAGACGACACGGTGCTGCACGGGCTCCACATCTCGCCAGACATCGACACGTGTATCTACACGATGGCCGAGGCCATCAATACCGAGACGGGTTGGGGCCTCGCGAACGAGACCTGGCAGGCGATGGAGACCCTCGAGCGCTACGGGGGCATCACCTGGTTTGGGCTTGGCGACCGCGATCTCGGCACCCACCTATATCGCACCCACCGGCTCGCCGAGGGCGCAGGACTAACGACCGTGACTGCCGAAATCGCTGCCGCGTGGGCCCTCTCGGTGCGGGTTCTGCCCGTGACCGAGCACCGAATCGAAACCCGGGTGACGGTCGTCGACGAAGGCGAGATTGGCTTCCAGGAGTACTTTGTTCGACGTCAGCACGACGTTGCCGTCAGGGCAATACGTTTCGCCGGAGCGGGGGCCACGACCCCGGGGCCCGGAACGTTGGAGGCAATCGATGCAGCCGATGTTGTCGTCATCGCTCCGTCGAATCCCATCGTCTCCATCGGGCCGTTATTGGCCGTCCCGGGCATCCGCGAGGCGCTCACGGCGCGTCGCTCGCATACCGTCGCTATTTCACCCATCGTCGACGGCGCGGCACTCAAAGGACCCGCCGACCGCATGCTGCGCGAGTTGGGCCATGAACCGTCGGTCGCTGGCGTCGCCAACCTGTATGCCGACATCGCCGCATCGCTCGTCATCGACGAAGCCGACGCCGCGCGGGAACCGTCGGTCACCGCCTCCGGAATCGGCTGCATCGTTGCCCCAACGATCATGAGCGATGCCGACAAGGCCGCCGATCTTGCCCGTCTCGTACTCAAGAGCGCATCGAGCGCATGAACCTACCCGCCCCGAACAAAGGACCGAGCAGTTGACACGTCTCGACATCTTTCCCGTCGACGGACTACCCGAGATCGGCCGCGGCGACGACATTGCCGCCATGATTTGTGACGCGGTCGAGCTCGTCGACGGTGACATCGTGATCGTGACCCAGAAGATCATCTCGAAGGCCGAGGGCAAGATCGTCGAGATCGATGCGACCGACCCCCTGAGCCATAAACCATTGGTCGAACAAGAATCGGTGCGCATCCTGCGTCGGCGCGGCGAACTGATCATTAGCGAAACAAAACATGGCTTCGTGTGCGCAAACGCGGGCATCGACCTCTCGAATGTCGAACGGGGCACAGCCGCACTCCTGCCCGACGACTCGGACCGATCGGCCCGCCGTATCCGCGATCGCATTCGCGGCCGATTCGGCGTTGGAGTTGGCGTCATCATCTCCGACACCTTCGGACGTCCGTGGAGGCGAGGCGTCACCGATGTTGCAATCGGTTCCGCCGGCGTCCAAGTCATCCTCGATCTGCGCGGTACCCCTGACGCGCTCGGTCGCGAGATGCAGGTGACCGAGGTTGCCCTCGTCGACGAACTCGCGAGTGCTGCAGAACTCGTCATGGGAAAGTCGACGGGTATCCCGGTTGCCATCATCCGAGGCGGTCCCGCCGAATGGCTCGGAGAGTCGAACGTCCGCGAAGATATCGTGCGCGCGCCCAGCGACGATTTGTTTCGTTAACAGCCCATTTCGCAGTATCGACGCACCTGATCTCCGTAGAGCGATGGCACCGGCTACGTTGTCGAAGGCGCGGGACGGCGGGGTACGAACCTTATGAGTCCAACGATTTCACGATTTCGTTGAAGAGAGGCACCACCCATGCGTTCGACTTCGATCCGATTCGCTCTCCTAGGCATCTTGTCCTTACTCGCTTTATTCGTGCAGCCAGTCACGGTCTCCGCCCAAGAGGGTGTGACGTACCGTTTTTTCCCGAGCTTCAACCCGGCCACGGGCGCTGATGGCTGGGGGCCCACGCTCGCCGACGGCGGAGGCATCCCGTATTACATCCACTCGAGTATGTCCTCGTGGGTCGGTCCGATTCAGCGGGCGGTCGCGACTTGGGAGAACGACTCCGGGTCCGATATCCGCTTTGCGTACTTGGGTCTGACCGGAACCCATGCCGAACTCGGCGACTCAGGCGACTCCGTCAATGTCATCGGACCTGATCGCGGCGTACTCTCGGATCAGGGCACCGCCGCTTTGGCAACCTTCTCCGAAGCGTCGGGTGCCCGACTCGTCAGAGGTCAGTTCGTTCCATTTGTTGAGCAGAAGTTCGACATCAAGCTGAACACGAACGTCAACACTGGCCTTGGCACGAGCGCCAATGTCACCGATGTCGAGTCGGTCGTACTCCACGAACTCGGTCATGTCCTCGGCCTCGACCACATCGACGACACCGCCCAGGTCATGCATCCGGTGATCCCCGTCGGCAGCCCGCAGCGGTCACTCGGCCCGGGTGAGCGCGCCGCGATGCGCTTGTTATACCCGCCGACGGGATCGGCTGCGCCGACCTGCGTCGGCGTCGCGGCGACGATCTACAACGTCACCGGCACCGTTCGGGGAACCGGCGGCCGTGATGTCATCGTGACCGGAGCAGGCGCCCAAACAATCTATGGCAACGGCGGCAACGACCTGATCTGTGCCGGCGGTGGCAACGACATAATCTACGGCGGGCCAGGAAACGACGAGATCTACGGTCAAAACGGCGCCGACACGATGTTCGGCGGCGACGGCGTCGACAAGCTGCTCGGCGGCCCGGGTTACGACAACCTCAACGGCGACGCTGGGAACGACATCTTGAACGGCGCCGGCGGCAACGACACGCTCCGCGGCGGCGCCGGCAACGACGCCATCTACGGCAAACCCGGCCACGACATGATGTACGGCGATGCCGGTATCGACGAGATCTACGCTGCGTCTGGCAACGACAAAGCGTGGGGTGGCGCCGGTAATGACCGAATGCAAGGCGCGGGCGGCAACGACGAGATGCACGGCGGCGCCGGCAACGACACGTTGTACGGCCAGAACAACGACGACGATCTATACGGCGATGACGGCGACGACACGATCTATGCCGCGGCCGGAAACGACTACGTCGACGGCGGAAACCAGAACGACAACCTGCAGGGCGGTGGCGGCAACGACACCATCATCGGCGGGCCCGGCAACGATTTGCTCTTCGGTCAGAGTGGTCGAGACACGCTCGACGGTGGCAACGGCGCGGACCGGTGCTTCGGTGGCGAAGTTGGCAACACCGGCTGCTAACACCGATCGAACCAGGCAGGTCCTACCGGGCTGAACGATTCAGACTTGCTGACTCACCTGCATACAGGCAACACCCTCAACGCTCGACAACAACGGCCTGCCGCTGTTGTCAATTTGAGGGTTTGTCATGCCATCCACGAGCCGGTTCCGGGTCGCCACAGCACTGCTGATCGGCGCACTTGCGCTCATCGCTACAACGACGAGCGCAAGTGCGACATCGGCGCCAACTGACTTGGCCTTTGAGATCCGCGTCCAAGCCATTGCGTCGAGCATCGTCGAAGGTGAGGTCATCAGCCAGCGATACGTGACCACATCGACAGGAGCGCAGACCGAAACTGCGGTTCGCGTCGCCGACTGGCAGCGAGGCTCCGGCGATGATGTCATCACCGTCGTTACCGAAGGCGGCATCACCAACACCGGCCTGATCCACAACGTGAGCCATCAGCCAACGCTCGACGTTGGTGCTGATGTTCAGCTGGCATTGCACGACTGGAACTCGTGGGGTGTTGGTTCCTCCTTCACCGTGGTCGGTGGCACCGCAGGTGCGCTCAACGCAACCACTGGCGAACAAGTGCCGGCAAAGATCATCACGACGACGGCCGAACAGCAGCCGACGTACGTACTCAACGGCGACTCGTGGACGTATCCGCTCGCGGCGCCAATCGAGTTCAAGATCAACCCCAATAGCGCAGATATCAGCGGCACCGGCGAGAGCAACGCGATCAACGCCGCGGTCGCCGCATGGGAAACAGCATCGGGAATCGACTTCACAAACACCGGTACGAACTCGATCACGGTCGCCGACCCGAACGACTTCATCAACACCGTGTTCTGGGCCGACACGCCAAACCCGGCCCACACCTTCCTTGCGAAAGCCTCGTGGTACGAATACGTGAACGACCCTGGCACGATCGTTGGCTTCGACGTGCACTTCAACAACGATCATCGCTGGGCGACCACCTCAACAACCGGGCGCTTCGACATTCAGTCAGTCGCGCTGCATGAGCTTGGCCACGCGATCGGGCTCGACCACACCACAAGCACCGCCGAGGTCATGTTCAGTTCGTTAGCACCCGCGACCCTGCACCGTTCGCTCGGCAGCGGTGATGTCGCCGGCGCCCAGCACCTCTACCCGGAAGCGACCTCGCCAAGCTGCGTGGGTTCGATCGCCACAGTTATCGGGACCCACGGCGACGACTTGTTGACCGGAACGAACGGCGATGACGTGTTCGTCGGTCTTGGCGGCGACGACACCATCTATGGCAACGGCGGCAATGACCTGATCTGCGGCGGATCCGGACACGACACGGTGCACGGCGGCACCGGGAACGACACCGTGTACGGCCAGAGCGGTTCCGACTCACTACGAGGCGACGCCGGCAACGACGAGCTCTTCGGCGGCACCGGGTACGACACGTTAGAAGGCGGCGACGGTAACGACCGACTGCAGGGCGCAGGCGGCAACGACCTGTTGCGAGGCGGCGACGGCGACGATGTGCTCTGGGGCAAACCCGGCAACGACATGATGTACGGCGATGACGGCGACGACGAAATGTACGCCGCATCGGGCGATGACGTCGCCTACGGCGGCAACGGCCGCGATTCAATCCAGGGCGCGGGTGGCAACGATGAACTACATGGCGGCGCCGATGACGACGTCCTGTTCGGCCAGAACAACAACGATGACCTGTTCGGCGATGCGGGCAACGACACGATCTATGCCGCCGCCGGTAACGACTCGCTCGACGGTGGCGCGGGCGCCGACAACCTCCAAGGCGGTGGCGGCAACGACACTATCGATGGTGGCACCGGCAACGACATCCTCTACGGGCAGAGCGGCGTCAACAATCTCAACGGCGGCACTGGTACCGACTCGTGTTTTGCCGGCGGCACCGGCAGCACGGTCCGGTCTTGCTAGCCAGTTGCATCCTGCTCGCGCAGCCATGGCGGCGAGCCTTTGGTACCGGGCCAGCGCGGCGACATCGCGCTCGCGCAGCCATGGCTACGGGCCCTCGCTACGCGGTGTGGCGCAGGTTTAGGTGCTTTCGCTGGGGGGAGCGCTGCGTTCGTCTTCGAGACCGAGTTCGACGTTGATGCGACTGCTGGAATCAGCCTTCGCGTCGCCGCCGACCCCGAATTGCATCTCGATGTTGTGCGCTTCGCACACTGCGGCTTCGGGCACGAACTCGGGCGCCCGGTCACCGCCGTTGCCGAAGACCAACGCATGGTCGGGGTACCGCTCGGCCACCTGAGCAAGGCTGGCCGAAACGGTGCGATCTTCATCGATGGCGACAAACGCATCGTCGACAAGTTCGAGCGCCCGCACAATACGCAGCCGATCCTTCTCGTCGATGATGATCTTGCCTTTCTTGATCATCTGCTGCGCGTTGTTGTTCACGACGACGATGAGGTGATCGCCACGCGATGCGGCGTCCTCGATCATGTCGAGATGCCCCACATGTAACGGGCTGAAGTAACCGCTGATAACCACGGCGACAGGCTTGCTCATGATTTCACCAATTCCGAAATTGGGAGATGCGAACGTTATTCGCTGGACTCAGTTTCTTCGGCAGGTTCAACATCGAATGTGATGTCTTCTTCAACGTCGCCGATATCGACCGGGCTCTGGCTGGTGATAACCGTCGATACCGCGTTGAGCGTTTCGAAACGTTCCGCCGGCGGAATCGGGATCTCCGCGTCGAGCGGGGCCAACGCGATGATGTAGACCTCGCGGTCGTTCATGAAGCGAATCGACGGTAGGTCTTCGGTGAAGATCTCGGGGTCTTCGTTCTCGACTTGGAAGTCGAATGTCCATTTGCGGACGTGAATGACCGCTTCCTCGCCGCCACATTCGACGCCTTCTTCGAGCACGGCACCCGTGTCGAGGACGATCGTGTCGGGAGTGATCTCTACGTTCATCGAGTCGAGGAATTTCACGAGCTGAGCGTCGGGACCATCGGAGCGATCGAACCACGGATGGATGTGCATCACACCGTCTTGGTGAGAGTGGATGCCTTCTTCGTCCTCTTGTGACAGGAAGGGAGGCAGGTACCCACCGGCGCCATCGTTGAGCGTGCAGTCATACAAGCCGTAGACCGCGTGCCAGTGATCGCGGTTCTGAACCGGCTTGACCTCGGCCTCGCGGTTGACGCGGGCGTAGGTCACCAGCAGCAGGCCGAGAATGCAGATGAGGCCAACGATTGCCGGGAAGCCAAGTCGCGACGACATGCTGAGGTCGCGTGAGTTCCCGGTCTCAGCCGCACGAGCGACCTTCTTGACCGCGGAGCTTGACTTGTCGGGCTTCGCCTTGTTCTTGGCGGCCTTGGGCTCACCGGATCCATCGGTCTCGATGGTCCGCTTGTTCTGACCGCCGTAGCCACGCTCTTTCTTGGCCTTCGGCTCGATCTTCGGAGCATCGGCCGAGGTACGGATCTGCTTCTTCACCTTCTTCGCAGCCCCGCCGGCGGCGGCGACGCCACCTGCGGCTGCAGCCGCGGCCGATCCGCTGATCCCAGCACCATCATCGGCAAGATCTGCGGCGGAATCGGCGAGATCGTCGCCCTGATCGCCCAGGTCGCCGACCACATCGGTCGCATCGACGTCGGCCGCCTCGTCGAGAGTTCCGCCAGTTTCAAGGTCGCCGTCGTGGTCGAGGGCGTCAGTCAGTTCGGCATCGCCGGTGAGGGCTTCATCAAGCGCCTCGGCTGCGTCGTCCGCAGCCTTGTCGATACCCGAGTCGTCTTCAGTCATAGGGAAAACACGCTATCCGGACAATTCGGGTTATTGGTGGCGCGTCACGCCTTCGAGCAGGTCCGAATACTGCCGTGCGATGTCGGCGGCCGTCGGCCACGTTTCCACACGGGCCCGAGCGTTCGACGCTTGTCGCCGGCGCATCGCCGAATCATCGACCAACGTCGTGATCGCAGCGGCCAATGCATCGGCATCGTGACCAACCGATAGGCCGGCATCAGCGTCGCGGACGAGGCGGTCGATTTCGCTCCCCGGATCGACACAAGCAATGACCGCCCGCCCGGCCGCCATGACCGAATAGAGCTTGGATGGCACGCTGACCTCAGATAAGCCGGGTTTCAGGAGAACGAGGTGGATATCGGCCGCTGCGAGCGTCTCGGGCAGCTTGTCGGCCGGTTGATAGTCAACGAAACGTACGTTGGGAAGATGCGCAGCAGCGGTCTGGAGCGACATTCGCTGGACCCCTTCGCCGTTGACCACAAGCACGATGTCATCACGGTGCCGGAGGTGCTCGGCTGCCCCGATCAGCAGATCGAAAGCCTGTGAATGACCGACGTTGCCCGCATACATCACCACGTGTTTGCCGACGAGTTCGTGCTCGCGCCGGTAGGCGTTGTCAGTTGGTTCTGGTCGAATGCCTGCGATGTCGGCAAAGTTCGGAATGACGTGCACCGGCGTCGAGACCCGATTGCCGGTCCGACGTTCAATGCCCTTGGCCAACTCATCGGACAACACCGTGATCGCGGTTGCCCGCTTGTAACAAAATCGCTCGAGCGCTTCGAAGACGGCGATCGCTCGGCGGTTCGAGATCGCCCCAACCGCGACAGCCGCCGCCGGGAACACGTCCTGCAGATTAAGCACGAGCGGGATGCCGAAACGTCGGGCCGCCGCCCACCCACTGATGGCAAGCGTTAGCGGTGGCGACATCACCAGCACGGCGTCGGGTCGCGGTCGACGAGCGGAAGCGTCAACAGCGGCAATCGACGAGAACCCAACGAACGCCGCGGCCCGGGCGACGAGATTGGCTTTGTCGGCCGGAAACGGATGGAGACGAGCGATCGAACCCCACGGAGTCTCGACCTTGCGACGGATGCGGCCCGACCAGCCTGGTTCTATCGCGTGGCGTCGGTACCAGGGCAACGAGGTGATGACGTCGACCTCCCAACCGAGGATGATGAGTTCATCGACAAGGCGGGTCATCACAACACCGGTCGGCGCGGTGTCCGGCTTGAAGTGTGGGCAGAGAACGAGCAGCCTCATCGCAGTTCGTTCAGCGTGGTTCGGTACACGGCGCCAAGCCGTTCGCTGCACGGCATCGGCGCGAACTCGGCCGCCCGTTCGCGTCCGTCGCGAACGAGTCCGACGCGGAGGTCGTCGTCGGCGAGCACTCGTTCGATCGCCGCCGCCCAACCCGCAGCGTCCTCGGGTTCGACAAGCAGCCCGGCCTCACCGACGACCTCCGGGATAGCCGTGGCGTGTGCAGCGATCACGGGAACACCGCGGACCATCGCCTCGATCAGTGGCAGGCCGAAGCCTTCAAACCTCGAAGGAAACACCAGCGCCGCAGCATTGGCGAACAGCGCGGCGAATTCGCGGCCCGGCACTCGCCCGAGCACCCGCACCCGGTCGCCGAGCGATCGAGCGGCAATGGCGCGATCGATGTCGGGTTGGGCGGCGTCCGGTCGGCCGGTGAATACAAGCTGGACGTCTGGTCTGTGCATCGCGGCGACGGCCTCGACAAGAACGGCGTGGTTCTTGTGCCGATATGAAATCGCCGGGTAGAGCACGTACGGCGACCGGACGCCGAAGCTCGCCAACACGGCCTGATCCGCGACGCTCATCTCCGACACCGGCTGTTTCGCCTGAGCGCCGAGGGCTCCGCCCGAGTGGCTCGACGACACGACGTGTACCCGATCCGCATCGATACCGAATCGATCGATGACCTGGTCGGCGACGAACGCACTCGGCGTCATCAGCCGATGGGCCCGCTCGACCGATGCCGGAATCTGGTGGGCAAGCCACCGAGCCTTTGGAGCCGAGAACAGCGACGGGTCCTGGAGCGGCAACAAGTCATGAATCGTCAGCAGCGAGGGTGGCGCGAGGCCCGCCGGCACCGTTCCGCCGAAGTGATGCACGAACGCTGAAGTACGGGTCTGGCGGCGAAGCCACGACCGCTCCGCGACAACGCGTGGCAATCGCCGGCGACCAGACACCGGCGCCTCGTACAACATGGCGCTCGATCCGAGCTCGGGATGGGCCGAACGCAGACCACGAAGCCCAAACAACTCGAGCGAGAATTCCGGCATCGATCCGAACGGCGCGAGCAGTCGAGTCGCATACTCCTCGGTTCCGCCAACATCACCAGCGACCATCCACAGCAGATTGATACCAATCGAGCGACTCATGGAACCGGCGAGATACTGACGGTCACGCGCATGCTGGAAGCGGCGAGATACTGACGGTCACGCGCATGCTGGAAGCGGCGAGATACTGACGGTCACGCGCATGCTGGAAGCGGCGTTGCTTCGGGCGCGGGTTCGCTCACATCAGCGCCCGCTTCGTCATCGACCTCGGCGCCCACTCCGACGCTCGTCTCCTC
>Ga0114956_1002798_pt1 | contig 13646 bp, 8 predicted proteins | sample MaitaG_FD_87304 | JGI IMG/M metagenome (GOLD analysis project Ga0114956, IMG submission 87304) | Marine algal microbial communities from Maine, USA - Maine_Asex2 metaG | ecosystem: Host-associated > Algae > Red algae > Unclassified | place: Maine, USA | collected 2015-01-05 | reverse complement strand
GGAACAATTGCAAATAGAAGCTGCTGAGTCAAAAGAAGCTGTTAATTCGCTGAGGGCCAGCGAGGAATCTTTTTTGCGGCTCCGGAAAGAATCCGAGTGCGAAATGGCTGAGAGTGCAAGCGAACTGAAGAAGGAGCAGACTTTACGATCCAAGTTTGAAGAAGCGGTTGTGAACTTGAAGCAAGATCTGGTTACCCAAACAGAAGTCTCTGCACAGCTTGAGATCAAGTTGCGAGAGACCAAGCAAGCGGGTGTTTCACGTAGTGAGATTGAACAACAGTTGGCAACGAAACTGCGAGCTGAGTTAAATGAACTAGAACAGGAGCTTGAATTTCAATCCGCAGCTTTCTCAAAACTCGAATCTGCCCTGCTGAAATCAGAGCAATCGCTCGTTGCCGCTCACGCTCAAGAGGAGAAACGAGAAGCTGAGCAGCAATCAGACTTAGAGGCATTGCAAAAAGAGATTGAAACTCGCGTCACAGCATTCTCGAAACTCGAAGCTGATTTACTCGATGCAGAAGAAGCGCTTGCTGCTTCTTGGGCACAAAAAAGTAAGCGAGAGTCGGAGTTACAGGCTGATGTAGATCGTTTGGAAAGGGAGTTCAGCTCACAGGAGTCAATCGTTGCCAAACTTGAGGCCGATCTTTCGAAGGCTGATCAATTCAATAGTACTGGCAAAGTAATTGAGCAGCAACGCGACGAACTACAAGCCAAAGTAGAAAGTTTGGAACAAGAGCTTGATCGCCGTGCTGTTGCGTTTGCCAGCCTCGAAGCCGATTTATCAAAGGCTAAGAAATCTCTCGTCGAGAAACAGACCAGCGGGGGACAGCACGTGATAGAATTGCAAACTCACGTGCAACGCATGCAGGAGGAGATTAAACTGTTACGTTCGGAATTGGATGCCGAGCAAGCCCTTGGTTTAGAGTCTGTTAAAAAATTATCCGCAACCGAATTGCAGATTCAAACTCTCGTGGAGGAATTGTCGGTCGCTTCCATCAATCGGTCGAATTACCAATCGCTCGCCAGCAAAGTCGTCAGTTATGAAAATCTCAACCGTGAGAATGAGTTAAAAATCAAAGATCTGACCGGTCAGAATAGTCGCATGTCAGACCTTGCAACGGAGTATTTTGAAAATTTCAAAGGGCTTAGAGATGAATTGAATGACCAAGTCAAATTGGTTGCGATGCTTCAGAAACGACTTGAATATGCCCAAAGCAGCGTTAGTGTTCAGCCTGACGTTGATGGGGCTGACTTGGAAAATCGACTCCACCCACAAGAGCTATCGGATCTGGTTCAGCAGCATGCTCGTGACCATGTATTAAAGTTAAAATCGGACTTCGAGATTCTTATAAAGCGAAAAAATAAAATTATTCGAAAGCTGCGAAAAGAGAAAGCAAATAACAGCAACGGAAAAAGTCTGGAATCAGATGGTATCCTGGCGTCCAATGGCCACGCAGATGCTGCCGATTTAAATCGCCTGCGGGTCAACGCTCCTAGTTAATCGTGGATGGTCGTATCCGACAGTTGGATTTTAAAAATGTATGAACACAAGCACGACGCGGCAGCAAGTAGGTACGCAAGTGCTGTGAAAAGCACACTCGCGCTGCGAATTTTTTCGGGACGTACGTTCGGAACGGAAACATAATTAGACCCTCGCGCGGTCGTGCGCAGCAACCTTACCATTGCTCGCTGATGGGGCCTCTGTTTAGTTGGACAGCGCCATATTTGGATCAAAATCTTTGTGATTAACGTGGTAACGAAATGTGAGCGGCAAGGCGCCAGCCGCCGATTTTACCCGCCATTCACCGGCGGCTAGCGCCTTGTCGCTCACGAAAGTGGCGCTGTCCAATTAGGATCAGTCACAAATTAAGTTCCCGATTTGGAGTAGTGGGATTCGCCAGAATTCCTAAGGCTAAAAAGAAATTCTGGCGAATCCCACTACCCTCCATAAGTCAATTCAGCGCTAAAAAGTTGCAGCTCGCAAAATGCGGAAGTTATTTCGTGACTAGTCCTTAGTTAATGCTTACCAAATTTTCCCATGCATCGATCAGGAGATTCGACGCGCGGTCGATTTCTTCTTCGGACGTTGTCCACCCAACAGAAAGCCGCACGGTTCCCGCCATTTGAGCATCGCTGAGCCCCATCGAGGACAGCGTCGATGAACCGAAGACTTCACCGCTATGGCACGCCGCTCCGGTGGAGGCACAAATCTCTGGCACTCGCCGCAGCAATTCGTCGCCGATGACTTCGGGGAAGCTGACGCTGAGCGTATTGGGCAATCGTTCGGCGGCCAGACCATTCACTTTCAACCGTGGAATGCTATGGCTGAGGTTATCGTACAGGCGGTCTCGCAGTTCGGTCATTTTTTCAACGGATTCATCCAAACTTTTGGAGACCAACAAAGCGGCTTGACCAAGTCCGACGATGTACGGCGTGTTTTCGGTGCCGCCTCTGAATCCTTGCTCGTGCCCTGCCCCGTGCAGCAACGATTCCAGCCCCAAACCTTCACGCACAAACAGCACGCCTATTCCTTTGGGTCCATAAAACTTATGGCCGGCGATCGTGAGCATATCAACGTCCATAAAATCGACCATGACAGGAATCTTCCCAGTCGTTTGAGAAGCATCAGAGTGCAACAGAATGTTTCGCGCACGGCAGACTTCCGATATCTCTCGGATAGGTTGAATTGTGCCGATTTCATTGTTGGCGTGCATGACACTGACCAACTTCGTGTTGGGACGAATGGCGGCTTCGACGTCTGCGGGCCGGATAACTCCGTTTTCATCGCAGGGCACAATCGTCAGCTCGCACCCCATGCGTTCGAGAAATTTGGCAGGTTCAGAAATCGCGGGATGTTCAATGGATGAAATCACAAGATGGCCGCTCGCCTGCCCCTCTGCCAACATCACCCCTTTGAGCGCGAGATTGTTCGCCTCGGTACCACAGCCGGTGAAGATGACTTCGTTTCGGTCGCAACCGATCAACCCCGCGATCTTACATCGAGCATCTTCGATGGCCTCGCTGGCGGCGCGCCCCAAGGCGTGAGAGCTGGATGGGTTGCCGTAATGATTGGAAAAGAACGGCAACATCGCTTCGATGACACTCGGCGCGATCGGCGTTGTGGCGTTGTAGTCTAAATAGATCTGTCGCATTGTTATGGCTAAGTAATCGAGTGTTTGAAATTGAGTGAAAAATTTTCTACGGCGATTGATAAACGGTGCAATATGATTCGAACAGGCTGTCACTGACTATCGAATTACGCCAATTTCTGCAATCGGCGGAGAATCCACTCAGCGGCCAGGCAAGCCGTCAAAATGCCTAAGCCCCACATCATAAACTTGCGTTTGAAAAACCGATCAAAAGTTCCCGCGATTATCGTTTCCTGATCCTGAGGCGGGATCAAATGCGCTGTTGATTCCGGATGGTCGGACTGTAAGGTGAAATCTCCGGGGGATTTGAAATATGTTCCACCCGTATTTTTAGCAATTTTCGACAACACCACATCGTTTCGCTGGGGTTTCTCTTTCTCCAGATCTGGGATTGAGGCGATGACCGTTGTGGTCAGCACATCTAAATTTGGACTTTCGGGAATCGCCAAATTGATTCGATACTCGCCTTCGCTGCCAGCAACGAAATTGCCTTGGAAGCTACCCGGTGTTGCGGCGTTTGGATTGGATCGTAGCAGGACCGACTGAGTCAGCTTTCCTGGCGTAATCAAATGCGCTTCGACCTGCGGGTAATCCAGCGGTTGATCTTGGGCATTTTTAAGAATCGCCTGAACCTCGATTGTGTCACCCATCCAACAACGCTCGCGATCGGTCAACAATACCCCGCGTGTTGAATCACGCGCCAGACGACCTTGGCTGGCCCAGCGAATGAGTTTGGTATAATACTGCTCGAAATAATCCACATCCAAGCGTCGAACTCGCCACATCTCACCGCTGGCTTGAAAAAATACTCGTCCCGCTCCGTAGAATTGGCTGGCCAAATAGATTGGTAACTGATCGTCGATGGCAGTTTCGGGATCGGCAAAGTAAGCCAGTATTTCCGCACCGGACTTTGCATCGTTAACGGCGTAGTAACCAAACACGCCGTCGAACTTTGCCCAAGTTTCTTGACTCTCTCCGGCTGAATCCCCGATCCAAACGAACTCAGCCGATCGCCCCTGCCGAGTGAATTCCAGCGGAAACGCGCTCGCGCCGCCGAACCGACCGAGTTTTAACACTGATGACCCTTGGCTGTAGAACGAGACGGGGTAAAGTTTCCGCACAGTGTCGATCGAATCGTCGCCGCGCGGTTGCCGAGTCCACTGCGGCGTGTTGACGGGGCCAGCGATAGTAATCAGTCCACCGGCTTGTTCGGCAACCCACCGCTCAAGTAGTTTCACCTGGTCGGCACTCATCATTCGCCAATCAGGATCAATCGCAACAATGCAGTCATAATCGTAAACTTCCTCGCGCGAATTGGCGAAGGCATGCAACAACACGTCGGATTCTTGATCGGCACCGGACTCCGCCGACTGCAGCCACACGTGCAAATGTATGTCCTTGTCACGATAGAGTTGATTACGTAAGAAACGGAACTCGCGGGTCGGTCCTCCGGCCATTAATAACACGTTTGTCTGCTGTTGAATCACTTCCACAACTGTCGCCATTTTGTTGTCTCGTTCATCGAGGTCTTCATCGAACGATTCAACGCGAATTTCGTACCGGCGTTTGCCAAGACTGTCACGCGACACGGCAAACTCGACCTTCGAAGGCTGACCATCGCCCAACAGACGGATATTCGTCTCTTCTTCGATTATTTTGGCTTCGGTCTCTTTTTCGTCGACGCTGATTAATTGAACCCGCGCGGTTCTGCCTTCTAAACCGAAGGATTTAATGAGTGCTTTGACCTGAAATTTATCTCCGGGCAACACGCGTTGAGGCGCTTCAATAGTCGCGACGGCAACATTCCGCGGACGGTCGGTGCTGCCGACGCCCACGGTGAAGATCGGGATTCCCGCGTTGGTTGCGGCTGCGATAGCGCGGTCCACGGGGATACCAGAATTGCTCTGTCCGTCTGTGAAAATAACGATTCCCGCAATAGGCCCGCCCTGCTCTTTGTTGACGATATATTGAATTGCAGATCCCAATCGCGTCGAGGTACCTTGGGGTGCAATCGCGGTGCTCCATTGGATCGACTGAGCTTGAGACAATGGGGCGAGTTGATTGGATGGGGCTAAAACATCTTCTACTAAGTCATCATCTGTTTGAATCGAATCGGCTGTTGATTCGACAGCATCCAGCCCCCACGATTGGGCCAACGTCAGCTTCGGCACCCAAAGGTCACTCGCCGCCAACCCCCACAGTCCAGCCACAAACAACAACACGCCACAGGAAAACCACCAGGTTCCAAACCGCGAATTCGATTCATCGGCGGGCGCTGTGCCGTTACGCTGGAAACGCGATAAACCCCATAGGCACAAACTCAATCCGATGGCACAGACGGCGGTGGCTGTCCAAGCAATTTTTCTGGAACCGGCAACCTCATTTTTTTCCTCGATGCTTAGATCAACGTTGTTGGCTTCGGTCGCGGACGGATCTTTGGGCAACTCTTGAATCAGCTCCGGTTGGTCGGCGTCGCCAAACCGAAACAGCGCGACCTGATGATCAGCACAGAAACGCTGGATGTTGGAATCTTCGACCCACTGAATTAATTGCTGATACCGCACGGTCCGTTCAGCACTTCCCTCAACGATGGGATCCATCAACCCCATGCTGAGACTGTTGTCCATCAAAATTGCCAACCGCGAGGGTTTCATGATACGTGTTTCGCTGCGTTGTCCTGGATTGGCGACAAACAATGCGACGGTCGCGATCGTTAACAGACGCAGCATCGTCAGCAAAAACGACGAAGCCGGATTGAGATCAACGTTGTCTCGACGATAAACAAACACTGACCACAGCAGCATCGCAACCACAACCAAGACCAGCAAACAGACCTGCCACCACTGGCCAACCGGCAGCAACGGTTGCAGTTCGTAAAACGTTCGAATGTTTGATTGCAGTAACATGCAGTTTAGGATTGGTGGTAGCTTAAGGAATACGCCAACGCTTGTTCAGCAATCAGCAACACAGACAATGCGATGAGAAAAAATCGAGTCAATGAGGAAGCTTGACGCACCTCCGGTTCGGGATTGAAAGTGTTCCACTGAGAAATGATCGGTTGAGACCTTTCCAATAGGGCAATCATTTTGGTCATGCTGACGTGACGAAGATTGCTCTCAGACACGTCGACGTTGAATGATTTGCGAATGACCGAGTATTCTCCGGAGGTTCGTTGCAGCCAGAAATCAAACACGCCAGGGCGATTGACTTCGAATGCCTCAACGGTCTGAGTTCCGGGAACGCCCGCGACTTGTTTTTCCAGTCGTCCATCAACCGAAGCGTTCAGTGCCAGTTCGTTCAATTCGCGCGGCTGTTTATCGGCGACCGGTTTCAGAATCTGAGCCTTCGGTAAAAAACGCTTCCGATCAACGTTTATGATGTAGGGCGACTGCACCGATTGATCGTTATTGCTCTGCCTACCCCACGCAAGGTAGTCTTGCATTAGCAAGATAATCGGAGGAAAGGTCGCGTTACGAGCCCAATTGTTCCAAATCGGGCCGGCGGTCGTGGTGCAGGCTATTACGCGTCCTTCGCCAAACCGTCCGGTCACAAACAGCGGTCTCTTCTCATCGCCTCGAACTGTCGCGATGACTTCAGCAGAATCGGGCTTCTTCAGCAACCAGGCGCGTGTGGGAACGATCGCACGTTCGACTTCGACCAAGTCCAACAGCGTCGTCTTCTGCCGGTTGACCGGTGCAAAAATCGGATGGATCGTCGCTTGGAAGTCACGCCCCATCGCGTTAACGTCTTCGATGACGTCGACCGCCTGCTCCAGTTCTATCGGGTAGATGCCCTGCCCTTGATTGAAGATCCGGTTGTAGAAATCAATATCAGACTTTGGCCCCGCAAAGAAAGCAACACCACCCCCATTTTTGCAAAATGATTCAACGTTGTTTACCGCCGCATCGTCCAGATTATCCACGTCCAGCAAAAACATGACTTCGTAACTGTCGAGATCTTCCAGCGATACGTCACGCAAAAATTCTTTCGTTTTGAAAATCGGTTCGATGCCCGTGGATCCATCAGGGCTGAGCGCGAGGCTGAGAAAATTGCTATGCAGCTGTCGAGCGTCGTCGATGATTAGAACTTTTGAAGCCGCCACAAAATCTATCGTGCAGTCACGCCGATCGTCAACATTGAGCCCGTCGGGATTTAGCTGAGCCGTTATCGAATGCGTGCCGGGCACATCGAAAAAAACAGGAAAGTTACGTGTCTGAGTTTCGTTGGGGCCAATTTCCGCAATGAACACCGTCGGAAGTTGCTCCTTGCGAAAGCTGAGACTTTCGGGAATGTTAGGCTGGCTGTAAGCAGCGGTCGATATTTTGATTTGAACCTTGGAAACAACGTCATTGCCAAAATTCTTCACCTGAAGCTGCATCATCAACGGCGTTCCCGCGACGCGTAGACTGCTGACCGATTGGAGATCGACGATGGCAAGGTTGGAGACGCCCGTTGTGGCACAATTGATCAACTCAATCGCTCCACCAAAACCGCGAATATCCGCTAGATCGCTAGCGACCTGTTCCGCCAACTCCCAGTCCTTTTCTCGAAAATCGGACAACACATAAACGATCGCATTTTCGTCCGACCGCTGCTCGACCAGAGTCTTGACCCAAGTCAGCCCAGACTCAATGCCAACATTCAGCCAAGACAACTCCAGCGTCCCTTTGACGGTTTCTAACAATGAATCGAATTGACTATCGACCAAAATGTTCTCAATGTCAGCTTCCCAGGCCTGAGCAAATTCGGCAGTTTCATCAGCGGGATCTAATTGGTTTTCGCTGCGGACAACTTTGGAGTAACGAATCAGCGTAAATTTTTGATTCTGGCGATCCTTCGCTCGACCGGCGATCAATGACAGCGTGGCTTTGGCGCGATCAAATGCGGTCGGGTCATTTTCGTTCTCTCCGCGTTGCCCCATCGAAAAACTGTCATCCAAAATGACGTAGTGATGTGTCGAACGTCCGCCCAGCAATCGCGCAATGCGATCACCGTTACATCCGACCTGTCCCAAGAGAAACAACGCCAGCAATAGCATCGCAATGCGAGCCAACAGTAATAACATTTGCTTTAACCAAACGTAATTCCGGTTGCGTTTGTGACTTTTCAGCAGAAACTCCATCGCCGCCCACTTCACCGTTTTATGGCGAACCAAATTGATCAAATGAATCAAGATGGGGATCGCGACGGCGGCTGAGATCAGTCCGGCCCAAACGTTCGGCGAAGATGAAAAAATGTTATCGAACATAGAATGGTTGGGAAGGTGATGTCGGCAGCAATACGCCGACTACCTACGCACCTCCATCCGTGAAGACAGGAATTTAGCCAACACCGCATCTACCGAATCACCCGTTTTAACCAACGCATAATCGACCGCCGCTTTCGCACATCCGCGTCGGATGTTGGTCAAGAATTCTTCCAGCGATTCAAGATACCCCTCACGTAACGCTTTGGGATTACAAGCCAATTTCGTATCGGATTCGAGGTCCTCAAACTTCGTTGGACCCGAAAATGGAAAATCAATCTCATCGTTATCCATGATGTGGAACAATAAAACGTCATGACCGCGCTGACGCAGTAATCGCAGTCCCTTCAGCGTTAGATCAACGTCAGAAAGCAGGTCAGATATGACGATCATCATCCCGCGCTTTGGAAATATCTCCGCCGCTTTTTTGAAGATGAGGGCGAGATCTGTTTTGTTGGCGGCTTCGGTCGTCTGCAGCGCTTTCATGATGGATTGCATCTGCGTCTTCCGCGACAGCGTCTGAATCCGCGCCCTCACGTCGGCGTCGAAGGTCATACAGCCGATGGCATCCTGTTGTTTGAGCACCAAATAGGTCAACGAAACGGCGATTGTCGCGGCGTATTCAAACTTCGTCAGCGCGCCGGTGCCATAGTCCATGCTGTTGGAAACGTCGACCAAAAGATTGACTCGCATATTGGTATCAGACTCAAACTGCTTCACGTACAGACGGTCTTGCCGCGCCCAAACCTGCCAGTCAACGTGCCGGAGGTCGTCGCCGGGCGTGTACTCGCGGTGTTGACGGAACTCAACGGATTGTCCGAAGTGTGGACTGCGGTGCATCCCCGAAAGAAACCCTTCGACGATGTGCCGCGCCCTGAGATCCATCCGGGCAATGCGTTTGATTGCTTCAGGATGTAAAAATCTTTTGGAATCGGACATCAGAAGTCAATTCATCCTCTTTGGACGGAGTGTTTTGTATTAGCTGTTCAATGACATCGTCGGACGTCACGCCGTCACTTTGCGCCGCGAAGTTGATCGCCAAGCGATGGCGGAGAACGGGTTTGGCAAGCTCCGCAATGTCTTCGGTGGTTACATGCGTACGGCCATGCAACAAGGCTCTGGTTTTTGCCCCTAGAATCAGAAATTGAACAGCACGTGGTCCAGCGCCCCAACCCACACTATCAGTAATGAACTCCGGTACGCCTTGGGTACCGACGCGCGTTTGACGGACCAACGTCAAAGCGTATTTAATCACGTGGTCCGAGACAGGAACGTCACGAATCGTGTCCTGTAGTTGGCAAATGTCTTCTCCACTGAGGACAGGTTTCACATCGACTTTCGTCCGCGCCGTCGTCCGTCGCGCGATCTCAAGTTCATCCTCGAAGGTCGGGTAGTCCACGAAAACCTTGAACATGAAACGATCCTGTTGCGCCTCCGGCAAGGGGTAGGTGCCCTCCTGTTCGATCGGGTTTTGAGTGGCCAGCACGAAAAACGGATCGGCCAAATCGTGCCGGACGCGCCCCACAGTCACCGTCCGCTCTTGCATCGCTTCGAGCAACGCCGCCTGCGTCTTGGGGGGTGTACGATTGATCTCGTCGGCAAGAATAATATTCGAGAAAACGGGCCCTTGGAGGAACCTGCGCTCGCGTGCTCCGGTCGATTTGTTCTCCTCAATGATCTCGGTGCCGGTGATATCTGCGGGCATCAAGTCCGGTGTGAATTGGATCCTGGAGAAGGACAGGTTCAGCGTTTTGGCGATTGTGCTGACCATCAGAGTTTTCGCCAAACCGGGCACGCCTTCTAACAGGCAGTGGCCGCGACTAAAAATCGTGATCAGGATTTGGTCGACGACGTCCTGCTGTCCAACGATGACCTGGGACAGCTCTGAGAGAATGTCCTGGCGGCATTGTTTCAGTCGGTCGATGGCGTCTTGGCCAATCAAATTTTCAGACATGGGTTTCCTGTGAGACGATCCAAACGTGACCATAAACGACAAAGCGCGAAATAGTGTCGCGTGTTCCACTGTTGCGAGCGTCGATTATAGCGGCTGTGTTTTTGCCTGAACAGCTTGGGCAGGATTGCCGCATCTATTACAAGAATCGAGCGGACGTTAGACTGAAGCGGCCAGTCATCGCCAACACATCCCCAACATTTATTACACAGAATCATGTCGACACTTGTAACAGGCGGAACCGGTTTCGTCGGAAATCATTTACTGCCATTGCTGGACGACGTCATTGTGACGTCGCGGAATGCGGACCGTGCGCGGAATAACTTGGCCGAAGATGTTGAAGTCGTCGAGTGGAACCCAATGGCGGGGCCTTTGACGTTACCGCCCGATACCAACGTGTCGGCGGTCGTAAATCTGATGGGCGATTCGATCGCTGAAGGCCGTTGGAGCGAAGAAAAAAAGAAAAGCATACGTGACAGCCGAGTGATTGGCACGAAAAACCTGATTCGTGGATTGACAGACGCTGAGAATAAGCCAGAGGTGTTCGTTTCAGCTTCCGCCGTCGGGTTTTACGGTGACGCCGGCGAGGATCTAGTCACCGAAAGTCATGAGGCAGGGACGGGTTTTTTAACTGACGTCTCGCGACAATGGGAAGAGGCGGCCGATGAGATTGCTGACAGCGGCGTGCGCGTTGTGAAGCTGCGGATTGGAATCGTTTTGGGCGCCGATGGTGGGGCGCTGGAGAAGATGATTCCGCTATTTAAAATGGGGCTCGGCGGCAAGCTAGGTTCGGGCAGTCAATGGTTTCCTTGGATTCACGTCAAGGATCTGACGCGCATGATTCACTGGGCCATTGATACGCCCAAAGCCAGTGGCGTCTTCAACGCGACCGCTCCAACGCCGGTCAGAAATTCAGAGTTCACTCAGCAATTGGCCAAATCTGTCAACCGCTGGGCGGTGTTGCCCGCACCTAAGTTTGGGTTAAAGTTGGCGTTAGGCGAATTTGCTGACAGTCTATTCTTTTCACAAAACGTGATTCCCGAAAAGGCGATTGCAGAAGGCTTCGACTTTAAGTTCGACACACTGCCAGCGGCATTGGCCGACATCGTCAAATCATGAACACCATTGGATTAGATATCGGTGGGGCGAATCTGAAAGCCGTGCTTCTACGCGACGATCAGCGCGAGAGAATCCGAGCGATCGAAGTTCCTTTCGCGATGTGGACGCGTTGGAGGGAGTTGCAGAGCACCCTCAGCAAGATCGTTGATCAGATCGATCCAGAGCAGAGTTGTCGCCGGATTGCCGTGACGATGACCGGTGAGCTGGCGGATTGCTTCACTAGTAAAAAAGAAGGCGTTGCTTACATTGCCGATGCCGTTGGGAAAATGGCGCGAGGCAATCCCGTCTTCATCTATCAGGTCGATGGAAATTGGTCGAGGTGCGAGGCAGCAGAAGAAAATTGGCAATTGATCGCAGCCTCGAATTGGCATGCGATGGCACGTATCGGCGCGAAATTTTTACCGCAGCAAACCGGACTGATAATCGACGTGGGTTCAACGACGACCGACGTGACGCCTGTTGCCAACGGGCAACCCCAAGCAGTGGGAGCCAACGATTTCACACGACTGGAGAATCTCGAGTTAATTTATGCCGGTGCCGGACGGACGCCGGTTTGCAGCTTGATTCAATCGGTTAACGTGGATGGTCGAAATATCCCTTTGGCAAAAGAGTTTTTTGCCACGATCAGTGACGCGCTGATTCACGCCGGTTTGATGCCGGAAGATTTAGAGGTTGAAAACACGGCCGATGGGCGCTCCAATTCGAAGACAAATGCCGCGCACCGATTGGCTCGCATGGTTTGCAGTGATGCGGCCGAGATTAGCAGCGCAGTAATTGACTCAATTGCCTCGCAAACGATCAAAATCTATCGCGCGCTTCTGATAGAAGCGATCAAAAGGGCGATGCAAGGGGCGATCGACGAAAGTGAAGCGTCGATCGAGTCGGTTTTGCTGGTTGGATCGGGGAGTCTTCTTGCAGAACAGATCTTGGCAGAAGAATTTCCTCAACTCACGCAAATCGCGCTTTCCCAGCGGATCAATTCAGCAGTCAACACGTGCGGACCTGCCTACGCGGTCGCGGCATTGCTTCGCGAGTAAAAGGGAGTCGCGAGTCTTTTCTTGGGTGGTTGTGATTGGAGGGGTGATTGGCGTGTTTTTCTTTAGTGCACGTTTATTCAAAAGTTGACAGAAAGAACTCCTCTTCTTATCGCCCAAAAGCCAGAATGAATTTACGTCATCGAGAAAAGTAGCTGATCAAATTCACTAAAACCGTCAGAATGATCGAAACAACAATCATGGCTTTCCAAGGAAAGAAGATTTTTACCTTGGGTTGATTTTGATCCTCGTGCTGGTCAATCGAACGTCTTGCATGTTCTTCCACTTTACGCTGGAGACTGGCTGCTTGTTTGGGGAACAAGAGCGGTAGAAAGTTTAACAACAGCGTTAATACCACCGATCCGACGATTGATGTGATAAGGAAATTGCTCATGGCGTCCCGTTAGTGTGGAAGTGTACATCGCGTACTTTTTGCGAAGCTAAAATCGCTTACCGATGTAATTATTTACTTAGTGTATTGACTCTCTGGCCCAGCGTCGACGATTCTCATCAGAGAATTAACCGCTTTGGCGTTAACGACATTTTTTTGTGTCTCGCGCGTCCAATAATCCTTTACGGAGTTGCCTCCGGTACTTCAGATTCTAAACTTTCCATCACCTTCTTGCTCCAAATTTCATAGCCAGTTTTGCTTAAGTGAAGTCCGTCTTCAGCGAATAACTCTGGGTCGGGCTGACCTTCGCTGGTCAACATCGGACTGCAGATATCGACAAAATTCAGTCGATCATGATTCTGACAATAGGCTTCAATCAATTGATTGGTGAATCGAACTTCCTCGATTAAATTCCAGCGTTCGATGCTCGGCTTGATCGCGATGAAGTGGATTCGTGCGTGAGGTAATTTCATACTCAAAACAGCAACGAACTCAGCAAAATCTGCAAAGATCCGTTCGGGCGTTTTGCCTTTCTCAAGATCGTTGTCTCCTGCATAAACGACCACCGACTTCGGCTGATGTTTGAGCACAACGGCATCGACATAGAAAACCGTGTCCGCCATTTGTGAACCACCGAATCCCCGATTGATTGTGACTAATTCAGGGAACGAGGATGCGAGATCCCATTTTCTAATGCTGGAACTGCCGACAAATAAAATGGCATTTTTGGGCGGAGGGTTCTGAATGTCCGATTTTT
>Ga0114956_1002792_pt1 | contig 13664 bp, 11 predicted proteins | sample MaitaG_FD_87304 | JGI IMG/M metagenome (GOLD analysis project Ga0114956, IMG submission 87304) | Marine algal microbial communities from Maine, USA - Maine_Asex2 metaG | ecosystem: Host-associated > Algae > Red algae > Unclassified | place: Maine, USA | collected 2015-01-05 | reverse complement strand
TGATATTGCGGAGTGGGATGAGGATGGGAATTTATTGACTTAATTTTTTTTAGTTAAATATTAATTGAGAGTAGGGACACGACAACTTAAATTGATGCAAAAAAAAGAACGACAACAGCGCAAACGAAAAAAAATTGGATTACCGCCAGGCTCTGTAGTTTTTACGGGTAACCAAAAGGTAGAAAAAGTAGTCATTCATCACTTACAATATGATGAAAAAGAGTTAGAAGAAAATACCTTTGATAATCAAACTAAAATTACTTTTGAACCATCACTAGATGAACAAGTTGATTGGTATGATATGCGAGGATTGCATGATACTAAACTATTGGAATCCATTGGGAAAACATTTGATATTCATTCTTTAATTTTGGAAAATATCGCAGATGTTCAGCAGCGACCAAAATTTGAAGAATATGAAAAAGGGATATTTATCGTTGTTCGAGCTTTTACTTTTGACAGAATTGACAAAAGGGTAAAAGCAGAACAGGTGGCAATTTATTTCCGAAAAGGATTATTAATTTCTTTTCAAGAGAACGAAAGCGATTTATTTGTAGCAGTTCGAAATAGAGTACAAGCAGGACGTGGAAAAGTAAGGTCGAAGGGAGCTGACTATTTAGCTTATGCTTTATTGGATAATATCATTGATAATTATTTTGTCGTTTTTGATGAGATTCAAGATGTCATGGAGAATTTGGAAGAAAAACTATTAGACAATCCTGATAGCTCCATCAAAGGTGAAATTCATCATTTGAAAAAAGAGTTGCTAGTCGTTCGGAAATCAATTTCCCCTCTGCGAGAAACAATCAGTCAATTTTCGAAAACAGATAGTTCTCATGTGGAAGAAAATACCACGATCTATATTAGAGATGTGTACGATCATACCATTCAGATTATGGATCTCAACGAAACTCAACGAGATATTCTAAATGGAATGCAGGATTTGTATATTTCAGAAATTTCATTCAAAATGAATCAAGTGATGCAAGTATTAACGATCATCACGACAATCTTTGTACCTTTATCTTTCTTAGCAGGATTGTACGGAATGAACTTTGAGAAAATTCCTGAACTGAAATATGAAAACGGATATTTTGTTTTGCTGAGTGTGATGTTTTTGATATTCGTTGGTTCCCTAATTTTCTTTAAAAAGAAAAAGTGGTTTTGATTAAAAAAAATCGTTCTTTGACAAATCCCGTGGTCAGACCAAAGTTGGAAATAAAAACGACCGAAGGAAGTGTTATTTTCGACTTTGGTCTGACTTAAAACACGGGATTTGTCAAAGAACCAAAAAAATAAATGTGAGGAGAACAAATTTTGATCTTAAACATTTTAATAATAGATGAAATAATTTTTTTATAAAAATAAATAATAGTAAAAATGAACGTAAACATTCAAGCCCCATTCACCATCAAAGGCGAACAAGAAAGTGAAATAAACAAACAAATAAAATCCTTATCCACTTACAATGATCGCATCACAAATGCGGAAGTATTTTTTAAAGTTGGTGATGGAAATGCGGCAGACTCAGTAACTGCTAGGTTGGAATTACGAGTTCCAGGTCCAGTAATTTTGGCTTCTGCTGATGACAAGCAATTCATGAAAGCATTTAGTGAAACAATTAGCAAAGCAAAAAAGCAATTGATCAAAGCTAAAGAACAACGTCGCAGTCACTAGTGATTGGAATCATAAATATTTGACAGTTTAAACTTATTTTTTTGCCAGTTTTTCCTAAGGAATGCGAATAAAATAAATGCAGATTTTTGAGAGAGAGGTTTTGTTCATAGTTTTTGCTTTAAAAGCCGCATAAATGTTGATATTTTCAGGGTTTTAAAGTGGAAAATATGGACAAAATATCCTGTCAAGAATCTGCATTTATTTAGTTCGCATTCCTTAGATAATTATTTATGCAACTAAGGCTATGTTCTTAATTATCCGTCTCAATCTGACGAAAAAAATCCTGCGTTTTAACCGTCAATTATTTATGAATCAAAGCACTAGTTCTTTTTTAATGTACCGTTCCTAAATTAAAATTGTAAGTATTTAACTTCACGGTATAAAGGACATTTCAGAATGTCCTTTTCACGTAGGAGGGGTGTTAGCCTTTATGGGTTAACACCCTTTTTGCGAAAATAACAAATGTAGCCCTACATAGACAACTCAAAAACTCATTTCTAATTTTAATTTTTTTAAAAAATAATAATATGAAAGAATTTTATCTTTTAGCATTCTTATTTGTTTTTTCAAATGGATTTTCTCAATCCTTACCGATTGATTTTGAAACTGCAATTATCACTTCTGACTTCGTAGATTTTGATGGAGGAGAAGCTTCCGTCATTTCCAATCCGCAATCCAATGGAATAAACACCAGTACAATGGTAGCGCAAATTATTAGAGATGGCGGAGAAGTCTGGGCAGGTAGTAAAATCATTTTAGCAAATAATATAGATTTTTCTACCAATTCAACTTTGTCCATGAAAGTATTTACCACCACTCCAATTGGAACAACAATAAAGTTTAAATTAGAAGGAGGAACTGTTACCGAACGAGATGCGGTGACCACAACTAACAATGAATGGGAAATCCTAACTTGGGATTTTACGGGGACACCTGCTGATAATAATCAGTTAGTTTTTATGTTTGATTTTGGAAATACTGGAAATGGTTCTGCCACTTCCACTTTTCTATTTGATGATGTCGAACAATTGTTTGCAGGTGAACAAATTGACTTGCCAGTTACCTTTGAAGGATCGACAATCAATTATACTATGACAGATTTTGAAGGGAATAGTTCTGCTGTCGTTGAAGACCCAACCAACTCTAACAATACTGTAGCGATGTCTATGAAAATGCCAAATTCCTCTCCTTCCGCTGGAACAACTATTGGTACATCTGGTGGTTTTGCAACTAATATTCCTTTGACTTTGACTGATTCAAAAATGACCGTAAAAGTTTGGTCACCTGATGCTGGAACTCCGATTCGATTAAAAGTCGAAAATGCCAATGATCCAACTCAGACTTGCGAAACGGAAGTGAACACTACAATTGGTGGTGATTGGGAAGTTTTACAATTTGATTTTACGAATGAAGCACCTGGAACAGCAGCATTAGATTTTGGTTTAAATAATGGTTGGATTTACAGTAAGGCTTCTATATTTTTTAACTTCGGAACTGCTGGTGCAGCAACTGGAGAAAAGACTTACTACTTTGATAATGTTGCTTTTGGAGATTTTGTTTTAAGCAATGATAATTTGTTTTTGGAAAAAATAAAATTTTTCCCAAATCCTGCTAGCGATTTTTGGAATATTTCTTCTGAAGATGCAATGATTCTAAAAGTAGAAATTTATAATTTGCAAGGACAACTTATTTTGACAACTCAACTTAATGCTAATTTAGGAAAAATAAATACCAACGGATTTTCATCAGGTATATATCTTTCAAAAGTGATAACTAAGAATGGAAGTAAGACTTTTAAGTTATTGAAAAATTAAATTCAAACCAAGAGGTGTCAGCTCATACAGACTGAGATTCCTCTTTACAAATATTTTGAATATCGAACAAGGATTTGGGATGTACCACTAGTATAATCGTGGTCTTGAGAAGTATCGTCAAACTTCTCAAATCCTTATTCCTTGTTCGATATTCGATATTCATTTTTTTTATCAACTATATCACTACGAAGGGGTAAACCACAATGGCGCTTCCTCTTTTCCTCCATCCGTGTAATCAATAAAAATCTCCTCGCCAGATTCAATTGTTGTACAAGCCTGAATTTCAATTTCTTCCTTTTCATAATCAAATATCACGATAGCATTTGGTTTCGAATGATGATTGTAAATAGAACCATAGCCCAATGCAATGCAAGCAGCACCTACAGGTTTTTCCAATAAAAAATAATAGTCATGAATGACCGTTTGGTGAATTTTGGCAACATCTTTTTTAGGAATAATTAAGAGTGGGCAAATTTCAATTAAGTCACCTTTCTCTAATTCTTGAGCGGTAAAGACACCTCGTCCTCGCTCGTCAGAATTCGCAATATATAAGCCTGGGATATGAAGCATTTTATGTTGTAATTATACTGTTATAAATTTTTTCAACAGTCAAAATCGCAGACTGAATCGCACCTTCCATATAGCCTCCAAAATTCGGCGCCGTTTCCGTTCCTGCCATGAAAAATGAATTATTCCAAAATGAATTTTGATATATAGGATGCCCATTATTATAATGCGATGAAAGAAAATTAGCCGTTGGTGAAAAAGTGAATTTTTCATTTTCCCAAATTCTATCAAAATATCCAATGTGGTTTTCTGCATCAGTTCCAAAGAATTTTTTCAAATTTTGGATAACCATTTTCTCTCGATCTGCTTTGGTATATTGAACAATTGATCTATTTAAAAATCCTTTTAACGCAAATTTATTTTCTTCATAATTGGTATGATCGTACATTTCAGGAATCAAACTTGACTGACTGAAAACTGCTCCCGAAAGCCCTTTTTCTTTCCAAAAAGGAGAAGCATATTCTACTGCAAATTTCACAGAACCTTCCATCCAAATTTGCGTGTTTTCAAAAATATTGGTGGCATCTTTTGACAAGGCAGGAGAGCATTCGATGGATTGCACAAAAAGTTTTGCGGGTATCGTTGAGATGACCAAATCTGCTTTAAATTTTTTTCCCTCAATCGTCGTAATAGAAATATTATTTTCCATTTTTTCTATTTTGGAAATAGGTTGGTCGAGAGAAATATTTTCCATTCCAACTTCATCAGCTAATTTTAAAATCAAAGAAGAAGTTCCTCCTTGCATTCGATAAGAAGGTTCATCTGATGCTGGAACTACAAATTCTTGAGGAGGCGTGAAGGACATCGTTTCAAAAAAAGTAGTTCCGTGAATGTATTGTTGGAAAACACCAATTTTAAGTTTCTCCAAAAAAGAAAAAAGAGATTCATGTTTTTTTCCAAACCAAGTTGCGCCCATTTCCATGGGAGAATCTTGATTTCCTTTGATCGTTTCGATGCGTCCTCCGACTCGGTTTCGAGCTTCAATTATATGAGTATTGATTCCTTTTTTTTTCAAAAAATAGGCGATGCTCAAACCAGTTAATCCTGCTCCGAGGATAATTATTTTTTTTTGCATTTAATTAGAGATTATTCTAAAGAGTGTTGTATAGAGATTTTTTGAACATGAACATAATGATTACAAGGTGTCGTCTCATTCAAAAATCAAAATTCATCATTCAGAATTAAGTCTATTTAAGTTGTCGAACTTTTTAAATCTTCAAATTCTCTTTTCAATTGATTCTTATCCACGGGTACGACTCCTACTTTTTCGCAAACTTGACCGCCAGCAAGATTAGCTAAATTGGCAATTTTTTTTAATTCTAATTTTAATGCTAAACCTAAAGCAGTCAAACTAATCACCGAATCACCTGCTCCACAAACATCGGCAATGTTACGAATTTGAGTTGGGATGATTTGAACTTTTTGTCCATCATCAATAAACATTCCTTTTTCTGAAAGGGTGATGATGGTATTTTTTGCACCAGACTTGGTTCGTAAAAAGTCACTTGCTTTTTTTAAGGAAGCAAGATTGGGTAATACTTCAAATGGCGTACTTTCTTGAATTTCTTTTAAATTAGGTTTGAATATTTCCACATTTTTAAAAGCTAAAAAATTAGCTTTTTTGGGATCAACGACAATGGGGATTTCTTTTTTTTCTGCCAAAGAAATAATTTTATTGATGACCGACAGAGACAATACTCCTTTGTTATAATCTTGCAAAATGATCACATCAATTTTTTGAACCGATAAAAAAGTTTGGATTTTTTGTATGAAATTTTCTTCTTCAGAATTGGAAAGTTCATGTGTATCCTCTCGATCTACTCGAAGCAATTGTTGATGATTGGCCATCACACGAGTTTTGACTGTGGTGCATCTTTCTTTAGATTTTAAAATTCCATCTTTCCACAAATCATTTTCAGGCATTAATTTTTCGAAAATTTCAGCATTTTCATCTTGTCCAATTATGCTAAATAAAAAAGGAGTCGCTCCCATTGCTTTGATATTCAACGCCACATTCCCCGCTCCACCGAGTCGGTTGTCTTCCTTCTTCAAATGAACAATCGGCACGGGTGCTTCTGGAGAAATACGATCTACTTTTCCATCTAAATATCGGTCGATGATCACATCTCCGATGACTGCAATATTGATCTGATTAAATGCTTTGAAAAGCTGATTGGCATCCATTTCTGATTCTTTCTTTTTCCGTAACTACTTAGGTGGAGGTATAGTATAGGCGAATTTATTCGCCTTGATTTCTCTTGATTTTTTAATAGGCGAATAAATTCGCCTGTACTATACGACCACCTAAGTAGTTACCTTTTTCCTCAAATTGAGAGTGTAAATTTTATAAAAAGGAAGGGATATTCCTAGTTTATGGAGTAATTAGTTGAATTGATTTTTATTGGTCTCAGAAAAGGTTTAAAACCTCGCACTTTAGTGCGATAAATTTATTGGAAAAAAAACTGAATATCGAATATCGAACAAGGAACAAGGATTTGAGAAGTTTGACGATGTTAGTTTAATGGTGATCTTGAGAAGTTTCGTCAAACTTCTCAAATCCTTGTTCGATATTCGATATTCGATATTCAAACCAACCCAACAATTTTCAGTTGGTGGCAGTTAAGTAAAAACGAAATTAAAAATCTCCTCTGTCGCTCCTTGATTTTCTAAAATATAATTTTTAGCATTTGTAGAAGCATTGTTATAAAAACTATCTTTTTCTAAATCTTTCATCACATGTTTAAATTCATCATAGTTAGAAATAGAAAATCCTCCACCTGTTTCTATCAAATTAATGGCCTCTTCAAACTTCTGATATTTTTTTCCAAAAATAACAGGCAACCCAAAAGCGATCGGTTCCAAAGTATTATGAATACCACTTCCAAAGCCACCTCCAATCAAAGCTATTTTTCCATATTGATAAAGACTAGAAAGCATTCCGATATTATCAATAATCATCACTTTTGCTGCAGCGGAATTAAACGCATTCGCTTTCGAGAAACGAACGGTATTCATATTTAATTTTTTTTCTATTTCTACCAAATGACTTTCACTAATATCATGAGGAGCAATTATAAATTTCCAACGAAAATCTTTTTGAGCATGAATCCATTCAATTAAAATATCTTCGTCAGGCGGCCAAGTACTTCCCCCAATTAATATTTCAGCAGTCCCTTTGAATATATTTATTTTGTCAAATGATGGTTTATTTTTTTGAACCTGTCTCGCCGTCAGGCAGGTTTCCAACACTCGATCTACTCTTGTGTCACCTGCAACCGAAAGATGAGTAACTCCATTTTCCAAAAGAAGAATTTTTGATTTTTTATTTTGTACAAAAATATGATCGAAGAAGAACAACATTTTTTTGAAAAAAGAACCGTAAGATTTGAAGAAGATTTGGTCTTTTCTAAAAATGGAAGAGATCAGATAAATAGGTATTTTTCTTTGATTTAGTTGGTGAAGATAATTAAACCAAAATTCGTATTTTACAAAAAAAACCATTTTGGGTTGAACGATTTCGAGGAACTTTTTAGCATTTTTTTTAGTGTCCAAAGGCAAATAAAAAACGTAATCTGCCTGCTCATAATTCTTTCGAATTTCGTAACCAGATGGAGAGAAAAAAGTCAATAAAATTTTATGTTCAGGAAGCGTCTTTTTTATTTTTTCAATCAAGGGGCGACCCTGCTCAAATTCACCAAGCGAAGCACAATGAAACCAGATAATAGATTGATTATCAGTAACTTGTGTTTTTATTTTGGAAAAAACATCCTTTCTACCTTCCACCCATAACTTAGCTTTTTTACTAAAAAAAGATGCCAACCAAATCCCAAAATAATAAACCCAAATCCCAAAATCATACATATTTTTTAACGGTTAATGATGAACGGTTAACAGTTAATTTTTAATGATTGACGAACGGTTAATGGTTAACAAATAGTGGGCAGTTAATCGATAACCTTTCATCATTAACCGTTAAAAGTTAACCATTACTTTCGCTGCGATTGTTTCTGCTAATTTTTTAGCACCAAGTGGCGTGTAATGTACATCATCCACAAAATGATCTAAATCTTTTGGCAGCGCAGGTTCGCCGTGTACAAAGGTCGTTTTATATTTTTTTGCAACTGCTGCAGTTTTCATATTATAGGCATCCATGGCAAGAGCCATTGTTTCGGCATCAGGATATTTTCCATCCAAAATACACATACCTCGATCCATCCAAAGTAATTTTTCTTCAGCAGCAGACATGTCAGATTTATAAAAGTAAGGTTGAGAAACAAGGATCACTTCAGCTCCATCATTTTGTAAAAGCTCGACCGCATTGCTCATGTACTTTGGAAAATCTTCTAGAGATTTAAAAACAGAAATATCAAAACTCGAAGGATCAAAAGTTGGTGTAAACCAAAATTTTCGAACGATATAATTTATTTTAGATTCAAATGTAGGCGGTTTTGCCCCACCAATACTTGGGCCATAAAAATGCGTATAATCACTTTTGTATTCACCCACCGCCAAACTTTTTGGAGAAAAGGATCGATACAAATCATTGATACCATGCATGACTACCACAACGTCAGGTTGGAAATCTCTAGCATATAGAGCATAGTTAATATTGGTATGCTTACTGGTGTACCAATCCATTCCTGCGTTGAGTACCTCCACTTTTTTATTGGGAAATTTTTTATTTAAAATCTGATGTAGCACAGAGGGGTAGCGATCCATGGTATCTAATCTGACATTTCGAGTAGTCGAACCACCGATGCAAAGTACTCGAAAAGTAGTACTATCTTTTTCAGCACCAAACTCATATTTGTTAGGTGGCATCTGTAAAAAAGGATCAAACAAATGTTCCTGCGTTGAATAATAATAATAATGTCCGCCAAGATAAATGACAAACAAAGTAATCAAAGAGGGAAGCATTGCCATGAATAAACCTTTCCCCCCATTCTTCTTCCCATAACTATTGATCCACCATGGGAAAGCAATAAATAATACCAATGCCATGACGACTAAAATCGCTAAATAGACTTTGGAGAAAATAAATATTTCAGGGTTATCAGATCCGTGTGAGGCAAATCCTGCAAAGATAATTGCAGCAAAAATGTAGTAGATGAAGAGTACCTTTTTCATGTTGTTCCTATGTAAAATATGGTGAATTATATTTTTTTTTGAAATAAAAAACTAATAGATATTAAATATTAAAATACAAATATAATAAAGTATTAGAAATAAATATTACGGGAAATTGGAGGTAGGAGATTCAAATAAAGGCGTAAAGTACAATTTTTATTTTTCAAATGAAATTGGATAGTCTTACCATTGACTGGCTTCCTGTCAGCCTATGGTTTTTTTTCCCTTTTATTGCAAAATCATCAGCTGACTCGAAGCCAATCGATGATACGAAATCCTTAATTATTGAGTCGTCGCCGTAGGTTTCACTTTACTCTCAGGAATGATAACTTCTAATTCCAACAGCGGTTGACCGTTTGAGTTGAGTCCTAAAAATCTTTGTTCCTGCGTATTCCCAAAAGCATATTCACAATTTTCACCTGTTCGACTACAATCAAGAAGTGCGTCAAAAATTTTCCAATAACCATAATAATCAATGTGATTAGTTTTGCCTTTTCGAAGTGCCCGACGAGTGGTGGCATTTCTTTTTCCATTATCAAAATCAATATCGAGGGCATAACTTTCATTGTGACCTGCTCGATGTGGAGGATTGGTCGAGTTATCATGGAGTTGTCGAATGTAATTTCGTTGGACGACATTGGTGGCAGTTTTGAAAAATTTTTTCCCAAATTTCTCACCAACGATTCTATCATTTTCCGAAACCATAATAACAACTTTAGACTCAGCAGGCATTGCTTCATAGCTGTCCAAAATGCCACCTTTGAATGGCCCAGTTCCTGGAGAGCAAAGTAAAATCGCCACAGGTTTGGGAATCTTGTGTTTTTCAAAATTGACAGCTAAGTTTGCAGTAATCACACCTCCGTAGGAATGTCCAACCATGGCTAAGTTTCGAGTAATCGGTTTTATAAAATTGCTATTTTCCATCTTTTTCAAGGCATCTCGAATAGCTTGACTGACATTGTTGACGAAGTATTTTGGACTTGGGGAGTAAATATTTTTTTGGTATCGAGGATAAATCACAATGTTTCCTTTCCGGACTAAATGCTTGATCCATTTCCCATAAATCATCGGATTGTAACCTCCATATCCATGATTAAATACAATTACATTAGCAGAATCTGGTCGTGGACTCGCTGGCTCATATAGCCAAAATCCATCAGGTGTTGCAGCGAAGTCATATTGAACAACTTCATCGTGAAAGTAAGTTGGACTTCCTGGTCCTTGTTCAGGAGGAGTAGGTTGAAATTTATTTTGGGAAAAAAGAAAAACGGAAACCGAAACAAAAAGAAGGATTAAAATATGTTTTTTCATGAAATGTAATTAGAATTAATATTGGGAAACAATAAATATAGACTTTAAAATTCAAACGAAATAAAAGTAAAATGGTTGTTTAAATCTCGTAAGTTTGCGAACTTAATTTAGTCTTTAAAATTTTTCAAAAATGAAGATAATAAATAGCTGCTTATTGCTCGTATTGCTTTTTGGATGTTCTCCAAAGAAACAAGAAACGGTATTAAAAAAAGCTCCTCCAATCAAATCAGGTGTGGTAGAATATCAGATTAATGTAGAACCTAAAGATGCAGAATTTTTTAATGCCGCAGATTTTGGAACGCTGGCAAGAGGAATTTTTAATGATGAAAAATTACATTTTGAAAAGTTGGATGATAAAGATAAAAAATCGTTTCAATTGGTCAATCTTGATACTAATGTAGAAACAAATTACCTAGTTTTTAGAGGCGATAAATATGCTTTAGAAAATACAGGTGAGATGCTTCCAGAGATGGGGAAATTGGTTTTTCAAGAGGAGAAAAAAATGATAGCAGGATATGAATGTCAAAAAGCAATAGCGAAAATGGGTGATGGTTTTTTGACCGCTTGGCTGACGCAGGATTTTGGAATTAATTATTGTCCATACATAGCTTCCAAAGGATTTGCTTTGGAATATACGCTGAATATGCCTTTTGGGAAAGTTAATTATTTAGCGACAAAAGTGGAGTTAAAACCAGTTGATGAAAAATTTTTTCAACCCTCCGACGAATTTCAACCAATCACTTTAAAAGAATTACAATCTAAATTAATGGGCGCATCAGCGGAAACAGCTTTTGAAAAAGGAGCAGTTTTAACTACTTTTGATTTAGAGAATATGGATGGTCAAAAAGTAAGCTTGGAAAGTTTGAAAGGAAAAGTAGTATTGATCAACTTTTGGTTTATTAATTGTGCGCCTTGCCGTATGGAGATTCCTGAATTGAATGAATTGAAGACTGAGTACGCTGGGAAAAATGTTGAATTTTTAGCCATTACATTTGACTCAAAAAATCAAGTATCTGAGTTTTTAGAAGAAACGCCGTTCAATTTTCAAATCCTTCCAAATGCTCAAGCAATCATTCAAACCTATGGTGTACAAGGGTTTCCGACGAGTGTGGTTTTAAATAAAGAAGGAAAAGTAGTGAATAGTAAGATGGGTGGTTCAATGATTATCAGAGAAGAATTGAAGGTTTTTATTGAAGAAGCATTGGCACAAAAATAAAATTTATTGTAATGTGTATTCTGTGGAGACAAGGCATGCCTTGTCTCTACGGGGCAAAAAAAAATATCATATTGGAAACGTCGCAACAGGTTGGAGTAATTGGAGCAGGTAGTTTTGGAACTGCCATTGCACAACTGATTTCAGAAAATGCAAATGTATTGTTATTTGCGAGGAATAATGACCTTGTGAAAAAGATAAATGCGACTCATGAGCATCTTGGGATTCAATTGAATAAGAATATTATTGCGACTTCTGATCCGCAATTTTTGGCGGAAAGTTGCACCTTGATTTTTCCTGTAGTTCCCTCGGTTAACTTTCGAGCGATGATGAAAAGTTTTTCTCCTTATCTGCATCCTTACCATATTTTGATTCATGGGACAAAAGGATTTGATGTTCGAGAAGAAGATATGGCAAAGTTGGAAGCAGGAAAAATTACTCGAAATGAAGTACATACCATGAGTAATGTAATCGAGCAAGAAAGTTCTGTGGTAAGAATTGGTTGTTTGAGTGGACCCAATTTGTCTTCTGAAATTATGGCGGGTCAACCTACCGCAACTTTGATTGCAAGTCCGTTTGATGAAGTTTTTGTTTTAGGAAAAAAAGTGTTGAAAGGACAACGGTTTCAGGTCTTTGGTTCTCGGTCAATGTTGGGAGCAGAAATGGCTGGTGCATTAAAAAATGTATATGCAATAGGTTCTGGAGTGTTAGGCGGTTTGGGTATGGGGAAAAATATTCAAGCGATGCTAATCACGCGGGGATTGGTGGAAATGATTTATTTTGCTAAGGCTTTTAATATTGATAAAAGTGCTTTTTTAGGAACGGCAGGTATAGGAGATTTGATTGCTACAGCAACTAGTGAAGATAGTCGAAATTTTACTTTTGGAAAAAGATTAGGACAAGGAGAATCGTTGGAAGAAATTATGGAAACTATGCCAGAGTTGGCAGAAGGAGTGCGAACGTTAAAGATTTTCAAACACCTTTCAAGGCAACATAAAATTAGAGTTCCGATTACGCAGATGTTGTACAAAGCGGTGTTTGAAGGTTTTGAAGTGGAGAAAGCTTTGAAGTATTTGATTACTTATCCGTACGATGTGGATGTGGATTTTTTATAAATTAGACTTGATTTGAAAACATTTATATAGTCCATACTTTCTAGAGATATACAATTATCTCAAAATAGAAATTATGTCGTTCAAAAATATTTTTTTCTCCCTATCGCTATTTGTAACAATCATTATCAGTATTTCAACTTGCAAAAGTATGGAAGGTAGGCCTAGTGCTATCATCATAGAACCGTCCGTTCAAAACCAATCAGATGTTTTAAATTATGATTCCATTACTTTGATCGCCACTAAGCGGTTTGAGGCTAATTTCGTCAAGCGAATCTTTCAAGGAAACAATTATCGTAAAGCTTGGTCAACTCCAATTACAGTTCCTGTGGGTAACTTAGCTGAGATGAAAGGAGGATTGAAGCCATTGGAATTAGGCGGTGGTGCGCAAACTGCCTCGATGGATTTGGCAGGCGAAAACGGGGTGATTTATACTTTACGCTCTGTAAATAAAGATCCATCCGTACTGATTCCAAAGTTGGCAAAAAAGTTAAATATCGAAAATATTGTGATGGATGCCATGTCTGCTCAACATCCTTACGGTGCAGTACTTTCTGCTGCTTTGGCAGAGGAAGCAGGGATTTTAAGTACTCAGCCTCAAGTATATTTTGTTCCTCATCAATTAGGCTTAGATACATTTAATCGAGCGATGGGTGGTCGATTATATTTATTGGAATACGAACCTGAAGGAAGCGGCGAGTGGCTCAACATAGAGAATGTTAAGGAAATTATTGACACAAAAGATGTCAAAGAAATTTTGGAAAAAAATACTTCTACTAGCATAGATGAGCATGCTTTAGTGAGATGTCGGTTATTCGATATGTTAGTGGGAGATTGGGATCG
>Ga0114956_1002789_pt1 | contig 13670 bp, 10 predicted proteins | sample MaitaG_FD_87304 | JGI IMG/M metagenome (GOLD analysis project Ga0114956, IMG submission 87304) | Marine algal microbial communities from Maine, USA - Maine_Asex2 metaG | ecosystem: Host-associated > Algae > Red algae > Unclassified | place: Maine, USA | collected 2015-01-05 | reverse complement strand
ATGCAAATTGGCAGACGCATCTGGGAATCCAGAAATCAAGGAAAGATTAAATTCGCCCACTCGAAGTTCTGTTTTAAGTTGCTTATTTACTTCGGTGACTAACCGCTCGCTAATCTGCTCTTCAAATACAGAAGCAATCACGATCAAAAGAATCATGGTCACTAAAACAAAAAGACCAGACCAAACCAAAAACTTTTTTAGATACTTATTCATCGGAGGGAAATAGGTTTTAGAAATTTTTTTGAAAAAATCAGAAAGACTAAGGAGAATTGAATGTGGTTTCCTCTTTTAAGAAAAACACATTACGCATAAAATTAATGCAATTTCAGAACTTTTTAAACGAAATGCTTGGGAAGATTATTTTTAAGTGAAAATTCTTTGTGGAAAAGAATGATAAGAGTAGAATAATTTGGAGCAAAAAAAAATCCACGTACAAATTATTATGTACATGGATTTTTTTGAAAAGTGGGCGATGAGAGACTCGAACTCCCGACCCCCTCGGTGTAAACGAGGTGCTCTGAACCAACTGAGCTAATCGCCCTTTCTATAAAAATATGCTCCTGCTTTTCAGAAGCGAGTGCAAAGATATATTTCTCATTTGTTTTGTGCAAGTTTTTATAAAAAAAAGATAAAAAATATTTGAACCATTTTTTCGAAAAATAAAAATTCTCCTTTGCTCCAATAAAACAATGAAAACTATCCTTTCTCTCTTTTTTCAAAAAATAAAACTGTCACCTACCATTTATTTCCCCAAAAACTCAAACCTTTTATACTCTTTTTATCGTAAATTGTGTTATTAACTAAAGACAATTTGTCACTAACTAAAACTAAAAAAATATAGAATTCCGTCATTTCATGAGAATCCTTATCATCATATCACTCATCCTTATCCTCTCATCCTGCAATAAAACTACAGAGCGTTTAACTGGTTTTGATATTCATGGAATTGATGTCTCGCGATACCAATCAGATATTGATTGGGAAATAGTGGCTGATCAAAAGATTACTTTTGCCTTTGTCAAAGCAAGTGAAGGAGAAACGATTTCTGATAATTTCTTTTGTAAAAATTGGAAAGAAATGAAAGAAGCGGGCATTCGACGAGGTGCATATCATTTTTTCCGACCAAAGACTTCTGTGCTGACGCAAGCGCAAAACTTTATGGATAATGTTATTTTGGAAAAAGGAGATTTGCCACCAGTTTTGGATGTGGAAGTGTTGGATGGCGTTGCGCCAGAGGATTTAGTTTTACGCATCAAAATTTGGTTAGAAATTATCGAAACGGAATATCAAATCCGACCAATCATTTATACTAATCTAAAATTTTATAATAATCACTTAGCTGATGCTTTTCCTGATTATCTAGTTTGGATTGCTCGGTACAATAAATATTTTGAACCACTTCTGACCAATGGACAAGATTGGAAATTTTGGCAATATGGAAACCGAGGTCGCTTGGAAGGAATAAATGGTGATGTTGATTTTAATGTTTTTAGAGGTACACTTGAAGAGTTGGATGAGATGTGTTATGTTCCTCAGATTTATAGTTTTGTTGAATAAAAAAAAATTGTCAACAAAATTTTCAATCCATTGACGATTCCTTTTTGTTTTGCATTTCATCTCAATACCCAATTCCCTCTATCTCAAATCCAGTTAAATAATTATCTTTTCAAATCGCTTCCCTAAAATTTGCGTTGGCGATGCATCCAACCAATCTTCCAAAATCGTCGCATAGATTTTTCTAAAATCCATTTGATAAATCAAATCACCTTTATCCAATTTTTTCAAATCAGGAGCTGAATTATAAAAACCTTTTTTCTTCAAATTTCCTCCCATCAAAAAAACATTATTGGCAGTTCCATGATCCGTTCCTCCACTTGCATTTTGTTGTACTCGTCTTCCAAATTCCGAAAAAGTCATAATCAACGTATCTTCTAACAGTCCATTATTTTTTAAATCTTTGACAAATGCACTCATCGCATCTGAGTACGTTTTTAGTAATCGAGCTTGCTTATTTTTTTGTCCAACGTGAGTATCAAATCCGCCAAGATTCGCATAGTAAATTTTGATGTCAGCATCAGCAGTCATCAACTCTGCAATTTGTTTTAAGTTTTTCCCGAATGTACTCTTTGGATATTTGACTTTGGTTTTATGCACCTTTGATTTTTGATAAAGGTAATTAGCAGAAGCTTGCGTATCGACTAATGTTTTATATAAATAATCGACATTTTCTTCATGCTCATGTTCATGATGATGTACAATTGATTTTAAAAATTTGTTGTCAGAAATCTTTTTCAATTGATTTGGATTGCTCATTGCAAAACCACTTTTCTCTATTCCTTTTAATGACAAACTCAACGTGTCATCCACCTCCAAAGCATGATGCGGACTTTGGCAACCAGAACAATTACTATCCAAATATCTGCCCAACCAACCCGTACTCAAATACTCATCACTATCACTTGCCGTATGCCAAATATCCATCGAACGAAAATGTGATCGATCAGGATTTGGATAACCAACACTATTAATAATGCTCATCAATCCTTCGTCATACAATGATCTCAAACTTTCCATCGCTGGGTTAAAACCTAAGCTGTCACTTACTTTCAAGACTTCATTGGCTTTGATTCCTAGTGATGGTCGGTTTTTATAATATAAATCATTTTGGTAAGGAATGATGGTATTCAGACCGTCATTGCCGCCTGAAAATTGGATGACTACTAAATTTTTTCCTTGCCTAGTCTTGGCAATATTTGTTGAGTTGACTCCTTTGAGAAATTGCGGAACCATTACTGAAGTGGAGGCAATGGCTGAGGCTTTTATAAAATTACGTCTTTTCATTTTTTTTATTTTTACGTAGTGGTCTGCTTTAGCTGACCATAAAAATGAGCGTAGCGAATTAGTTCTAAAGAAGCTTCTTTTGCAAAAAAATCGCATCGGTCTTTTTTTTTTCAGGTCAGCTAAAGCTGACCACCACGTGTTAAGTGTTACTACATTAATTGATATTCTGGCAAACTCATCATTCTTAGACACATCGATTTTATCAAATCTTCTTTATTCTTTTTTATGACAAAATTTTTAAAGGTAGCTTCATTCAGTTTTCCTTTCGTTTGCAAAATAAATCCACTCATTTTATCCAAAAGCAGTTTTTCATTTTCTCTTTTGAATAAATTATAGAATGGTGTGAAATTCACCGAAGCTTGAACATTTCGTTTTCGTTTATTTCTTTTTTGTGCTTCGAACGCTTCTTTTATTTTGATATTCAAATCTGAATTTTGAAATAAAACATTCGCCAAATTTAATCTCAACATCAAAGTTGAATTGTCAATCCAGCTTTTTCCGCCTGCCCATCCTGCCACATTTGGCGGATCAAATAAAACCTGCCCCAATGCTTTTTCGATAAAAATTAATGCTGCTGGATTTTTAAAATCTACTTCAAATGTTCGAATCATTCCTGCCAATAATTCGACTGGAGATTTGATTTTTATACCCACATTTTTTTCTTCAAAAAACCATTTGCTTTCAAAAATGGCTCGCATCAATTTTTCGATATCGTAATTGGAATCATAAAAAACTTGGGCAAGATATTTTACATTTCGCTCATCGATTTTTTCATTGACAAAAAAACGATAGACTTTGCGAGCGATAAATTCTGAGGTTTCTCTTTTTTCCAAAATCATATCAATGATATCATCGCCATCCCATTTTCCTTTTTTTCCAAAAAATATTTTTTGCCCGAAATCATGTTGTCGTTTTCGAAAAACAAAATCACCTTTCAAGTTGGAGGACCAACCTGTGAATGCTCGGGCAGCTTCTTTGACATCTTTTTCAGCATAATTTCCTCGACCGATGGTAAATAATTCCATCAACTCTCGAGCAAAATTTTCATTCGGGTTTCGTTTTTTATTTTGTTGGTTATTCAAAAACCGTATCATCGAACCGTCTTTTGCTATGGCTAAAACGAGTGCTCGAAAATCTCCCAAAGCATGTTGTCGAATCGTATTTAATTGCTTCCTCGCCCAACTTGGAACTTTCGTCGTACAAGCAAAGTGTCCATGCCAAAACAATGTCATTTTTTCCAATAAAGCACTTTCATCAGGATTGCCCATCCGCAAAACCCAATCCGTATTATGTGCTTTAATTCTTATTTTATTTTGTTGGCGTTCTTTTCTTTTATCTGCCTCAGAAGACATTTTATTTTTGGAAGATTTGGCTTGGTCTCCATTTTTCGAAATCTTTCGTTGACTGGCTTGGTGGGCATTTTTAAATAATTCATCTATCGCTTTTTGAGTCGAGCGTTTCTTTTTGGAAGACCATTCTTTTGGACTCATTCCAAAACCTGCTCGCCAATATAAATGTTGTAATCTCTGTTCTGTATTCATAATACTATTTTATACCATCATATTATTCTTATAAAAAATCATGTTTTGAGTCAGGTAAAAATCGACCTCAACAATTCCGTTGGTCTTTTTTGAGTTCAATTTTTTCCTGACCATAATTTTTTATAAGAAAGGACTTTTTCAATCATTGGACTTAATCCACAACTGAAGGTTTAAAGACATTCCCGAATCTTAACTTTTTTTACAAAAAAAATAGAATCGTGTATCTTTGTATGTAGAAAACGGTTCTTATTTTTGAATTCATACTCTATAAAATTTAAATAAAACTTAAATGTCAAAAAAAATATTTGCTATGAAAAATATTTTAGGTTTCGCAATTACATTGTTATTTTTAGGAAGTTGCACCTCAGAAACTTCAACTTCTACAACTGAACTAATTTCCGAAACACCCATCGAAATTCCCAAAGAATCAACTGTTGACACTTCTCCTGTCAAAGAAAAATTTATTCCTAAGAAAAATCCTGTTCGTCTCGGAAGTTCTTCCGTTAGATTAGCTACTCAAGAAAAATTGGATAAGATGCATGAAAACTTAATGAATCAAATGGAGACTGGTTTTGCGGTAAATGATGTGACAGCTTATGCAAAAGAAGCAGAATTGTACATGGGGATTTATGGTGATTCCTTGGCGGCTGAACATCTTTTTAGTGCTGGAGAATTGTATCGAGGTATTGGTGATTTCACCAAAGCTTTGGACACTTGGTACATCGTCTATCGAAGTTATGATCGAGATGAACATCCGAAAGCACCTCATGCGATGTTTCAATGTGGATTCACTTATGATAGTGTTTTGAACAAAAAAGATTTGGCGAAAACATTGTATAAAATGTTTTTAAAAAGGTACCCAAATCATGCCTTGGCGAAAGATGCAAAATTGCTTTTAGTTAATTTGGACAAATCGCCCGAGGATTTAATTAAGGAATTTCAAAAGAAGAATAAACAGTAGTGTGAGAGACCGCTGCGCTGACAGAGGACAGATCGTCTGACCTCTGACAGTTGCCAAAGGCAACGATCTGTCCTCTCTCAGCGCAGCGGTCTTTGTTCCATTTTTAAGATAAGTTTAAAGGAATCCATCGTGCAATAAAGCTCAACAAATCTTATCTTGCAGTTAATTTTTTAGAATATAATTTTTTTTATAAAAAGACTCAATTATGCGTTTTACAATTATTTTATTTTTTCTCCTTTCTTATTTTCAAACTCAAGCACAAAAAGGAATTGACTTTTTCCATGGAACTTGGGAAGAAGCACTTGTCGAAGCAAAAGCTCAAGACAAATTAATTTTTGTAGATGCTTATGCGGTGTGGTGTGGACCATGCAAGCGAATGGCCAAAAATGTTTTTTCAGATGAAAAAGTGGGAGAGTTTTACAATAAGAATTTTATTAATATGAAAATAGATATGGAGAAAAAAATGGGGCGAGCTTTTGGGCGAACTTATCCAGTTTCTGCATTTCCAACTTTAATGTACATCGACTATAAAGGAGAATTAGTACACAAAGTAAAAGGTGGACAAAAAATTGATCCTTTTCTCAAATTAGGAAAATTTGCTTTATCTAAAGTTGACAACAGCAAAGATTTTAAGGTCGCCTACGAAAAAGGAGATCGGAGTCCTGAATTAGTATATAATTATGTGAAGGCATTGAATAAAGGTGGAAAACCAAGTTTGAAGATTGCTAATGAATATATTCGTTCACAAAAAGATTTGACGACTGACCAAAATTTAAAATTCCTTTTGGAAGCTACGACTGATGCAGATTCTCGGATTTTTGATTTGATGATTGAAAATAAAAGTGCTATTGAAAAACTAACTTCGAAGCAAGAGGTAAAAGATAAAATCGAAAAAGCTTGCTACCGAAGTGCAGAGAAAGCGGTCGAATATCAAAATGCAGATTTGCATCAAGATGCTTTGGCGAAGATGAAAAAGCATGTGCCTAAGAAGGCAGCACAATTTGCAGTTCAAGCTGACATGAAGTTTTGTTTGGCTTGTGGTGATGGAAAAAAATATTTGAAGGCTTGCGAAAAGTATGCAAAAAAAGAAGCGAAAAATGATCCTGCAAAATTAAATGATTTGGCATTGGCAATTTCTGAAAACTTTCCTGAAGATAAAAAGGCTTTGAAAAAAGCAGAAAAATATGCCAAGAAGGCAACTGAAAAAGGAAAAGAATATAATTACTTCTTGACTTACGCAACGATTCTTTTGCAAAATGGAAAGAAAAAAGATGCTCTAAAAATGGCAAATAAGTCTCTTGATTTAGCTAAAGGAAAAAGAGGTGTGGAAGGAACTGTTAAGCGATTAATTCGTAAAATTGAGCAGAGTTAAATTAATTATTTTATTGTTTTCGCATCGCGACTGTTTTATTGTTTTTGCTTCGCAATTGTTTTAACTGTTCGACTGTTTTCTCAAAGTTATCTGAAAGAAACAGTTTAATAGTTGCGAAGCAAAACAGTAAAACAGTTTTTAATTTAAAATCCCTAACCTTCATTATGAACTATCCAACATTTCTAATTTTACTTTTTACTTTTCTTTCCCTTTCTATATTTGCCCAAAAAGAAGGCATTAAATTTACTCACCAAAATTGGAATCAAGTTATCATTCAAGCTGCCAAAGAAGATAAAATTATCTTTATTGATGCCTACACCGATTGGTGTCAGCCTTGCAAAAAAATGGACAAACAAGTTTTTCCATAAAAATTGGTGGGCGATTTTTACAATAAAAATTTTGTGAATGTCAAGTTGAATATGGAAAAAGGAATTGGAGAAGAATTAAAAAAGAAATATGATGTTTTCTTTTTTCCAACGTTTCTTTTTTTGACAGCAGATGGAACTATTGTTCATCGAATTGCAGGTTATCAATCTGTTCCAAAATTATTGGAATTGGGAAAAATAGCTATCGATCCTAGCAAGAGACTTTCGGCTTTTGAAAAACGATTTGAGAATGGAGATCGTGATCCAAAGTTTTTGATGCAATATACTGGAGTCCGAAAAGCGGCGATGGATGGGACACATAATGCCATTGCGGAGGAATATTTGAATACGCAAAAAGATTGGACTACAAAGAAAAATCTAAAATTTATTTTCAAACAAGTGGACGATACTGACTCAAAACTATTTGATTATATTTTGGAGAATCGAGCTATTTTTGAAAAACAATTTAAGGTATCGAAAGTGGCTGGAAAAATTGAAAACTTGATTTATCAAAAAGTGTATGATGACAAAGGAAATGCTTCTTTGGAGGAATTGGATCGTTTATTTAATAAAGTGTATGAACCAAAAATAGCAAAACAAGCTTCTTCTAGATTTAAGTTGAATTATTTTTTAGAAAAAAAATCAAGTGAGAATTATGCGAAGGAAGCTGTAAAGTATTATGAAAAATTTCCTCCAAAAGATCCAAGTGAATTGAGTGATGTCGCTTACAATTTTTATGACTTGGATGTGAGTGATAAAAAAATGTTGAGAAAAGCATTGACATGGACGAAGAAGGCGGTGAAGTCAGATGATAGTTCATTTAACTATGAAGCGATGGCAGCCGTTTATTATAAATTAGGAAAAAAAAGAAAAGCAAAAAAAGCAATTAAAAAAGCCATCAATAAAGCTAAAAAAATGAAAGAGGATTATTCTGAAATGCAGAAATTGTTGGAGAAGATTAAGGCGCTGTAAGTTATGAATTCTGAACTTTGCAAAACGGTTTCAATTCAAAGAATTGAAACCGTTTTGCTTTTTGCCCAAAAAACAAAAAACCCATCCAAAATTAATTGAATGAGCTTCTTTGAGGTCGCGGACGGATTCGAACCGCCGTAGATGGATTTGCAATCCACTGCCTAGCCACTCGGCCACGCGACCATTTTTTATCTTTCAAACCAAAATCCACATTAGGATTTTTTTTCGGCTGCAAATATATAAATAATTTTATAACCATGCAGGAATATTTTAATGAAACGACAAAAAAATATTTTTGTTGAGTTTTTATTCTAAAAAAATAATGAATTATAACTTAACGTACGAGATACAATTACTATCTTGAAAAATAATTTTACAAAACGAAAATAGAAACCAAAATGACTTTAATCTCATTTTTAGCCTTTACCATTCTAGTGGCAGTCATCTCCTATTATTACACTAGTGGTGATACCAATCAAACATCTGACGATTATTTTCTAGGAGGACGAAGTTTAACCGCTGGAGTTATTGCTGGATCTTTATTATTAACCAACTTATCGACAGAGCAATTAATTGGTTTAAATGGAACAGCATTTACCGAAGGAATTTTAGTGATGTGTTGGGAAACACTTGCTGCAATTGCGATGGTGGTCACGGCATTATTTCTTTTACCTCGATACTTAAAAGGAGGACTGACGACCGTTCCACAATTCCTTGAATCCAGATATGATACCGTGACTAAGACGATCGCTTCTGCTTTATTTTTGTCAGGTTATGTGGTGGTTTTATTACCAATCGTACTTTATTCTGGAGCATTAGCATTTGTTTCTATGTTTGATATACCTGAGCAATTAGGAATTTCTGAGACTGCTGCGCTTTGGCTTTGTGTTTGGGGAATAGGAATTATCGGCTCTATCTATGCTGTTTTTGGAGGACTAAAAGCGGTTGCAATTTCTGATTCAATTAATGCTGTCGGATTATTGATTGGGGGATTAATGATTCCTATTCTTGGTTTACTTCACATTGGAGATGGATCAATTGCCACAGGAATAGATAACTTATATCAATTTGATCCTTCCAAGTTTAATGCGATAGGAGACTCTTCTGCTTCTGTTCCATTTGCTACTATTTTTACGGGAATGATGTTGGTGCAATTATTTTACTGGGGAACCAATCAAGCCATTATCCAACGAGCTCTTGCAGCAAAGGATTTAAAAGAAGGACAAAAAGGATTACTTCTTGCCGCAGGGGTGAAAATATTAGGGCCCTTAATTTTGGTACTTCCTGGGATGATTGCATTCTATTTATTTAAAGGTCAATTAAATACGCCAGATCAAGCTTATCCTGAATTAGTGAAAGCTGTTTTACCTGCACCTTTGGTTGGATTTTTTGCAGCAGTAATCTTTGGAGCAATCATGAGTTCATTTAATAGTACCTTGAATAGTTCGGTTACTTTATTTGGTTTAGATATTTATAAAGAACATATCAATAAAGATGCTTCTGATGAAGCTGTGATTAAATATGGAAAACGATTTGGACTTTTGTTAGCATTCTTAGCCATGTTTATTGCACCATTTATTGCTAATGCGCCAAAAGGTTTATTTGGTTATTTGCAAGAAATAAATGGATGTTATAGTATTCCTATTTTAACCATTATTGTGGTGGGTTATTTAACTAAACGAGTACCTGCAATTGCTGCTAAAATTGCCATTCTTTTAGGAGCAATTCTTTATGCAATTAGTCAATTTGCTCTAAAACCATATTTGGTATACCAAGCTAAACTACCTTTATTAACTGAACTTAAAGAAGGAGTCGTGGCAAAACTAGCAGAAGTAAATTCTTTCTCCAATCTCTCTATAGAACAAAGTGATTTATTGAAAGAATATGAAAATCTACGCAACTATTCCAACGAGCAAATCAACAACCTTGGAAATATTCTTAATATTGATACCTCCCAATTGGATAGCATTATTGGAGGAGCATATCCACACTTCCTTCATGTCATGGCAATTCTTTTTGTAATGAATGTCATTATCATGTTAGTGATCGGTCAACTCAAGCCAAGATCATCAGACTTTAAATTAGCATATAGTGAAGAAGTTGATATTACTCCTTACGCATATGCCAAGCCAGTAAGTTTAGTTATTTTAGTTATTGTAATTTTCTCCTATGTTTACTTCTCTTAATTTTTGATTTAGAATAAAAAAATGGGACTTTTGATAAAATATTATCGGAAGTCCCATTTTTTATTTTGTACTAAATCAATCCTTTAAAATGAAATCCACCAAACTGATTTTTCTTTCCCTTCTTTTTCTTTTCGCACAATTTGCTAATGCTCAAGTCGCAGAACTTTCCAAAATTGAAAAATATATTAAGAAAAAATTGCCCAATGCAAGTATCAAAAAATTAAAAGCAACTGATCATTTTAAAGAAGTTTATGAAATAAAATTTAAACAATATTTAGATCATCAAAATAAAAGTGCAGGAACTTTCGAACATCGAATTTTTCTTTCTCATACTGGCAAAAAGAAGCCCATGGTTTTTGTGACAGAAGGTTATGCTGGTCGTCAGCGAACTTATGAATTATCCAAAATTTTAAATTCCAATCAACTCATTGTTGAGTATCGTTTCAATGGAGGTTCTCGTCCAAAAGAAATTCAATATCAATATCTCACCAACGATCAAGCGATGGATGACTTGCATCGCATCCGAAAGTTGTTTAAGAAATTTTATAGAAAAGAATGGGTAAGCACAGGCATCAGTAAAGGCGGAACGACCACTTTGATTTATAAAAGTAAATATCCTAAAGATGTTTGTGTGGCAGTTCCTTATGTTGCGCCTTTGGCATTTGCGCAGGAAGATCCTCGCACGGATGTACATCAAAAAGTAATTGGAACGGAAGCTTGTCGAAATAAATTAATCGCCTTGCAAAGAAATATGTTAGAGCGAAGAGCAGAACTCATTCCGATGATTGAAAATTATGCAACGGAAAAATCCCAAACATTTTCTATCGGAACTGAAGCCGTTTTAGAATATGCGTCATTGGAATTACCTTTTGCTTTTTGGCAATGGGGTGGTGATTGTGAAAAAATTCCAACGTCTAAATCTAGCGCAGAAGAGATTTTTAATTACATCGAAAAAATCGTGAGTTGGAGTTTTTATTCCGATAACTCCATTGAATATTTTGCGCCTGCGTTTTATCAATTTATGACAGAGTTAGGTTATTATGGTTTCCCAACCGAGAATGTCAAAGACTTACTTCAAGTAGTAAAAAACCCTACGAATCGACTCTTTGGTCCAAAGAATGTGGACTTAACTTATCAACCTTACTTGCAAGAGGTGAATGACTTTTTGATGAAAAAAGGAAAACGGGTTTTATATATTTATGGTGAAATTGATACTTGGACCGCTTGTGGTGTTACGCCAAATCCAAAAACGGATGCGTTGAGAATGACTTTGGAAGGAGGGTCGCATACGACTCGAATTAAGAATTTTTCGAAAGAAGATCAACAGAAGATTTACGATAAATTGGATGATTGGCTGAAGGCGGAGGTGACGCCGTTGAAGAATTAATTTTTAATATTTTAAGTTCTTATAAAACAAAAAGTCTTGAATATATTATCCAAGACTTTTTTGTTTTATAAGCTTCAATTTCTATCTTTGAAATAACATTCACGTTTCGCCCAAATCTACCTGCGAAAAAATCATTTGATTCAACTGTCGGTAAATTTGTGGACTTAAATTTAATAAACTAAGAATTTTTAGTTGAGAGGGTTTCAACTCTGTCAACTTGATTATAGTTTGGTTGCCAAGAGGCATGATAACTAAAGTAATATATTCAAAAGCTCGAAGCAACATTGTTGCTGTAGGCTTATCAGTTTTTCTTCCTGGATTGCCAGGATAAAGTTCTTTGAGTGTTTGTTTTGTGTCTGCAAGTCCTTTACGAACTTGCATCTCTATTAGACTTACATATTTTAATGCTAAAAGGAGTAAACGAATTAGAGTCTTGATACGATTGGGTTTATTCAAATAAACAGGCATTAATGCGGTAACTCGATTCAGTAATTCATCAAACTTATGTTCGATTCGATACTCGTTACGATAACATTGCACCGCATCAATAGTATTCAACCTTTCACTTGGTGCATTGGTTGCAAAAACACGCCATCCCATACGACTGAACTGCTTTTTTTTGTTCATCTCATTGACGGAATATTTAAGACTTAAATGAACAAAAGTGCGCGTTTCAGCTGGTCGATTTAAGTAGCCACGTACTGCTTTTTCCTCTTTGGTTTCAATTATTTCTACATCAATAAAACCAGTAACTTTATTTTCTTTGAGTATTTTGTTAACAGCTTTTTGAGTTGATTCTTGCGTTTTAGGTCGTTTGCGACCTTGTTTAGGTTGAAACAATAAATCCAACTCTGATTGAGCTTTGGTCAATCGTTTTTCAAAAGTCTTTATTTGACTTTGAGCAAAATTAGGCGAATAAACAATAATCCGTCTTTCTTCCCATTTCATGGTCTCTTCGGGATTAGTAAGTAACTCTTTGTGTTCAAATGCTTTGGCTTTAACTACCATTTTTTTGTCTTTCCCTTCTGTTTGCAAGACTTCTAATTGCTCTGGTTGAACAGATAAGTATTTATCAATTTGTTCAATACTACATTGTTTTTTACTTAATGGTGTTAAATAGTAATGATTACGCCTCGCTATCTCTGAACGATTTTCCATACTACTCATTTTGCTATCTCCAACGAATAGTTGACGTTTTAAAGATAACGATTCATCCAATTGTTCAATAGCAGGAAGATATAATCCATCATCTGCTTGATTACCCGAAACGGTTATACTAACTAACGGAATAGCATAAGGGTCGACAGCAGCAAGCATAGTTTTCATTTGTGGTAAATCTGCTCGATGTTGTTTAGAATAACCGATTTGAAAATCGTCTTTTACTGGTCGATGCGATTGGGTAACCATCGCATCTAACCGTATGGGTTCATTGATTAAATCAAGGTCATACACCTGTATGAGTTTTTGATTATGTGTCGCTTCGAATTTATTCCATGACTCATCATCAGAATATTTATCTAGCAAAATTCCCAACCTGTCGTCCGTTAAATCTTTGGAGGTCAGATTCGGTAAATCGCTACATAGTCGTAGAGTATGAATTCGTTCGGCTGCCCAGTTTTCCACATGACTCGTTCTGTGGTCCGCACAAGACAACACATACGTCAAAAATAATTCGGTGACTTGACCACCGTCTGCTCCTTGCCAATTTCCATGATTAGGAAATTGCTCGGTTAATAAACTTGATAGATTACTCTTTTGTATTTCTGCAAGTATTAATGGTATATCGTCTACTCGTTCTGTTATCATAGTACGAGTTTACGAATTTTATTTTTTATGCTGACTTTTCAGCGAAACGTGAATATTCAGCATGGATAAAGTACAGGCGAATTCATTCGCCCATTACTATTAGTTTAAGCGATAGAATTTATTAGGCGAATAAATTCGGCAGTACTTTACTCCCATGCTGAATAGTTACAAAAATTTTTCCTTTCCTCATTATTCACGTTTCGCTGAAAAGTCAGCATAAAAAATAAAATTCGTAAACT
>Ga0114956_1002788_pt1 | contig 13675 bp, 12 predicted proteins | sample MaitaG_FD_87304 | JGI IMG/M metagenome (GOLD analysis project Ga0114956, IMG submission 87304) | Marine algal microbial communities from Maine, USA - Maine_Asex2 metaG | ecosystem: Host-associated > Algae > Red algae > Unclassified | place: Maine, USA | collected 2015-01-05 | reverse complement strand
GCGGTAGCAGTGACGGCTGCGTGCAACGCATGAGCCGGAGGCGATATCAGTGACGGCTGCGTGCAACGCATGAGCCGGAGGCGGTAGCAGTGACGGCTGCGTGCAACGCATGAGCCGGAGGCGATATCAGTGACGGAGGTCTTGACCGGCTGGCCGAGGCGGAGCACCATGAAACCTATGGAGCTCGGAGCGTTCTCGGTCAGCCTGGCAGTCAAGGATCTTGCTGCCTCGAAAGCCTTCTACGAGAAGCTCGGCTTCGAAGAGACCGGTGGTGATGCCGGTTCGGGGTGGCTGATCATGGTGAATGCGCCGGCCATCATCGGCCTGTTCCAGGGCATGTTCGACGGGAACATTCTGACGTTCAACCCCGGCTTGGTGCTCGGTCCCGATCAGCCAGACGACTTCACCGATGTACGCGAGATCGAGGCGGCGCTCGTCGCGGCCGGTCTTGAGCTCGGCGAGACGGTCGCCGACGACAACCCTGAGGGCCCGGCCCACGTGACGCTCACCGATCCCGACGGCAACGCCATCTTGATCGACCAACACCGCTAGCTCGGAACGAAGTCGCTACAGCCCGTCGAAGCGCACGGTCTCGCCGTCGCGCTTGAGGTGGCCGGCGGTCGGCGGAGCGAAGTGGGTGCCGAGCACGAGGATGTCGCGGTCGGCGAGCGCCGCGACGTAACGCTCACGGGTTGCGGTCGCGGCAGCCCGATCGGCATCGGGTCGTGATGACGCCTCCGGATGCGGAAACTGCAGCGGCGTGTGGACGAAGTCGCCGGTGATCAGCGCTTCTTCGCCGGCGCTGTTGATGCGGACCGACACATGGCCCGGGGTGTGTCCGGGGCTTGGCTCGAGTGTTACCCACTGATCGACCCGATGGTCTGGTGATACCGAATCGAGACAGCCGGCGGCGTTGAGCGGTTCGATCGATGCTGCGTAGGCCCGACTGTCTTCGGCGTCTCGCGTCGCAGCGAGCTCGTCGCCGGTCACGAGGTATCGAGCGTTCGAGAACGTGGGCACGAGTTCACCATCGCGCATCGTCGTGTTCCAGCCGACGTGATCGAAGTGGAGGTGGGTGCAGACAACCACGTCGACGGCATCGAGGCCACCGGGAAGCGCAACTGCGAGTCGATCGCCGAATCCGACGTCGCCTGGCAATGGGAAGTCGCTGCTGTCGCCGACACAGGTGTCGATAACGATGAGCGTCTCCGGCGTCTGCACGACGAAGCTGTGGACCGAAAGAAGCAGGTGCGCGCCGCGGGTGGTCACGAACGGATCGATCCATGGTCGGTATCGCTCGACCAGCTCGGCGCCGTCGGGCACCAAGCCTTCCCAGGGCACCGGCGTGATGCGTTCCTCGACTCGCTGAATTCGCACATCGCCGATCATCCACTGCAGTGGCGCGTCCATATCTCATTCCTCCGTCGGGTCTGGGTGTCAGGCGGGCGCCGACAGCATCATCGGCGGCTCAGGTGTCGACACCTGCTTCAGTAGCAGCGAGGATCTTGTTGTCTCCTGCTGAAATTGTCTCCTGTCGAAGGTGTTTCCTGTAGAAATTGGACGCGAATGAAAATTGGAATCCAACTCCCCGAGGTCGAATGGGAAGTCCCGTTTCCCGAGTTGATCGAGATGGCCCAGGCCGCCGAGGCTGTCGGTTTCGACTCGGTCTGGTACGGCGACCACCTCATCTATGACTTGCCAGTCGGCGCCCGCGGACCATGGGAAGCGTGGACGACGCTCGCGGCAATCGCGGCAACGACCACCACGATCGAGCTCGGCCCGCTCGTCGCATCGACCAGCTTTCATGCCCCGGCAATGCTCGCGAAGCAGGCCGCGACCGTCGATGCGATTTCGCAAGGTCGGCTGATCGTCGGCCTCGGCGCCGGGTGGAACCGACGCGAGTACGACGCGTTTGGCTTTGCGTACGACCATCGGGTGAGTCGGTTTGGCGAAGCGTTCACGATCATCCGCACATTGTTGCGCGATGGCGAGATCGACTTCCATGGTGAGTATTACGACGCCGACCAGTGCGTGTTGCACCCTCGTTCGCCACGCCCGGCCGGACCACCGCTGATGGTCGGCTCCATCGGCGAAAGGATGCTCGCCCTGACCTTGCCGCACGTCGACTCGTGGAACATGTGGTGGAGCCAGTACGGCAACACGGCATCCGGCTTTGCGCGCGAGAAGCAGCGAGTCGACGGGCTCATCGCGACCACCGGTCGTCCGGCTGGTGCCGTCGACGCGACCGCGGCCGTTCACGTGCGGCTGGCTGGGGGAGCGGGCCGACAGATGGGCGACTACCCCGCTGGCGACGCGATCGAACCGCTCGTCGGTTCGCCGGCTGAGCTGGCGGATCAGCTACGCGAGTTCGAGGCCGCAGGCGCGGCCCACATCCAGCTCTGCGTCGACCCGATCACCCGAGCGAGCATCGAATGGCTCGGCGACGTCATCGCCGAGTTCCGTCGCGCCAACTGATCGCGGCTCACGCTGACGAATTGGCTAAGTTCTCGCCATGACTAAGGATGAATTTGACGGACTCGAATCGAGTGAGGTTGGCTCGGTGGTTGATGCCATCAATGATGTGTTGACGACGGTGTTGGCGATGGTCGCCGAGGATCGTGAAGTGCCCGTAGCGGAGGTGGTCGCCATGCTGCGATCGACCGGCGCGAGTCTGTTCGAGGCGCTCGACGACGACCAAGCGGCGGAGATGGCCGTCGAGCTTTGCGAAGAACTCGGCGGCGTTTGTATCCGCGGGCGACGCGGCCTCGATGATGAAGTGATCGAGCCGACCAAGGCGGTATTGGCGAGTGCACATCGGGTGCTTGAAGGCCGCGTGTTAACCCACCGGCTGACCGAGAGTGAAGCCGTGTCACGGTTGCTCTCGCTCGACGGGGCGTTAGGAGTGATTGATTGGGACCTCTTCGATAATGAGCTGGTTGATGAACGGGGCGAGCCGATAACGATCAACGGTGCTGCGACGTTGGAAGTGCCAGCTTGGGTCGATGGCTTGCGTGCTGGAAGCTTGATTGCGCTCTCTCGCCATGGGTTCACGGTCCGATTCGCGGTCATGGACGGCGATGACGTGTTGGCTGACGGCAACGCGGAGATTGCCGCCGTGCTCGAAATCATGGCCTCCGCGTGTGCCGGTGGTGTCGGAGCCGAACTCACCATGGAGCTGTTCGACGTCCTGCGTGACGATCCGACGTTATTCAACGAGCCGACGCCGCCAATCGAGGAGCTTCTGCGGGACAACGGATACGTCGATGACGGTGCGTGGTGGGGCCCGGACGATGTCGACTGGCAGACGCCGGGCGCGAGGCTGCTGGCCAACAATGCCGAGAGAGCTGCTGCGAGGTACGGGCTCGCGCCGCAACAGAATCGAAATCTCGGCCGGCTGTCTGACGCTTGGATGAGCTGGTTACGTGCCGCCCTCAACGTTGGCGACAGCGATGCCGATGAGCCGCTGTTTGACGGCACGGAACTCGCGGAGCTGCTCGACGACGATGTCATTCCGCTCGCCTTCTTCGATCTGCACGGTCAGGACTTCCTCCGGCGCCCTGACGCCTTCGCTTCCTTCGTCGAGTTGGTCACCGAGCAGGAACCGGATTCGGTTGGCTCGTTGCTGTTGGCCGCCCGGCATGCGGAGGTTCTTGGCGACGCCCGGCGTGCGGAGACGTTGTACAAACGGGCGCTCCGTCATGACGACGCCAACGCCACCGCACTGATCCGCGCGATGACGGCCGCCATCGACGCGAGTCGGTTCGAGGATGCGGCGCGTTTCATGAACCGGCTGTTCGGACCGGGATCAGCAAACGAGAAGACGTTGCGGTCCTACGCCGCTGCGACGATGACTGCGTCGCGCAACGAGCCGTGCCCGTGTGGGTCTGGTCGCAAATACAAGCAGTGCCATGCTGACGTGCCGCTGCTTGAGGAGCCTGCGGCCACCCGGGCGATCATCTTCAAGCTGGAACAGTACGCGGAACAGACAGTGCACGCCGAGGTGTTCGGCTATTCGCCCGACCGCGAGCTGCGAGCGAGTTTGGTCACGAATCCGGTTGCTCGTGACTTTTTGATTCACGAGGGCGGTTTGTTGGAGCGCTTTCTCGATGACCGGATCGATCTCATTCCGGCGGGCGAAGTCGAACGACTACGCAACTGGCAGCAAGGCCGGCGAGATCTCTATGAGGTTGTCGATGTCGACCCTGGACTGCGGTTGGCAGTACGAAACGTGCGCACAGGCGATCGTCACGATTTGCTCGAATATCAGGGTTCGTTGGACGCAACCGTCGGTTCTTACATGCTGCTCCGTGTCGAGGAACGAGACGGCATCTTCAGTTCCTATGGCGCCGGGGCGAACGTGGCGGCTGCCCATCGCGATCGAGTCCTCGAAATGATGGATGATCCCTATGTCGAGGATCTGCTCGATTGGATCATCGACCTCTCCGCTCCGCCACAGCTGCAGACCCGCGATGGTGAAGACCTCCTGGATGCCTCAGCATTGATTTCGTCGTCGCTGTCGGCCGAGCAACTCGCCGAGTTGCTCGATCGCGAATTCGGCGAAGGCGACCCGCCCAGCGACCCGGTCCTCGCGCGAACCTGGTCCGATACCACCCCGCCACCAACGGAGAAGATGTCCGCTGAAGAAGATGACGGCTGGGTGCGAGCGTCAATGACCATCACGACGGAAGGCGTTGAACTCACCACCATGAGCGAAGAACGCCACGAACGCTACGTAGCGAAACTGCTCGCGCTCTTACCCGACGCCCAACTCGTCGATGAACACATCGAGCCGCTCGACTGGGATGAATTGGGGGAGCGCGCTGGCGGGCAACGGTTCGGTGCCGGTGGAACCGGAGGGATGATCAGTCCCGACGATCCCGACTTGGCGCCGGAGCTTGCTGAGCTGTTGCAGCAACACATCCGCAAGATGGAAGCAGAGTGGATCCACGAGCAGATTCCGGCGCTCGGTGGTCTCACCCCGACCGAAGCGCGCGATGACCCCACGCGCCGAGAAGATCTCGAACGGTTACTCAACACGATGCCGAACTCGCCGAACGGCTTCGACTCCGCACGATTGCGCACCTTGCTTCAGATGGACGACGGCCCCGGCTTCGACTGAACGGATCGTGGGATGCTCGTCGGCTGTGCTAGTTGACCTGTTCCCACTGCTTATGGTTCGCGCACCAGCGCTCGGTGTGGAAGTGATCGCCGTGTTTGCGACGGCGGGTATCCCCGTCGACCGGCTTCGGCTTCTTTGGCGTGATACGGCTCTTGCCCGTCGGACGACTCATGCCCTGCAGGCTAGAGCGCGTTGGCGAGTACTGATCCGCGTTGACAAGCCGGAGACCTACTCTCGCGATCGGCCCGGCCCAGTCGTCGCTGTTCGTCGCCAACTATGTCGCCGGTTCGTTTGCCGCGATCGAGCTCGCCGCCGACGGCCGGTTTGGGCCCGGCCGCCGTCGACCTTGGCATCGACCAGATCGTGCAGTACCGCCCAACGTGGCCCGGAGGCATCGACCTTGAAGCGGTCGGGGGCTACGACGCTCCTGCGGGATCGGGGCCTCGACACTTCACGTTCCACCCCATCGACCCGGCGACGGGTCAGCTTGAACATCGCCAGGTCCACTCCACGTTGCCGTCAGAGTTTGGGGGCGAGAACCTCGGGGCCGAAGTGGCCGTGCATCCGTCCGGGCGATTTGTCTACGTGTCGAACCGAGGCCACAACAGCCTTGCGATCTTCCGGTATGACGGACCGCAGCGCGGTCTTGCTCCCATCGCCCATGCCTCGTCTGGCGGCTCGACGCCCCGTCACTTCGCCGACTGGGCGTGCCAGCTTCATCACCGGGACCAACCTGGTTGTCGACGATGCGCTGACCAAGGGCGTGCAGTTCTAGTTCCTGCAGTTCCGGTTAGACCGTGTTGCCTTCGAGCTTGCGTCGAACTGCGTTGAAGAGCGGATCGGTCGGCGTCGTCGAGTAGGGAAATTGAATCTGGGTGAGTCCTGACGCCGACTCGCTGAGCCCGGCGACCAGCCCGTCGTAGATACGGAGCGCGATGACATCGAACGACACCGTTGATTTCGCCGTTCCGTCTTTGCCGATGTAGTCGCCACTGGTGTCGGGCGTTGGCAGCAGGGTGCCGTCGTCGTCGTAGTGCGCGTTGAAAATGCCCGAGCTGTAGAGGCACATGCGAAGTGCTTCGAGCGATGGCACCTCGTTGCCGTCAGCTGCACCGTTGTATGCCGCCACTGACTCGACGAGCTTGCGGGCGGTGGCGGTGACGTCGGCCAGGAATCCGTCGCGGGTCGGGTAGGTGCGCCCGTCGGGAGATGTCGTGTAGATCATCGCCATGTTGGCGGCGTTGCCATCGGGCTGCAGCGATGGGCCGAACACGTCAACGAAGGTCAGGCCGGTGCGATCATCGTGGGCGACCGGGCTGTTGTTGAAGATCGAAAAGCTGATCGGGTTGGCCTCGTCGTAGGTCGCAGCGCCCGTCGCGTCGACAGCGGTTGATGCGAGGAGCGCGTTGTGGCGGCTGCTGTACTCGGCGGTCGTCTGGCCGGCTGCCGTGAGCGCGCCGGCGAAGCCTCGGTTGATGCCGCCGCCGCCGACGTAGAGCTGCTGATTGCCAGCGTTGACCGAGCCCAGGGTCGGTCCCGTCTCGCCGGATGAATAGAACAGCGGCGGGTACTTTCCCGTGACGGCGATGAACGTTGCCGCTGTGGATGTGTCTGGAATCTTCAAGTCTGGAATCGGTGTCATGTCGGTCCCCAATCATGGGCGGCTCCCGCCGCGAAGCGCCTACTGTCTAGCCCTTAGTGGAGCACACATCGGTCATCCACGACGCCCGTTCCGGTGGTTCCGTTTAGGCTCGGCCCCACTTCGACCCACAACCGATGATCGAGACCCGCGGTGGCCCTCGTCGAAAATCACGGCCGCGGTACTGCCGACGGCGCGCCGGTTGAACGGCCGGCCGAGATCGTCCTTCTCGATGACGCCGACGGCTCGACGCATGAGGTATTGGTGTCGTTGACCGCCCGAGCGGTCGTCGCATGGCAACGTCTTGAAGGGGTGCAGCCCGAACCAGTCGGCCGGCAACGAAGGACTGCCGAAATGGGCGGCCGCCGATCGCAACGTCGAGGACACCGACGTCCTCGTTTGGTACACGATGGGCCACAACCACCTGCCCAGCCTCGAAGACTGGCCCGTCATGCCGGTAGCCAACATCGGCTTCACGCTCAAGCCAAGCGCGACAACCCTTTTCGGTCGCCCCCGATCGAGCTACCGTCCGGTGATGCTTGCAGCGATCGCTCAACGTATCGGGGCGGCCTTTCGACGGTTCTCGCCAGGACCGGTGCCGGATGTTGCGACATGGCAAGCGATGCTGCGCAACATCGGGTTCCCGATCTTCGCCGATGGTCAGGTCGGCCCGAATACCCGACAGGCCGTGCGGTGGTTCCAGGAGGCGTGGACGTTCGAGAATCTTGCGATCGACGCTCAGGTGGGCCCGAAGACGTTCGCCGCGCTCCGTCGATGTGTTGACGAGGGTGGGCGTATCTCGCCCAACTTCCGAATGCGCGAAATGAAATCCGAGGGAAATGGCTGGCCCCGGATGCACCGCGACGTCACCCGCGGCCTCGAACGGGTGCGGGCGATCAAGGGCCGCCCGTTGCGCCTCGTCAGTGCGTACCGAGACCCGGAGCACAACGCCTCGATTCCTGGCGCGGCACCAAACTCGCAACACATCCAGGGCCGGGCCGCCGACATCTCGGTCCGATATGGCCTCTTCGTTTCCGAAGCCGTCTCCGTCCGAGCGTTCACCGGCATCGGACGTCAACCGGGCAGCCAGTTAGTGAAGCATCTCGATGTGCGAACGTCGGCGAGCGTCAGCAACCCCGTCGTCTTCGATGACTGAGTCGGCCGACGCAGCCGAGGCATTTCAAGGCGACGGGCACTTCCTCGCGATGTGCTGCTGTGTCGGGCCTAGTCGAGATTGATGCCGGTGTAGGCGCCGGCCACGACCTCGTTGATCTTCGTCGTGTAGCGGGGCACGCCGCCGAAGTACGCCTGGTACCGAATCTTGCCTTCCTGGTGGCCCCTCACGTTTGAGTTGTAACCCGTGAACCAGCCTTTGCTTTGACCCAACAACATGCGCTCATAGGACCGCACCACGTCGCCGACCCACCCTTGCTCGGCGTCGGCCTCCGCATCGATGCGAGTGGAGCCGGAGTCTTTGGCATGCACCAGCAGATCGGTGATCCAATCGACCGCGGTCTCGATCGCACGCGGAAAGTTCGTCGAACCGGAGACACTCTGCGGCCCGGCGATCATGAACATGTTCGGGAACCCATGGGTCAGCACACCGAGATAGGTGCTTGGACTGTCGCTCCACTTGTCGGCCAGCCGCTGACCGTTCGCGCCGCAAATGTCGATGCGGTCGTAGCCGCCCGTGATCGCGTCGAAGCCGGTCGCGTAGACGATGATGTCGAGGTCGTGATCTGATGCCGTGGTCCGAATGCCGGACGGCGTGAATCGTTCGATCGGGGTTTCCGACAGGTCGACCAGGCGCACATTGTCCTGGTTGTATGCCTCGAAGTAGCGGGTCTCAAGCGGCACGCGCTGCATACCGAATCCGTGATCGCGCGGGATGAGTTTCTCGGCGAGCGCCGGGTCGTCGACCCGCTGGCGGATGCGGTCGGCGACGTATGCCGAGACCTCATCGTTTGCTTCTTGGTCGAAGAAGATCTCCATGAAGTTGGCGAGCAGCAACGCGAAACCCGGCGTGTCGTACAACTCATCCCAGACCTTCCGACGTTCTTCGGGCGTGGTGTCCCAGAACCCTCGGCGTGGCACATGTTCGAACCCGCCGGGCGACGCTGCGCAGTTCGCGAAGATTTCGTCGTAGCGGCCTCGGATCAGGTCCATCTCGTCGGCCGGGATCAGCCGATTGTTCAGCGGAATGCTCCAGTTCGGGCGCCGCTGGAACACCGTGAGTTCGCCGACCCGGGGGGCGATATCGGCGATGACCTGAATGCCCGTTGCGCCGGTGCCGATGATGCCGACTTTCTTGCCTTCGAGCGACGGCTTTTCCTTCGGCCACCAATACGTATGGAACGAGTCGCCGGCGAACTCGTCGATGCCCTCGTAGCTGGGGAGGGTCGGCATCGACAGCGGACCGAGGCTGGTGATCACGAAACGCGTCTCGTAGCTCTCGCCGGACACGAGGTCGAGCTGCCACACTCGTTCATTATCGTTCCAGGTCATCGCCGCGACCCGAGCGTCAAAGCGCATGTGGCGGCGGAGGTCGAACTTGTCGACCACGTGGTTGAGGTAACTGAGGTTTTCGGGTTGGGCCGAGAACAGCTCTTTCCAATGCCATTCGTCGAGCAGCTCTTTGGAAAAGGAGTAGCCGTACGTGTAGCTCTCGGAGTCGAACCGGGCGCCCGGGTAACGGTTGCGATACCACGTGCCGCCGAGATCATCATCGGCTTCGAGCACGATCGCGTCGAGGCCGAGGTCGGTCAGGCGTTTGATCTGATAGATCCCGGACACGCCCGCGCCGAGGACAATGACGTCATGTCGATGCATTGTTCGCCTAACCCGCAGCGCGCTTGAAGGCGTTGGGCGGAAACGCTTTGGCGTCGATGCACTGCTGTGACCATGCGGCCAACGACGACACCGCATCATCGAGATCGACCTGACCAGTGAGCGCATCCATGATCGGTTGTTGTAGCTGGTCGGTCTGCGTTTCGAGGCCGTCCCGGTACGACTTCCCGGCTGCGGAAATGACGTCGCCTTCAACCCAGCCTTTCCCACGCAGGCGGTCGGTGGCCGCCGCCAACGTTGCCTCGTCCCAACCCCGCGTTCCGCTGTACTCGCCGAGCGGGATACCCAGCCATAGCTCGGTCAGCACGTTCATTTCGACGGGGTCGAGGCCAGCCGCGGTGCAGACCGCGACGTGGCTATCGCCGCGGTGCTCGCGGAACTGTTCGGTCGCCCGCCAGAGTTGCCCAACCGGATCGGTGGGCCACGGCTGATTCTGCAGGCCCGAGAATAATGGTTTGCCGACCCCGGAAACGCCGTCGACGGCCTGTTTCAGCGCGCCGCCAACCTTCTCGACCTGCGCCATGTCGGCCCCGTCGAGCGCCGCGGTCAGGCTGGCCGTCGTCGCCTCGGTACGGGTCGCGAGCAGTGTGTCGCGGTCGCACAGCGCCCGGCCGGTTTCGTAGACCCCGGCGATCATCGACGGTTCGAATACAGCAAACGCGGCAGCCACGACACCGGGTTCGGGTTCGCCCATGAGGCCGGCTCGCGAACAGGCATACGCAGACATGAAGTCGTGGCCGAGTTCGGCCAAACGCTCGTTGTTCTGCCGGGACCAGACCGAGTGCATGGCGATCGGTTCGAGTGCGTCACGCAGTCGTCGAGCCGGAGACGCTTGCTGGGTCGGTGCCGGTTCGACACCGGCGGGCGAAGGCTGAAAGAAGGCGGCAATGACCTCGTCGTACTCCATCAAACCACGGTAGCCCCGCGCGACGGCCCCAAAAAACGACAGGCCCCAAAAAACGACAGGCCCCAAAAAACGACAGGCCCCAAAAACAACAAAGGCGCCGGGCCGACCACGTGGTCGTTCCGGCGCCGATTGAGTCGGTGTTACTCAGCTGCTTCTTCAGCAGCGGCTTCGACGGCCTCTTCGCCGTCGGCGGTGTCCATGCCTGGAACCTTGCTGGTCACTTCGTCGATCTTGTCAGCGATGCCTTCGCCGCCTGGAACCTTCGATGCGACGTCCTTCGCCTGATCGGCGAGGCCCGCTGCCTTGTTCTTCATGTCATTGACTTTGTCGAACATACCCATGGTAAATCCTCTTCTCTAATCCCCGCTCAGCGAGCGGGCTACTACCTAGACGGGCGGGACCGGCGTTTTGTCGCGGCCCGACCGCCATTTGGCCTACTAGCGCTCACCGTTGGCTATGGGCGGGGACCGAACGTCCAGACGTCGTCGTCGATGCGCAGGTAGTTCTCCGGGTCGGCGAAGTCGAACGTTTCGCGGTCGCCACCGAAGGTCATGACGATCGGCCCCGCGTCGGTCTCAACCGTGATCGAGTCGAAGTCGTATTTGATCGCCGCCTGATCCGCGGCGTTCCAGGGTGGCTCGGCCAGCAGCGACCACGCCGCGCCGTCTGGGCTCGTCCAGGTGTCCATCGGGTTCTCGACCAGGCCGAATCCGCCGAAGCAGACGAATTCGTCGGCGAGCACCTCGCACTGATGGCCGGGGCGCGGGCTCCAGTCGGCCGACGCCGACACCAGCTGCCAGTCTGCTCCGTCGTCGGACTGCCACACGTCGTTGAAGTACGGGGCATCGCAGTCGGGGAGCGGTTCGCAGGTGAAGCCGTCTTCACCGCCGAACAACCAGAGGCCGTCGTCGTGGGCAACGAGTGATCCACCGGCCCGTGGCTCCCACGGGGCGGCGTCGGTCATGAGATCCCACTCGGCGCCGTCGGTCGAGCGCCACACATCGTTGAAGTAGATCCGGGCCGGGCCGTTCGCTCCGATGATCGATGCATCGTCGTTCTGGGATCCGCCGAGGACGTAGATGTGGTCGCCGAGGGTCACCGCACTGAGCCCGGCGCGGCCGGACCAGGGCGCATCGGCGGTCAGCTCGGTCCACTCGACTCCATCGCGTGAACTCCACACGTCATTGAAGAAGTTCGAGGTCGGGAGGAACTCGGGGCAGGGGGCGTCGGGGTCGATGCCGAGGCCGGGTGGCGGCTCAAGGCCTTGGTCGAGCAGCGCGCAGAACGGGTTCGGTTCGAGGCCGTAGTCCTGGCCACCGAGCACGAACATTGTGTCGTCCTTGGTCACGGCTTGGAAGTAGGCCCGACCGGCCCAATGCGCTGGATTATCGGCGACGTCGGCGTGCGACACGATCTCTTCCCACGTCGCCCCAAGGTCATCGCTGCGCCACACGTCGGCCCAGATTTCGCTGTCGCCGGGAATGTCGGACTGGTTCGGGGTGCGTCCGCCGAGCAGGTAGAGGGCGCCGTCGAGTTCGAGCACGCGCAGTCCGGCCCGTCCGCCCCATGGCGCGCCATCGGCGACCATCGCCCACTCGTGATCGCCGAACGCGGGCTCGGCTGGCGCGGCGGTGGGCGTCGGTTCCGGCACCGGCGTTGCGGTCGGGGCGACCTCGGTCGGGTCGGAGGGAACCGGCGTTGCCGCGATGTCGGCTGCGGTCTCGACTTCGGCAGTGCCACCATCGGCAGCGCCCTCGTCGCCGTCACCCACGCAGGCGCCGAACAGCACCGCCGCAATCGCGATGCCGGCAACGGCGGTGGCCGACCGGCGCGTCAAGGCGCGAGCAACGAGAAAGCCCTGAGTCATATCGATTCTTTCGTTCGTGAACCGATCATTGGATGCACATGATCACCGGCCCTGAACACCGCATCACCGGTCTCCTCTCGAAAATCGGGCAGCCGGTTGACGTTAGCTCCCGCAGTGCTCGAACGACCGAGCATCGGACCAGGGAGCAGTCGTGGCGGAGTCTTCAGTTCGTGACCTTGGTACCCCAGAGGGCTAGGAGCCCAACCGGCAGCAGCAGTATCCATTGTGAGAGGTCGCTGAGAAGGAAGTAGGTCGGTGTGACACCCCGCGACGGCGACGCCGAGAAAGCTGAGGCCGAACCCGGTCCGCGGCTCATTATCGAGCGACGAGGACAAGAGGGGGACGGGCGACCGTGATCCCACCGCCGACAATGAAGTCGTCGGGTGTCACGTCCCGTCCACCCGGGAGCGCACGTCGCCGGCGATGGCAGCCATGTCCTCGCCAGCATCGATCTTGAAGCCCCGAACCATGGTCTCCCACGTAAAGTTCGGACTGTTGCGGAGCGTGAACGTGAGCCGGCAGTGGCCGAGTGCGTCGGACAGCGCAGTGATCTGAAGGTGGTGCTCAATCGAGTGCCAAGACTTCTCTCGCCGGTGATCCCATAGTCGGCATTGTCGAGCAGGGCGGCAAGAGAGACGGTGGTGGGTGCGGTGAGGCGCTCAGCCAGGCTGAGCGGGCGCATTCGCACGGTCGAGATTCGAGCCGCGCCTGAGTGAAGTCCCATTTCTGGTGACGGAGCGGATCCGGCGAGAATGAATTGCCCGGGGGTGCGGTCAGCGTCGACGGCTCGCTTCACCGTGGACCAGACGTCGGGATGAAGATGCCACTCGTCAATCAGAACCGGCCGCGAATCATCCATGATGCGGTCGGGGGCAGCTTGGATGATCTGCAACTGCGCCGCATCATCGAGTTGGTAGCGAGTGACGTGGCGCTGTTCGGCTGTTGCCGTCTTCCCAACCGCCTTTGGTCCGTCGATAAGGACCGCCGGCAGGTGGTTCAGCGTCTCGTCGAGTTCATCGTCAACAACGCGACGAGTGTTTGTCGGGGCGGGACATCTACAGCCGACCCAACACGGCGGGGATTCCAATTTGCGGCGGGGCGCGCCGCACTCACCGGCTGCGGTCATGTGATGGTTTCGCCGGTGGGTGTGGTGATGGTGATTGTTTGGTCTGTTTGGCGGGTGACGGTGTAGCCGCGTTCTTTTAACCGGTTGTGTCTGGGGCAGGCGGGTAGGCCGTTGAGTTGGTTGCTGGGCCCGCCGCGGGCTGCGGGTTTGAGGTGGTCGATGTGGCAGCT
>Ga0114956_1002786_pt1 | contig 13691 bp, 10 predicted proteins | sample MaitaG_FD_87304 | JGI IMG/M metagenome (GOLD analysis project Ga0114956, IMG submission 87304) | Marine algal microbial communities from Maine, USA - Maine_Asex2 metaG | ecosystem: Host-associated > Algae > Red algae > Unclassified | place: Maine, USA | collected 2015-01-05 | reverse complement strand
GTAAGAGATTCTAAAAAATTAAGCATAGCAGGGCTACGGTTCATTTTTTAGAATTTCTTAGAAGGAAAAAGGATAGTCTAAAATGGCTAATTTATTATTTTAGTTTGCCTTAAACAAAGAACAAGATCGGGTCCTAATAATACTAGTCTAAGTGGCTATACTTTATAAATTCATAGTAAATATTAACGAAAAAATTAATTCGCTTACCATACAACTTATAACAGAAGACGCTCTTCCTATAATGGCTACCCACATTTTTTTAGGAGGGGAAAAAAAATAAAAAGACTCGCTTCTAATGATACAATAAATACGGGTATACATGATTTACCCAAAAAATTATTGGCCAAATATGATTGATCCTTTAGCGATTGGTAAATGTATATTGCTGCATCTGATAATAGTGCAGTTAGGAATTGGTGTGAGAGCGGGAAGATTTTAGATGAGGAGATGGTTGTTTCTTATAAAAAATGATAGAACTGAGCAATTGAATATAAAAGCGTATCATTTTTTGGAATAAAAAGGAAGCTTACCCTAAGCTGGAGTAAGAAAGTCCTTAAATAAAAGGCATTTTTTAGAAATTTATATGTTTTGTTTAGGTTTTTATATGTTTTCGAGGGATAGCTAAGTCTATCTTTGAATAGAAAAAATAGAATGAAATTTGAGTCTATTGAGCATCACTTTGCAGATAGTTCAGCAAAGCATTTCTTAGAAAGATCTAATTTTTAATTCATAAAAATAAACAATATGGCAATTTATATTCATGAGAACAAAGTGGTTAGCCGCCATTGGCTAAAATTTAAAACCAATGAAAAGGTAGGTGATAAAGACCTTTATTTTTTCTCTGTTTCTGGGATTTCTAAAGTTTCATTAAAAGGTACTTCTACCAAATGGCGTAGAGAAAAGATTATCATAAATGTTCAAGTACCAACCACTCAAATACCTACCCCACCAAAACCTAATAATTTTGAGGGCGGCTATGCTAAGTTTATTGCCAAAAACTGGACTGTTTATGCTGGATTAAATGCTTTTCATAATACAGGGCATTCCATTAATGCGGGTAATGCCGTAGATACTTTTAGGCTTCTACACCCCCATAATATAGGCCCCAGGTTACAAATTGAGTGTGATGTTGCTGTTAGTGACACAGGTGCCTATTTGCACCGCATTGGCTTTAAAGTAGATTTATTACTTTATTTCGATAAGTGGCAACAGGTTATTATTGATTAGTTGTTTTGAATAGACTAAACGGTGAAACCGAAGACAAGTTCTTAAAAAAAGCATGAAGTAGATTTGATTTTTAAAATAGAACCCATTTAATCTTTTTACCAATAAAAATTAAATTATATGATTCAAATTGAGCCAAATAAAGTAGTTAGTCGGCATTGGTTGACTTTTAAAACCAATGAAAAAGTAGGGGATAAAGACCTTTATTTTTTCTCTGTTTCAGGGATTTCTAAAATTGATTTAAAAGGTACGTCTACTAAATGAAAAAAATTCTTTATCCATATTTAGTAAAATTCATGTTCAAAAGAAAAATATTCTTTATATAAATACTATTTCACAAAATGCCTCTAGCTTGGTTAAGGAGCAATGGAATAGTATGCATTTTGATTTCGACCTTCTTCTTGATGCAGTTTCCTATAAAGGAAAAAGCTTATTAGTAGTAACTAAAAACAAGCCCTTCTTTGGAATGGAAATAGAATCGGTGGAGCAAACACCTAAGAGAATAAAGGTGGAAACGACTGGAGCCATCTATCATTTGAAAAAGAAGAAACTGGACATGTATCGTAAAATTGATCCTGCTAAATACTGGTGGAATTTTAGATCCAGTAAAAAAACCCTAACAATCAGCAGTGTATCAATTTAAGATAGAACATTTATTTTTCATCGTTCCATAGACGTGAATAAATATATTTTTATTAACTTAGTCTTCAAAAACAGTCATGAAACAATAAATTATAATATTTTTTATAACAATACACTTTTTTTTACTAACTTCGACCAAACAATCAAAAATAACCTTTTTATTAAACCTTAAAAATGAAAAATTTTATCCCCTTTTTAGCTTTCTTTTCTTTTTTCTATTTTTCGTTATCTGCACAGAGTAATTGTAATAATACAATTACAATTAACAGTAGTAATCAAATCTTACGAGGAGGTATGCCTGCGAAATATCTATTCGTTCCAGAAAAGGATGGCAGTATAACACTTCAAACTTGTAATTTATCAAGTGACCAAACCTGGTTGGCCTTAGTGCGTGTTTTTGAAGATTGTAATTCTACAGAAATCCAACCAATTATAGATAGTAATTGCGGAGACAATCAAAGAACAGTAATTTTCAAAGTCTTCGCAGGAAAACGTATTAGAATAGAACTACAAACAGGAATTGTTGGTGGAGATAGACTGGCATTTTCCTTTGAAGCTTCCTCCTGTGAAAACGCTTTTCAAATTGAATGTGGAATATATTATGAAGGGACAAACCAAGATGAAAGCAATACTTTCAATGACTACGGCTGCCCTGATGCGACTCGAAATACTTCTTTTAATGCAAGGGATGTACTAGTAAAGGTAGTTAAAGCAAATGCAAATGATCGGCTTACTGTTAATATTGATAATAATCGTGGATTTGATCTGTTTCTTTTAGAAGATTGCGCCCCTAGTAATCCTGAATGTATTCAGGGAAGGGATATTAATAGTAACGAGTCTATTTATAATTGGTTAATTGAACCCAAAGAGACAGCTTGGGCAGCAGGTACTTATGGTATTAGTATTGATGCAATAGAGGTCGATAATATTGGAAACTTTGGAATTATTGCTACCTGTGGTCGTCTTAATTGTAGAGCAGCCAAAACTATAGACTGTAATACGCCTATATCCGCAAATACAGCAGATGGTCAAAATAATATTAGTGCTTACCGCTTTGATGGAGCGTATAAGGCTATGAATACTGGGAATGAATTGTTATATACTTTTACTATTCAAGAAGCTCAAACAGTTAATCTGCTATTAGATATTCTGGGGAATTATGATTTAGAATTATTTCTTATGAGTAGTTGTGATGAATATGATTGTATTGCTAAAAGTACCAATGAACCTGGACAAGATGAACGTATTAATGAATTTTTAACCGCAGGAACTTATTATGTTTTAGTAGAGGGTTTTAATCGAAGTGAAGGTGCATTTACCTTATCATTAACTGCAGATTGTGGAAGCAAGGAATCTACCGATTGTGAGAGCCCTTTTTATAATGGAGATGCTACCTCTTTGCAATGTGAAAAATTTGAGGCCTATCCTCTTGGCACACTTTCTAATGAAGTCTCTGATTGGATAACATGGACCTCTGAACATAGAAATCATCAAATAACGAATATTAGAAGTAGTTGTAGGTTACAAGATAATATAATTTCGGAGGGAAATCGGTCTTTAAAGGTAGCGTCCTTTATAGAAAATGACACACTTATTAATCCAGATGTAGTTTACAAATTAGGAAACAGAGTAATTGATCAAACTCACCAATTGTCGTGGACTATGTATGTTCCCGCTGGAAAGGAGGCTTACTTTAATATACAAAAAAACCAAGAACGGGAGTTTGAAGGTGGTGGTGAATTCGAACTCTACTTCGACAAAAATAAAAAATTACGTTTAGGCACTAATTCTGAAGGCATTTATGCTTACCCTCAAGACCGATGGTTTTCAGTAGTACTTACATTTGAATCTATTAATAATGAAATTCGTCTGACAACGACTGTTGACGGAATTCCAGTTGTACGTACAAAATATGGAGATACCAATACTCTTTTAGGCGGAATAAATTTCTTCGCAACTAATGAGGCTGAATATTATATCGACTGTATTTGTTTAAATACCTTACAATGCCCAATAGCAGTCGCTTGTGCGCTCTGTACTTCAAGTTGTATCAATGGGATTGACTTTACTTGTCTTGCGTGTAACGACTATGGCCTTGACTATAGTAAAGTAAAATTTGACAATTGTCCAACTTATGAAAGTACCAATGCAATTAAGGTATCCTGTGGAGAATTGCGTAAAAAAGAAAATCTGGATGGACAAAATGTTGTAGAAAATTACTACGGTTGTTTTGATTCAGCGACAGATCTTAAAGCCAAAGAAAAAATTTATACATTTGAATTAACTCAAACTTCCGATGTTACCATTAATGCCTTTACTGACGGTCCTAATCCAAATGTAGAATTATTTTTATTTTCAGAATGTTTAGATAATTGCGTTGCTCAAGGAAAATTAACCGAGTTGGAGGATAGATTCGGTTTTTTTGACGGCACACAGATAACTCAAACTTCCTTACAACCAGGAACCTATTATGTAGTCGTTGATGACAAAGATAGTGAGCGCTTCATTCAAGCAGAAGATACTTATTCTATTTCCTTTAATTGGGACTGCGGAGACTTACCTAGAGTCTGTGATTTAGGCGGTCAATTTGTTAATTTTGGAAATAAGGTAGAAGGAACTTTCGGTAAAACAGATCATCAATTACTCAATTTAAGAGGAGCAGATTGTATTATAGATGATTTGGACGGAGGAATTCCAGCAGATTACGTTTTTGATGTTTTTGTATTTTACAATGACGGAGACGCAGGAGATACGAACATGGGAATTAGCGACTTAGATGAAAATTTAACACAAACTGGTAGAACCTTAATTACGCAAGTTTTTGAATGTGATTGTAGAGATATACTTGAACCTACTTTAAATATAATAAGCAATGAAAAAGATTGTTATCAGAATTGCATAGATAACGACAGAGATGGACGTGATGATGCAACTGTATCAAACCCCAAAGTAGGAACCTTTTACTACTTTATTGTTGCTGGTCCAGAAGGAACAGATTATGAGTTTGATTTTGTTCCTAACAGTTTATGTGATAATGCCAAAGATATAAGCCAAACAAGAATTTTTGGAGACACTACTTTAATAGGAGAAAAAATATCTAGCGGTTCGGGAGATTTTTCTAATACTGATGAAAAAAGTATTTATACTAATTGTACTTCTAGCTCCAATCAATATTTAGGGGATGAAAAGTTGTATGAACTAGTTATTGATCGACAAGTTTATATTGATATTACAGCCACCACTTCTACAGCTATGGGCATGTTCCTTTACCACAATGACTGTGGTCGAGATTGCAGAAATGCTGATGAGTTACCACCAAATTCTAAGGGCGGCATACTCAGCATTGTAGATTCATTACTGCCTGGCACTTATTACTTAATGGTAGATTCAGAAGATCCTGGAGGGGGAACATTTGATTTAACAATCAATACAAATAATAAAGAAGAAGTTTTTTTCCTATCACAAGATCTTTGTCCTATAAATGAAGACCAAGTACATAAGGTACTTATAGAAGGTTTAGACAGTACCGATATAGCTGATAACACCTATGTTATTTTTCATATTGATTTAGGAAATAACAATCATATCCCTATCATAAACAAAACTGGTCCCCTTCAGTGGGATGCCAATACAGGAGAATTAGAGGTAGAATTATATCATGATTTTGAAGATAGTCTACAATGCAGTTATATAGAGAATGATACCTTCTTAATAAAATTAAAACCAGAAGATGCGAATGGTGTACAAGCTAATTCTGTAATAGTTCGTGGGGTCTACATTAAAGATCCAGTTGATTTTGGGGATACAGCTACCTTCAAAATAGGCGGTTCTAGCGGAATTGAAGACTTTACAGAATCACTAATAACGGAAACCTTAAACCTACAAGTTAATGGAGACTGTGAAAATTCTAATTCAACAGGTTTTCCTGTCGATTTGACTTCCAATCTTGATTGGTATATAGATATTCCTGGAGGAGAAACTTGGTTTACAGTAAGTCCTATGTCTGGTTCCAACCAAGAAAGATTAAATGTAACTTTTAATAGCGTCAATAGTCAATCGACCACACGAACGGCAACTTTTTCAGTAATATCCACCACGGGAGTAAAAAAAGAAGTTACCGTTTGCCAAAAATCATCCTGTTCCAACTTCCTTGCTGCAGCGGGTCTTGATAAAGAATTAGGTTGTACTCAAGAAGGAGTAGAATTAAGTGTCAATGCCAACGGATTTCCTTATTTAAATACTTTTAAATGGAAAGCCATATCAGGTTCTATTAAAGCTGGCTCTTTTGTCGAATTTGATACAGAGTCAAGCGTTTTTGTGACGGAATCGGGCCAATATGAGGTAGCTATTACTAACAACTTCGGATGTGAATTTATAGATACCATTAATGTATTCGAAAACCTACCGATGATTAATAGCGCAACCATTAATGACAATAGTGTGCAAGGAATAGCGGATGGCAGTATCGCTGTAAATGTTAGTGGCGGTTCCCCTCCTTATTCCTACAGGTGGAATGGACAAAATGGTAACTCAACTATTACCAATATTCCAGAAGGTTCGTATGAATTAGAAGTGACAGACAATAGTGGATGTACTTTAAAGAAAATTTATACGCTAGAAGCTACAATGGATTCTACAAATAATGATCCAGATTCTGGGGGATCAAGTACTTGTAGTACGGAATCGGCTAACGCATTAACTACTAGTTCTATCACCGAAACCAATGCTTACATATATACTTCACGACCACACGGAACTGTTTCGAATCAATTTAGATACCGTATAAATGGAACCTCTGCTTGGGAGGAAACAGGTATAAACAGTAACCATTATAGACTCCTAAGTACTCTAGCTTCAGGAACAACTTATGAATTTCAGGTCCGCCATAATTGTGGTAGTAATGATTGGTCTGCTTATTCTGATTCCGCTATGTTTACAACGAATGGTTCTTTTTCAGAAGGTTCAATTCAGCTCAAACGATCCCCTCTCACAGGCATCGTAAAATTATTCCCAAATCCTGCTAAGAAGGAGCTTAATTTTATTAGTACAATACCTTTTAAAGACCAGCAACAAATAACGATAACCAATATCTGGGGACAAACGCTAAAAGTAGTACCATTAAGTAAGGGTGATAATCATCAGTTAATTGATATTAGCAACTTAACTTCTGGAATCTACCTATTACGTTGGGATGCAGAAAAGACAATCGAAACCTTTAAGTTTATAAAAGACTAGTCAAATGAAAAAAATTTGCTGGTTAATAGTACTTCTACTAGGCTTATATAGTGCTTGCAAAAAAGAGGCTTTAACTGAAAAAGTCTTCTTTTTTGTTAAGACACTTGACGCAACAGATATAAATTTGAAGGGAGCCAAATTAAACGGGGTAATTGTACAACAAGCGCAAGGCATAGAACTAGAATACGGCTATTACTATGCACCAACGGAAGCAGCATTATTGTCAGAAGATAAAAAGACAGTTCCTTATACTACCTCCATTAGTAAGGATAGTTTTGCGATGCCTCCTTATGAGCTTAATGTTTCAGAACTCGGAGACTATTACTTTCAGGCTTACGCCAAATTGGAAGAACGAAAAGTAGTAGGAGAAATTAAAAAATTCTCTACAGCAATTAATTTATTTGCCAAAAAAGATACAGTAATTAATAATACAGTTCGATTAGAAGGTATCATTTCTGGTCTACAAGGTTTAAAAGGAAGAGTGGATAGTAGAGGTTTTGTGATTGCCCTACACGATACCCCTACCTATGGCACTAGTGATAGAATAGAGGTAGTGGGCGATAGTGGAGATGATGGTTCTTACTTTATTGAATTTAATAACTTAGCTTTTAATACTACTTACTACGCTCGCCCTTTTGTTATAATAGATGGGAATGCGACTCATGGCGACACTATTTCCTTTCCAATAAAGGATGGCTGGGTATTAAAAACGAATTCCATTACAAGTACGCCACAAGGTTTAAGCAAAGTTATTTCCGTTAGTACCGATAATGGTAGTTACTTTGGAATAGGCTGTACTTATCAATTAATTTGTAATGAAAGTACCAATAGCACCACCTTTTGGCAGTACGGTTCTGTACAGGCTCAAAATGGAACACCCATTAAAAACTGTGTATTAGAAGATATGTATCGGGAAAATGCAGTCGCTTTTGAATTAAATGGGGATATTTATTTAGGATTAGGTAGAACTAAATTTGATGATGACACAGAGCTTGTACACGATGATTTTTTGATTTATAGACAAGGCGCTAGCTGCTTTGAACCGTTTGAAACGGAGTTCCTCGGTGAAGGAAGATGGGCCGCCGTTGCATTTACCATAAATGGGAAAGCTTATGTAGGAACGGGGGTAGATAAAAATAAAGATGAATTAGCAGATTTTTATGAATTTGATCCGATTCTTAATACTTGGGACAGCATCGGATTTGCCAATGAAATCACTCGTATTGGAGCACTAGTTAGAGGCAGAAAAAATGCTATCGCTTTTTCAGTAGGGGAACAGGCCTATTATGGATTAGGTTCTAGAAGAGGCGATCTAGCTGACTTGTGGAAATTGAATATTGCCACAAAACAGTGGGAATTAGTTACCAATGAGTTTGAAGGTACCGAACGTTCTGGGGCAAATAGTTTTTGCTTGGACAATGGCTTGTGCTATATTGGAGGCGGGTTCTCAGGAAATGCCACCAATGAACAGGATTTTTTTAATGACTTTTGGGAATTTGATCCGATTACTGGAGAACAACGAAAAGTTGCTCCTTTCCCAGGTGTAGGTAGAAGGTATGCAATAGCCTTTTCACTCAATGGAAAAGGCTATTATGGTGGGGGAGAAAATCACGAAAGAGCATTTAATGATTTATGGGAATATACCCTTGTAAAGAAGTAAGTCAGGTTCCATAGAATGCTATGATAAAAGCATAAAAATATTCCTTTTAAGATGAAATCTTAGCAGTAAGATTGCTTTATTGTTTTATGGCTATATGGCTATATGGCTTTATTGCTTGCGTTTCGTGCCGTTTAGCGTCTAGCCATAAAGCAATATAGCCATAAAGCAATAAAACCATAAAACCATTTTCTTATTATATTCATTTGTTTATTATGAAGATATACTATTGGTTTTTGCTATCTTTTTTCTTTACAATAAATTTAGTTTCTCAGAACGAAACGAAGGAAGAAACCAATGTCCGTTCAGAAACAATTACTAGTGTATTTCAATTAAAAGAAAAAGAAGGCATCCAATTTCTTCAAAATTTACAAACTACTAACCAGACCTTAACAGAAATTATTTGGCTCACTGCTGAAGATATATATTTAAAAGAAGAGACCGATCTAGCTATACGCTACCAATTACAAACGATAGAAAGCCCCTTAAAGTATCATATAGATTTTAGTTTATTCGATGAAAACGGTAGAAAGATTATGCCTCCTTTATGGAATAAAAAAGGAGATATGGGCATCTTGGAATCCAACAAAGAACAATACGAATTTATCCTACAAGATATTTTTGAAAGTGGCGTATACTATGGTCAAACGTATCGCCTAGAAATTCAATGTCAGCTATTAGGTATTGGCTTAAATTGCAATGAACCAAGACCAACATTTGATTGGTCCATTCAGAAAAGATGGTATTATTACGCACCTATAGGCGCAGGGGCAATCATGGCGATTACTGGTGGGATCAACAACAGTCATCAAGCAGATTATAATACGTATGTAGACAAATGGAATAGCGGAAGTACGAAAGGAGAGGCACAATCCTTTTATGATTCGGCTGTCAAAAAGCAAAATCGCAATAATAATTTAGTGTACATCGGAACAGGAATAGCTATTGTAAGCAGTTTAGCTTTATTGATAAAATATGGAAGAGAACATCTTCCAAAACTTAGAACCTACGATAAATATTGTAAACCAAAAATACCTACAAACCTTAAAAAGCAAAAAATCGGTCTAGAGTTACTACCAGCCAAGGAAGGTGTTGGGCTTACTCTTCAATTCTAAAAAATGACAAGTTTATCTAATCAGTTGATATTCTTCAATTTCAAAATCAAGTTCAAGTTCAAACCATGACGTTGCCCTAAGCGTCTGGTTACGTCACGGTTTGAAATTGAATTTGAACTTGATTTTTAAATTGAAACTGTCAAAACTTTTCTGATTTAGATAAATTTGTCTAAAAAACTAATCCATGCCTGTAGCCACTATACTCTTAATAACGGCTAACGATCCCAATGAACCGCTCAATAGTTTATCGGAGGAAAGTAAAGAAATTCAACGTATTTTAAATAGTACCCCGAATCGAGACTATGAAGTAGTATTGGTGCCTGATACCACTATTAAAGACTTGATTGAAGAATTTAAAGTACCGAATCGAACTATTGAAGTGATTCACTATGCAGGTCATGCAGATAAACATACGCTTCGATTTACAGACGCAGATGCGGAGGCTCAATTATTAGCACAAAAAATAAAGCTGCAAGGAACCGTGAAATTTGTTTTTTTAAATGGCTGTGCAACCGATGGGCAAGTTCAATTTTTCCATGAGGCAGATGTCCCTTTCGTACTCGCTACTGTCAGAAATGTAGGTGACCAAAAAGCGTACTGGGTTGCTACCCAATTTTATCAATACCTCACCATAAAAAAGTCTATTAAAAAAGCGATAGCAGAAGTAGTAACGGATGCTAAAAATTTAGCTAATCAAATTCCTTTTGCGAATGAGCGCGCTACGGTCAAACGCAATAAACAAGCACCTAGCAATCAAGAATTACCCTGGGGACTGTATGTTAAAGCAGAAATGGAATCCTTAGATTATACTCCACCACTAAAAGTACAATCTAACAACAAAACAGCAAAACTAATTCATACTCGTTTTCTGGATAAGCTCATTTTTGCATTAGAAAAAACGAAAGAAAACAATTATGCGCCACTCCGAAAATTGGCAGCTAATATAAAACGAAGCGGTAATGTTACAGATGAAAATAAAACATTAGAATTATTAAAAATACTCCCCTATACACTCGGATTGCGCCTACGGCAAATCGTGTCTGAGCCTTATGAATTAAGCACCGAATATTACCGTCAATTATTATTTGACTATGTTTTCTTTTTTGAAACGCTCCTTCACCATACCGTAGCCTTACTTTCTGCACAACTATGGGAAGATAAAGAGATAATTTTTGACCATAAACCAGCAGATACTTCTTGCGTTATGGAATTTATACAAGCAGATAGGCTGCAAATTCATACGGAATCTTATAAACCTACTGTCTTATTATTAATAGATTGGCTAGCAAAATATAAAACAAAATCAGAAATCGCTTTATATCAAGAGGTCTTAGATTTTATCCAGTCTGATGACTTTATAAAAATTTCGGATTTCTTTTACTTGCAAAAAAAACACTATTGGCAACGGGTTAGAATGCAACCAGAAGAAGCTATTCAGGATTGCAATCTTGCGCAACAATATATTGCGGAGGCTTTTCCACATTTCAAATTCATATTAAAATATAAGTTCGCATCAGTCAGGGGTATTAATGTCACGAACTTTCGACATTTACCAAATGATTTTGAAAGTATTGAAAATCTAGTATCTAAGTTGGTTGTCAATGAACAAGAGCAATCTCCAATGATAGGAAATGCCATGATGGACAATCGTTCCGTTCTTGCGTTCTTTGAAATAGATCCCAATATTGAATCCAAATCCCTTAATTTATTTCCCTTTGTAATTGACCGAAATGTATTTGCTAAAGTACCGAATGAAGAAATTGATCTATATCTGTTCACAGGTTACTTTGCTAATTCGGAAGGGGAAGAACCTTGCTACCATTATGCGTCCATCAGTCATCCTTATAAGGTGTGGCAATTCAAAGATCCCAATCAAGCAGAAGTAAACTTTTTGCATCTGGGCGAAGAAGCCAGAATTGAACATGAATACAATCATTTAATGGCTAGCCCCTGGGAATTGAAAAATTATTTAGATCAATATAACGAACAATTTCTACAGTATGTTTAACTGGTCTTTAGCCATTGGTACACTTAAGCGTACCAAAGACTAAAGACCAATAACTAAAGACCAATTCAAGTCTAAATACAAACCATGTCTGGAAGTCCTTTTAAACTATTAGCACCTTATAGCTCGCAAGAAAAAGATATATTCTTTGGAAGAGAATCAGAGATTTTTGCTTTATATCATTTATTAAAGCAAACTAGATTAGTATTGGTGTATGGTGCTTCTGGTACTGGAAAAACGAGTTTGATACAAGCAGGCTTACCAAAAGTATTTAAGATTTCTGAATGGTTTAGAATACCCATCCGAAGAAAAGCGAATATAAATGATTCTTTAACCGAAGCCCTACAGCGAATCAATAAATCAACTTCAACAGATTTAAATACTACCATAAATACGATTTATCAGCAACGTTGGATGCCAATATATTTAGTGTTTGATCAATTTGAAGAACTATTTATTTTAGGAACAGAAGAAGAAAGAGGCCAATTTTTTGACACCTTGCAACAACTATTAACAGCTAGTCTCCCTTGCAAAGTGATACTGTCCATGCGAGAAGAATACATAGGTCATTTGTATGAATATGAATACATTGTACCCAAGTTATTCGACAAACGATTCCGAGTAGAATCCATGAAAGATGGAACTATTAAAGAAGTCATTCAAAAAATTACTGCCGCAAATGGTATTCAGTTGGAAGATAAAGAAAAAACAGCAGACTTAATCTTGCGTCAAATAAAAATAGGCAAGCAAGCAGCTTACCTACCCTACCTCCAAATATACCTTCATTATCTGTATGAACAAGCAGCAAAAAAAGGCGAAAACCCTATCGTTTTTGACCAGCAAGGAGGAGAAATAGTTGGTCAACTAGGCGATGTGTTAAAAGAATTTATTGATAGTAAAATAACCGATGCACAAAACCATTTAGTCCAATATGGCGCTAGACCTAATTTTGCAGCACTGTTATTAGATGAATTTGCGACAAGTGAAGGCACCAAACAATCTCACATTAAAGAGACGCTGGGAAAACGTTTAGATGTACCAGATTCTTTGATTCAACAAGCCCTAAGCTATTTTGAGACACAAGCAAAAATATTAAGAGCAGACGAGAGTGAAGTTAATCGGTATGAACCAGTACACGATGTAGTAGCTAAACAAATTCATGAGCTTCGGTCAGAAGAAAGTAGGGAATACAAAGCCTTCGAACGCAAATTGGAATTGGACTACGACAGATGGACTAAAGATGATTTTGCCCTCACTCGTTTACTACCAGAATTAGATCTTAATAAAGCAGAAATATTCAAAGACCGTTTAAAAAGAAAAGAACATTACGCCAATCAATATAAAGCATTTATTGAGGCTAGTATCTTACACCATCAGACCGTCAGGAAGAAAAAAAGAAGGCAAACTATATTTCTTTGGTTCTTAACTAGTATTGCTTTATTAGGGGGGATTTTTTCTTTTTATAATAAATCAAAAGCAGACCAAGCTCTTAAGGATTTACAGATACAAACTCAAAAAGCGCAAAAAGAACAAGCAGCAAAAGTGTTACTAGAAGTAAACAATATTTCCAAAAGGGCAGCTAACATCAGTAGCAGTTACCCAGAAACTGCAAAAAATATGCTCAGAGATGCCCTGCAAAAATTAGAAGATTATCCTGATAATAAAGAATTGCAAGCACAGGTAGAACTATTAAAAAAGAAACTGAAATAGTGGTAAGGAATGCTTTAATAATAAATGTTTATTCTTGGGTAGATTATTTTGTTCTTAGTTTTCTTTTTGAAAACAGGAGTTATCTCCATATAATGACTGTTTT
>Ga0114956_1002781_pt1 | contig 13701 bp, 9 predicted proteins | sample MaitaG_FD_87304 | JGI IMG/M metagenome (GOLD analysis project Ga0114956, IMG submission 87304) | Marine algal microbial communities from Maine, USA - Maine_Asex2 metaG | ecosystem: Host-associated > Algae > Red algae > Unclassified | place: Maine, USA | collected 2015-01-05 | reverse complement strand
ACAATTTTAATCTCTGGATAGTGTTTCCTTACAAATTCAGTTGCCTTGATTCCATTCATTTCCTTCATGGAAATATCCATTAAAATGACGTCTGGAAACTGAGTGGTGACTTCAAGATAGCTCAAGAGTTCTTCGGCACTACTGAGGTTTTGACTAAGGCTAATATCTTTTAGATCATCCATCAAAGCGCTTACTCCATCGCGAAAAATATCGTGATCATCTACTATCCAAACGTTGTTCATACTATTACTTTAATTTGGTGAGTTGTTGCTTTCTCAAGGGGATTAAAACACTCGCTTGAAAACCGGTATTCGGAGCAGATTGTACGTTAAATTTCCCATTTAAAACCTCGACCCGGCTTTTGATGTTTTGAAAACCGATGCCATTTCGTAATTTTTTCGATTGGTCAAAGCCAGTACCATCGTCTTGAAAGAGGAGTTGAATTTGGCTTTTTTCTTGCTCCAATCCAACCTCAATGCATGAAGCTTGGCTGTGCTTTAGCGAATTGTTGATCAGCTCTTGAATAATTCGATACAAGCTGAGTTCAACATCTTCCAATATTCTGGGGAAATTGGAGTCCTGTTGGAAATGTACTTCTATGCCTCCGGCCGAGGTAATTCGCTGGCACAATTCTTCAACTGCATACATCAATCCAAAGTCCTTTAATGCACTTGGCAACAGTCGATGTGATACTGAACGAAGATCTTTTGAAACATTGCTCAACAAGTCATCAATGATGTGCTTCCTTTTTGCAATGACTTCTGTATCATCAACGATAAGGTTGCTAAGAGACTCCCAGTGTAATCGAATAGTCGAGAATGTTGGACCCATTCCATCGTGCAATTCTTTAGCAATTCTAAAACGTTCCTGTTCCTGTCCCTTGATCAATGCTGCTTTTGCCTCTTTGCGATTTTGTACTTGCTGAGATGCATCCAAGAAGGTAAACAGCATTCCATTTAAAATAGGGCTACCGTAAATAGAAGTGTACTTATCACCATTTTTCAGCTCCGAGATAAAAAATGCCTTTCTGCCAGCTACTAAGCAATTCTTTACCTTTTTGATGAATGTGGCGTATCTCTTTTGGAATAGACTGTAAAGGCTGATGTCCAAATAGTCATCGATATTGCCTTCTAAGTTAAGAATACTCAAGGCCTGATTGTTAATCATTACCACAGTTCCTTCCAGATCCACAGCAATGATGCCGTAGGGGACAGAGCCAACGATGGTCGAAAGAAACTCATACAATTCAGTATTTGTTTTCATTTCCAATTCTTTAGTTGTACACTCAAAATGGTTGCATCGCCATGTTGTCTGCAATATTTATTGAATAATGTCTTGCTTAAATTTTGAACGCTTTGTTGAACCTCAGATACGGTAATTTCCGATACCTCAGATAGTCCATCGGTGCAACTAAAAATTCGTGAATTTTCTTGAAGAGAAATCGACGGAATGCCTTTAGGGACTTTATCCATGTAGCCTAAGATTCCATCCACTGAACGCAGCTTCGTGAGCCCCTTTTTGGCATCAAAAACATAAGCATGTACATCACCCACCGATATGTAGGATAATTTTAGTTGGTGTACTAGTCCCAAGAAAACTACCGCACCTCGTTCAAATTCACTTTCAATCAATCGGCTGTTACAAAGACTCAATAATTCGTCCAATGGTAAATAGCAATTTTCTTGCAAGAGTTTCTTAAGCATGGTAGCTACGACAAATGCATTGTATCCTTGGCCCATTCCATCAATAACACCGAAAAGTACTTTGTCTCCATCGAATTCCTTGATGAAATAAGTATCTCCATTGTATTGATAGCGCTGATCAGGAATGCTGACAACACAATACTCTATTTGGTCAATAGTGAAGGGCAAGTATTTCTCTAATTGTACGGTAGTGCCGGAAGCATTGGATTCAATACTAAATTTATCCGAAAGTCTTCGTGCGGCATCCAGTCCTAAACCCAGACTTCCTTTCATTGTCGAGTAGCCATCTTGATAAGCTAGATTTAAACTGCCTATTCCTGATCCCGTATCGGAAATATGCACACGAATTACTCGGGCAGAGTTGCTCAGATAAACCAAAGCTCCACCACCTCTGCCATGAAATATGCAGTTTTGTGCAATTTCCGATACCGCGATCACAAACTCACTGCTTTCGTGTTGAGGATAGCTATTGTCTAAGCACAGTTGATGCACAAAAGACCGCAAGGTGTCTACATCTTGTTCGACCTTTAAATCAATTTCCAAAGCCGCTGGAAGATGCTTATTCATTTGAGCGGTTCGATTCAATCTGAGTTTTTCGGCAAAATTGCCAATCCTTGATCATTGAGTACTGTTTTTAGAGCTGTCTTAAGATTCTTCTTAACAGTTATCGTGTTCAATTCAATTCCTGCACTGATCATTGATTTCGCAACGATGGGTTTAAGCCCACAAAAGACAACGTCCAAACCGATGAGCTGAAGCAGCCTATTGAGTTTTTTGAACTGATTGGCAATGGTTGAATCAATGATGTCAATATTGCTTAAATCAATGATTATGCTTTCGTAATCACGCATCTCTGCAATTCTCAAAATCTCATCAGACACTTTTTTAAATCTCAAAGAATCCAGTAGGCCAAAAAGGCCGGTGTATAGGCAGCCATCAACGATCTCGCTGGTAACAATTGGTGCATCAAGCGTGATGGATCTACGACTGATCGCTACACTTTTCGGTTGTTCCTTGCCTTTTGCTTTGCTTTCAGACTTTTCCATCTTTTAATTGTTCGATTTGGAAGTAATATCTGCTAATGTAGCACAATATGACGGATTGGATGTCCCAATAAAGTATGGTTGATGGCTGTGCGAGAAAGTTTTCAATTGGAGGGTGCATAAAGTGAAAATGTAATGAATATGGAAGTACCCCAATAGCTATCAGCCTTTTTCTGCAGTTCAAGCTGTTCAGTAGATAGTGCTGAGCGTTCTTTGATACGAAATCAATCAATTCCAAGATTTTTTTATTTGCTGATGAACTGACTTTTCTTTGCAAGATGACTCATTTATCAGTATATCGAAATAGGTAAAATTCTCAAAATAAATTTAACAGATTTACCGAGATTTCACTAGGTAATTCTCGTAGAAATACGATATTCTGTCTAGTGTTTAAAGCCTATTTTGACTCATTTTTATGCAGAGCGATGCATTTGATAAATTTTTAATTCATTTTTGATTCTGAATCTTTAACTTTATGTTTTACCTTACACTAAGTAGGTATAGCTATTGCTCTTCAGGAGAGAATTGATTCTCATTCCTTAGAAACCGATCCTAAGTGCACTACTTTACACTACTTTACACTACTTTACACTACTTAATAAGTGCACTACTTAAATGCGTTTACTAACTAAATTAAATAAAAATGATAAACTGCAACTTTCTCAATTTTTTATCAAGAGCATCTTTTCTGCTCTTTCTTATTTTATCATCGAATCAAATGTTTGCCCAGTGTAATATCGCTGGTGGCGTTGTATTGGATGATGGACCTACATCGGGAGAACTCGACAGTGGAGACCATTTCCAAAAGGTGGTGCGTGTAAATCTCTTTCGAGACAATGACTGCGACGGCGCTGTAGGCAGTGGAGACATTCTCGTGGACGTGCAAAGTACGGGCGCCAATGGGTTGTTTGAATTTGAAGATGTCTATACTGGTGAAGGTATCGCGGTTACTGCGGCTAGTTCTGTCGTAAGTAGTGACAACGATGCTGAAGAGAACCTGAGTACTGGACAAGTAGATAAGCAAAGTGCAAATTTAGATTTCGGTAACTTAATGACGGGTGAAAATCAGATCGTAGGATTGCGTTTCACCGATGTTGGTATTCCTTTTGGAGCTGTTGTCAGCGAGGCTGTCGTGCGCATGAATGCAAGCTCGACTGGCCAAGGAAGTACGACGCAAGTTATTGTAAGTGAGTCCTCTGCGGATTCGCAGCCGATCGATTCTGGTAACTCAACTTTCGATCTTTCTGAGCGTTTGTCGGCTTCTCCCAGTATTGCAAGTGTAGAATGGGGGCTTTCTGCGGCTAACTGGCAGTCGAATACCAGTGTATCTACACCAGATATCTCGGAGATTGTCCAAGAGTTGGTAAATACTCCGGGATGGAAAGTAAGTAGTCCAATCATGCTTTTGTTCAAAGATCCGGGTGGTGCATCGGGTAACTTCCGAGCATCAAGTGGTGGAAATGCAAACATCGCGTTACGCCCTACTTTGGAGTTGAGTTGGGAGTTGGGAAACAGCAGTGGTTGTTTCGTGATTGAGCCAGATGCAGAAGACCTTCCAGAAAATGCCTCATTCGTAAATGGTAGCAGTAGAATTGCACTTGACTTAACAGGTGACAACGGAACAGATGGTGTTTGCAGTTCTGGAAATTTTCTAGCGTATACTGGAAATTCTTCTTCCTGTTACGTTGTGGCCGAGCGACCTGATGAATTGCGTTTGTTCAATCGCAATTCTGGCTTTTGGGAAACTGTTGGAACGCATGGTACTCAAGAGATGCCTGCTCCTGCGGGCTTGGCTACTCAAATTGAAGCCATTGCCATGGGTCCTGCTGGAAACATCTACACTGCCAACACGCATACCGACGATCTTGGATACTTTGGAAGCTTAAATGGTTATACAGGTGAGTTTTCGGCCTCTGCTTTAGCGATCGGAAGTGGTGAAGATGCAGCGGGAGTTAGCATTAGCTTTACCGATGTTGACGCACTGACTTTTAATCCAGAAACAGGCATTTTTTGGGGAATGCAAAATGATAAACTGATTCGAATTGATCCAGCAACAGGACAACTTATTCCGAATTCTTTTGGCGCTCCTGGTAAAGACTACATTCGAGTAAAGCAATTACCAGAGAACCAAATTGATGATATCGCAATTGACCCAGAAACGGGTGTATTGTACGCGATCAATAACAAGGGAGGAGCTGTAGAAGACAACTTCCTAGTGACCATAGATGTTGAGACAGGAATTGGTGCTGTCGTTGCGAGCATAAAAGATGCTGACGGAAATATAGTAACAGACTTCGAAGGTCTTGGCTTTTCTGAGGACGGGCAGCTCTATGGTGTAACCGGCGAGCAGTCAGTGATTTTGAAAGATAGAGCTTTTCGCATCAATAAGCTTACCGGTGAAGCGGAAATTGTAGCAACTTTTACTCAGGGCAACTCGGATATGGAGGGTTGTGCTTGCCGATTGGGTGAAGAAGCTGGAGTTACAAATCCAGATGACTTGGGTACTGAATTCGAAGGATCGGGACCTGTAGATGTGGTTAATACTTGTGATGACTTCATCGTACAATCTACTGTATTGTGTGCAGGAAGTGGTAACATATACCAGGTGATTATCAGCTTTGCTGGTGGCTCTCCTGGGGCTGACGGTTATACCGTTATCGATAACCTGACAGGCAGCATGACCGTAGTTGCAACTGGTGATGTTTTTAGTTCAGAGATCAAAGAGAATGGAACTGGTTTCTCTTTTAATGCTTTCGTGTCGAACAATCCAGAATGTTTGCTGGTCGAAGAACAGTCTATGATTGATTGTCAATCAACGGCCGTAGAATTGATTGATTTCTCAGGACGCTCAAGCGCGGGTGGAAATATTGTGACATGGACAACAGGATCTGAAAATGAAAGCGATTACTTTGAATTAGAATCTTCTAAGGACGGTATGGGCTTTACTTCTATTGCAAAAAAGAAAGCCACTGGCTTCTCTAATTCAAGCAACACATACTCATTCTTAGATCGCAACCATTTTGATGGAACTTACTACCGTCTCAGTGAAGTTGATTTTCAGGGAAACAGAACAAGCTTTCAAGTGATTTTTGTTGAGAGTACAACGAATGATTTAGCTGGCAATTCAATTTCCGTATTTCCGACTCTTGTTGAAAATCAATTTGCTGTAACGATTCTTGATGACAGCGAGTTCATCAAATTGCGTCTCTTTGATTTGACAGGCGCTTTGATTGAAGAAATGCAACTAGATGCAAGTACTGGCAGCTTTAGTTGGAACATTGAGCAATTGAAAACTGGAATCTACATCGTAGATGCGCAGGCTGGAAGCAAGCATAGTCAAGTGAAAATATTCAAGCAGTAAACTAAGCAGTTTATTACCTTTTTTTAGTTAAGCCCGCCCTAATTATCGCAAAGATGAGCAGGGCGGGTTTGACCTTAAAACTCTTAAGCAATTAATTAAGATAAGGAAATGCAAAAGATAATAATTCACATCGATCCTAATTCAATCTACTACAGTGTAGTGATTAAGTATGGTTTGAAAGTGGCTCAGAATTTTGGTGCGCAGCTTAATTTTTATTATGTAAAAGAAAACCACTCAAAATACGTAGAAGAAGAGGAGCAAGAAAAAACATTAGAAAAATTAAATGAGGCAGTTTATTCTCATTTAGGTAAGCAACACGTAGGCTTAAAAGTGAAGACGGCAGTTGTTTTTGGTGATCGAAGATTGGAACTCAATCGACTGACTAGAAAGCTCAAGCCTGATTTGCTGATTATGGGAACGCATAAAAACAATGCGCTACTAAAGTTGCTTTACAAAGACGAGGCTGTTTCCATTGCACACGAGGTGAGCTGCCCTGTGCTTCTAATTCCGCCCAATAAAACGAGTACATCAACAAATCGAATTATTTACACTTCCGAATTGATAGGTACTGAATTGTACTCTCTTCAGCAAATTAAGGATTGGGCAAGCACTTTCAATACAGAAGTCATTTGTCTGCATCCATCTGAGGAAAGTAAGCCAACAGAACAAGAAAAGCGGATGGAGAATCAACTCCAAGAGTTCTTCGGGAAAACTCATTTCCACTTTGTTGGTTTTGATGCAGACGAGCTTGAGAAGATTCACGAGTTGGTAGATTTTAATGAAGGAGATCTTTTGATTGCCATATATCACCGAAGAAAGTGGTGGGCGGAGATGTTGAAACCAAGTAGCTCTGTAGAGTTGGCAAAGCATGCTACGATTCCTATGCTCATTATAAAGTGAAGCCTGCCGCCCTACTATAGTTCGCCTAACTATAAGTTTAGTACAAATTGCAACTTTTGTGTTGAATGTTCAGTGTACAAATGAGCTACATGTTGAAGAATTGTGATCTCATTGTAGGGTAGCATATCTTTGTCTTAGAAAAAAACAAACTACAACTAAGTAATGAAAAGTATATATTCTAAATTATTAGCAAGCATGTTCTGTTTACTATTTGCAATAGAGGCAAATAGCCAGGTAACAGGATTAAGTTATACAATTGCACCAACTGTAGAATACAATTGGTTCAGTGATAGCTCCGGGTTGAAAAACGGGTTTTTAGGAGGAGCGCAGGTCGGATTTGGATTTGGTGAATTTGTTGAACTGAGAGCCAATTACCAAAGGGGCTTTGATTTACAGACCGATATAACAAAATTTGGTATCGAGAATGCCGAAGGGTTTGACTCTACGTATTCAGCGCGAGCCATAGAACTCAGTCGTTATGGTGGGGAACTCAAGTTGAACTTGAGTCGCGGAGCATTTTTGCCGTACTTAACTGTGGGTACTGGTATTCAAGAAATGGAGGCCGATTCGCTGGGAAACAACAAGCAAATTTTTCTGACCACTGGTTTGGGAATAAAGTTTTCTGCTGCCAATCGCTACACCATTGGTTTGCAGGCATTGAGAACGAGCTATCGTTCCAACAGCATCAATACTTTTATGGATGCTCAGGAAAAAGAATTGTATGGACTTGAAGATGCAGATGTAAGTAATTCAGCCATTTCGAATTACGCATTGCGTGCATCACTTGTTTTCTATTTAGGTGGAAGAAAGCCAGGTTCAACTTCTGCTGTTGACAAGGCGTATTTTGATAATTTTTCAGGAGGATTCCGAGGTCTAAGTATTCCAATTGAGCCTACCGTAATGAAGGTGAATTTTCACGAAGACCTAGGATACAGAAGCACTTGGATGGCAGGTCTATCAGCTGGTGTTGATGTTGGGCCATTAATTGGGGTTCGTGGTTTTTACTGGCGTGCTTTAGAGGATGGAAAAACCACTGACTTTGATCAGCTGGCCATGTACGGAGGAGAAGCAAGGTTTAAGTTGAATGAAGGAAAAGGGTTTACTCCTTGGGTTACAATAGGTGGTGGACAAATAGATGCCGCTGATGATTACTTGGGTCGTGATAGCCTTGCTGTAGAAGATAGAGCCTTTGCCATGGGAGGTCTGGGAGTAGATTTGCCTTTTACCAAGTACTTCAAAGCTACAGGTTATGTTCGCTCAATCGTCACCTCAGCACAAGCAACAAGTGATGTTGCGATGCCTGACGATTTAAAGGACTCATGGTCTTATGGTGTGAGTCTTAATTTCATATTGGGAAAGAAGCCGAAAAAGGTCAAGAACGTGCAGCAAGATGCCATTGATAGATATCTACTGGCGGAGAGAGAAGAATTGGGGCTAGCGTCGCAACAATTAAAGTCTGAGTACGATGCTAAAATTGAAGCCTTGGAAAGAGAATTGGAAGAGGCAGTGGAAAACAAGGACATAGATGCGGTTAAGGACATCACAGAACAGAAAGAGATTGCTGAGGAAGTGAGATCAACGATTTCTGCTCCAAAGTCAAACAATTCTTCAACACCGAATGGACAATCGAGTCAGCCCAACAATGGCAACTCAGTTATTCAAATGACTCCTTCTGAATTTCAGCTTTTGCTGAGAGAGATACTGGACGGCAACAAGGGAAGTGCTGGAACTGGTTACAGCCTTCCTGCTGGTGTTGCACCAGCTGCTGGTGAAGAATCGATTGAAGATGCCATTGGAAAGCTAAAAGTAGAACAAGAATTGGCCGATTTAAAAGAGGCAATCGATGAATTACAAGATGACAATAAGACACTGCAAGAAATTGTAGAAGAGTTAGAGGAAAAGGAAAGTGACATTGCTGATGATTTAGAAGATTTGATGAAAGACTACAATGATAAAATCAATGATTTGTACAAATCGCAATCTAAAATTGAAGAAGGTCTGCAGTCAAAGGAAGCAATGATTAATGTTGAATCCATTGATTCAAAAAAACTGAATCGTGATTTGAAAGCTGCCAATGACCGAATTGACAATTTGGAGGAAATGTTGGAGAGCGGAAACTTTGAGTCAAGTGGCGCTGGAAACACCACCGATGACGTTAAGAAAGGAACTTCTAATACATCAAGAGTTGCAGTAGACGAGGAGTTGCGCAATAATAAGGGCAATTTTGCAAAACTACGATATCAAGGAATGTCGGGATTTGCAGGATTTGGAATTGGAGGAAGTGCTACTTTCAATGTAGGATACCGCTTGCATTATGCCATCGGCGATAGCTCGAATGTGCATTTTGTGCCAGAAGCTTTCTTCGGATTGGGATCTCCGTCTTCTTTTGGGCTGATGGCAAATTTGATTCAATCACTACCTTTTCTAACCAAAACAGATATGGTCAATCCTTACTTGGGATTGGGGGTAGGATTAATGAAAGTAGGTGACAGCGAAGATGCAGATCAGTTAAAAGGCGCATACAACTTCATTGTTGGTTCGACATTAAATGTCTGGAAAGGTGATTTGTATGTGGATTATACTGCAAGAAACCTCTTTAAATACAACCAATTGATAGTGGGATATAGGTTCCCGTTTTAATAATAATTACTGAATTTTTAGTATTAAAGTTAACTGCTTTAGCCTCTATCTTTCGCTGGGAAGGATGGAGGCTTTTTTTGAAATGCGTTTTACAGTGAGTAGATGCTTTCAAAGCAATCGAGATCAGTCACGATTATTGAATTGCGGACTTCTGAATTCGTACCTTAGCCAATAAGAAAGGGAGTTAGTTTCGAAATGGAAGTTTCCTTTTTTGTGCCTGAAATTAAAATTGTTTTTTGTGGAGATATTGTTTTCAAAGGAATCATACCTGATTATTGCCAATTTATTGGTGATTGCATTGATCACAATGGGTTTGGCTACTGTGATAAAGAGGGGTTTTGAAAAAATTCTCAACAGAGAAGGGTCTGGTGATAAGTTGGATCGAACCTCTTTTTCATTTCTTCGGTATGTTCTTGTTGCCGCTGTTTATTTGGTAGGAATAACGTTAGCTTTTTACTCAATTCCAGCTCTGAGAACCTTAGGTGCAACAATTCTTGCAGGTGCTGGAGTGCTGGCCTTGGCAGTGAGTTTTGCTTCGCAGCAGGCATTGAGTAATATAGTTAGTGGCTTGTTTATTGTTATTTTTCGCCCATTCAAAATAGGTGATCGAATCTACTTAAAAGACAAGCTGCTGGAAGGTTTTACGGAAGACATTACTTTGCGGCATACTGTTATCAGAGATCTTGAAAATCGACGAATCATAGTTCCCAATAGCATCATAAGCAATGAAATAATAGTCAATGCAGATTATGGTGATCCTATGATTTGTCGATTGCTTGAATTTGGTATCAGTTATGAAAGTAGCATCGACTTGGCTAAGAAGATAATCACTGAGCAAGCACTAAAGCATCCTCTTACATTAGACAACAGAACGTCGCAACAATTGGAAGCTGATGAGGGAATTGTGACAGTACGAGTTTCGGCTTTAGGTGATTTTTCGGTTAACTTAAGGGTCTGGATATGGACAAAAGATCAAAGTGATGCCATTCAACTCAAATCTGACCTACTACAAACAATAAAGGAGCGATTTGACGCAGAAGGCATAGACATTCCTTATCCTCATACTACGGTGATTATGAAGAAATAGGCAATTAACGTAGGTCTAAACCCATGCGAAAGAAAAGAAGACAAAATCATAGACTAAGAGATAAAGTATCTTTAGAAAAGGTACTAGCGGATAACTTTGCCCTTGCCGAGGATACGAGTTTTATTAGGTACAGAGAAGATTTCGAAGAATCTCGAGCACTTAAATGCTTGGGAGATCTTCCTCTGTTAAGCGAAGCTCTCAGTGTTTCTTGGTTAAATATGTACTGGCCCTTTGATTCAAGTTTTCTTGCTCATGTAATAAAGAGCAATAAGATTGATGAGTTTGTTTTAAATCTTGTTCTTGATGAAGGTAACTCGAAGAGTAAGCTTATCGAGCTAAAGAACTGTTTTTATGTTAGCGTAATTGCTCCGGTAATTTCGGATATTGATCACAAGTTTGAAAGAATTTCGATCATTTGCGGGCAAGATTTTCTGTGGACCATTCAAGAGAAAAAGGAAGATGCCTTCGGAGAAATTAGAAAGAAAATTAAGAACAAATCGGGCTTAGTACGTTACAAAGGTGTAGATTATTTGTTTTATTTAGTCGTTGAGTGCATTCTAGAAAACTACTACCTCCAGATTGAATCAATTTGGGCGGAACATCGTGACCCCTTTGATACGGAAGAGAAATTGGATTTCGCTAAAGCAAAAGAGATTAGAGTGCGCAAAAGCAAGCTCTTTGTTATTCGGCAGCATTTACATAGTTTGAAAGAAGCCATTTTTTTGTTAAGCGGCTTAGAGCTGGATCATTTTAAGTCTAAGTATGCAAATGAGCTTTATGAACAAGTAAAATTTCTGCTTGATCAGACCGACTTTCATTTAGCTCAATTGGATAGTAATATCAACATGATTTTTAGTATGCAGAATCAGCAACTAAATGAAACCATGAGAACATTGACTGTCTTTTCAGCAATTTTCATCCCTCTAACATTTATTGCTGGTATTTATGGTATGAATTTTAAAAACATGCCAGAGTTGGAAAGTGTTTTTGGTTATCCGAGTGTATTGATATTGATGTTGGCGATCGCTGTTTTTATTGTTAGTTATTTCAAGCGTAGGGGGTACTTTCGTTGAATTGCTATTTATTTAAAAGCTAAAAAGGGGAGGAATTTCGTATCAATTTAATATTTAATCCGAAGAAATATTTGAACTTCCGAAGCCACCGGTCTTGCTTTCTTTTTTTTCGATTTTGGCAACGGGTATAGAGTGAAAAACTGTTTGAGGAAATGGTATCTCTATATTCTTGCTTCGGAATTGTTTCTCAATTATAAATCGGACATCACTCTTGATTTGTTCACTTCCCAAGAAATTATTGGTACAAAAGTACAATCGAAAATTCAGGGAAGAATCACCAAAATCGCGCAACTGTACCGCTGGTTTTGGGTTCTTTAAAACTTCGTGATGCGTTGCAGCTGATTCCAATAAGCAATTTTTAACAACTGAGAGATCAGAGCCATAAGCAACACCAACGTCTACATGGAAGCGAGCGATTCGGTTGTCGTGGCTCCAATTCACCACATTTTCAGAAATGAATTTTGAGTTGGGGATCAACACCTTGATTCGGTCGATGGTTTCAACTTCAGAAGTTCGAAGGCCGATCTTTTTAACGGTGCCTAACATTTCATCAACATTAACGACATCTCCAACCTGAACCGAACCACCAAACAATAAAAGGAAACCCGAAACGATGTCGTTGAATAGGTGCTGCAAGCCAATACCGAATCCAATCAATAGTGCCGAAGAGCCTACGAGCAGCAGCGACAAATCGATGCCCATAAATTTCAAGACCACCACAAATGCGATGAAATAGAAGAAATACATCAGCAGTTGGAGTACCGCATACTGACGTCCAGGATCAACATTGTTGACCTGCATCATTCCGCCTAAAATCTTACGAATTCCTTTTTGATAAACAACAACAGCGAGAATGGCAAGAATAATTGCAATGAAGAGGTCGAGCATATCGATCCCTTTTCCCCCGAGCGAGTATACCTCCTTCGTGAGAAAATCCGTCACAGCATTTTCGACAACTGGCACAGCGGTTTCCGCAGTATTTTGCAATTCATCTTCTTGCTCCATGCTCCTAAAATAGTGATTCTAGCGATTAATTCGATGTGGAGAACATGCTGCCCTCAATTGATTCGATCTGCAGTTCTCCAAAGTAAGCCAAGAACCCTTCCAATCTTCAAAGTTGAGACAAAGCGTGCTCTGCCTCCAACGGTAGAGTGAAATAGTTCTGATGTTGCAGATCATAAAATGCCCATAGTAATAGCAGTTGGACTGGGTAGATCGTTGTAGTGACCGAAGAACTTGCAGGGAGCGGGCGAGTGGAATTTTTTTCTTTGTTCGAAAGCGCGCGCGCTGCTGCGTTTGTCAACCAATCGAATGAAAATTGCTGCCACTTGATTTGGAAATTCGTTGGCTACTGTCAGATAAATACTCGTGTCATTTTCGGAGCTATCACCCATCAATACCCATTTCATAGGCTCTGAGTCTTTCATTATCTGTCGGATGTATCGAATTTTTTGTCCTGATTCGAAGTCACTTTGGTGGAAGCTATCGCCCCGACTGAAACGTCTCATCAGCAGCGGTCCCGATGGGAATTTATTGATGTCGAAGACCTTGCACATGCGAGGATAAAGCTCATAGGGCGAGCGTGTTACATAGAAGCAAGGGGCATTCATATCGGTGAATGAACGAAGATAGTCGGCGGCTCCATCGAAGACTTTTTTTCTGTAGGCATTGCCAACTGTTGCATCCCAAATTGTGCGTTTTTTGTTACGAACATCTGTTCTAACGATGGTGTCATCCACATCGGTTATCAATCCCAAAGGAGTTTGTGTCAGATTGCTGATCAAGATTTTGCCTTCCGCCTTTAACGGGGTGCCTTCCACCGTATACCGTAGGGGTTCCCAGCTGTTCTCGAGTGGCTTTAGCTGTTCGATGTGCTCTTGGCTGAGACTGATTT
>Ga0114956_1002779_pt1 | contig 13704 bp, 8 predicted proteins | sample MaitaG_FD_87304 | JGI IMG/M metagenome (GOLD analysis project Ga0114956, IMG submission 87304) | Marine algal microbial communities from Maine, USA - Maine_Asex2 metaG | ecosystem: Host-associated > Algae > Red algae > Unclassified | place: Maine, USA | collected 2015-01-05 | reverse complement strand
GCGACGGGGACGACGTGACATGGGTGGCTCCAATGACCGGGAGAGCACACACGATATCGGCGACCTACGCGCGAGAAAATAACGTGTCAGGATGAACGCTTACCCTCGTACTGGAAGAAGTTGAGATGACGCCACTGACGCGCCCGGGTGTCGTGTACTGCCTGGTCGCTGGCGCCGCAGCCGGGACACTCGAAGCGGCTACCTCGTGCGAAGCCGACGTGGAAGTCGATGCGCCCGGCGTCAGGCTGGAAGTCCACGGACCGGACCGTCCGCGGCTCGTGCAGGCCGAGGGCGGCGGTGAACAGCTGCTCTTCCATCGACACGTCGGGCGACTCCAGGGGCATCATCACGGAGCCCAAAGCATACCGCCGGTCGCCTCGCTACCCACACGATCCGCGAAGGAGCCTTTGACCGACACAACGACTTGGCCAGCAAGCTCGATCGCCTGGCGTATGTATCGTTGCGCACGCTGCAGTTCCCCTACCGGCTGGTCAAAATCGCTGAATCACATGCGTGACATCGGGGTGGCTTAGTAAAATGCGTAATCAGGTCCTGGGTTCCAAGCTCATTGGATTAGAGCAGTTTAAAAACGGTGCTTCAGAATCAAGTGGCGTATCGGGTCAGAGGTCTCAACTAAATTTGAATTCTTAGCCCCAGAGCCAGTCTGAGAGTATCAGCCCCTCGCGTAGCGCCTTAGGACTCTAGTCAGGATACTCAACGAACTGTATACGACCAAATTCAGGGCATCAATTCGTCCGGTTGGTCGCCTTTCTACGCTATTATGCACTAAAGCACCAACAGCAAGCAAAAAGCTAATGTTCAAGAAGCTGCGGACACCTACAGCCGCTACATTTGAGCCATCTACTGAAATTTTTCCGCCTATAGATGTTAGTCGAATAGCCAAATCTCTTAATCTGGTGCGGGAAGCACGGAGTGACGGTTCGGGTGACTTGCCCCCAACTACAGCAGGCAATTTATGCAGTACTGAACTTAGTGCCGTGAATGAAATTAGCCGTCGCAGAAAACGTGGCCTTGACGACCATCACCGCCATTTTAACGCGTATCAAGGTCGTGTAGACGCTCGCATCGGAGCTGTTGAAGTCATCGAACAAATTGCCGGCAAGCTCTGTAACGAAATGATATCCATGAGTAAAAGCCAACGCAATCTGGTCAAAATCGCTCTACGTGGAGTACAGGATAGAAATATTGGTGAGCAGAACTTTAAAGCGAAACACAAAATTGTAGGCCCTCCTCGCGACAAGAAGTCAGCGGCCTTGATGATTTTTGGATTGTTGTTTGCTGTGCTAGTTGAAGTGACACTAGCAGGCACGTTCTTCGCTGAAAAAAATACAAGCGGGCTTCTCGGTGGATTGTCCACCGCATTGATGTTAACAACTATAAATGTTGTTTTTTGTTTGCTCTGTGGACTAGGAAGCCGGTTTATAAACTTGGCAGGAGTAGCCAACAAACTTCTCGGTTGTATTTGCATGCTTGGGTTCCTCTTGATGGCAGTAGGTTTCAATTTCCTGGTTGCGCATTTTCGGGATGCGTTAGATAGCCTTCCATGGGAGCAGGCAGCCGGTGTGGCTTTTCAATCGCTACGAGAGAACCCGTTGGGTATCGAAAGTTTTGACGCTGTGGTGATTTCTCTATTCGGATTTTTAGCAAGTCTCATAGGTTTCATCGAAGGGCGAATATAGTTAGATCCACATCCAGGATACAACGTAATTTACAGCGACGTAGACACGGCATTTGAAGACTATGCCGATGCCTTTGAGGAGGCACATGCTGAGCTAGATGCGTTATATGAATCTCATAAAGACGAGTTAAATGGTGAATCAGCAAGGCTGCGAGGTATAATTAGTGATGCGGCAAGTGCGCATCTGAATCAGCTTAGGCTTACTGAGAACTTTGCAGAGTTTTGTGTAAGTTGCGATCAAGCGGTAGACGCTCTTCTAAATATATATAGAGAAGAAAACGGAAAGGTTCGTTCAACTCAGGTTCCAAGCTACTTCAATGAGCCCCACAAGCTCAACACAATACAGTTGGCTAACGAATCCCAGGTGTCTAAGAAGCAAATAGAAGCACAGCTAAACCAAGTCGACAAAGTAGCTCACGAGAACATACAAAAAATACTAACCGCCAGACGGGATGAGCTTGCTGCATTGCCTACAACCGAGGAAGTACTGGACGAACTACACAGAGAGAATGCGCGGAAATTTGAAAAATCAAACTCGGACTTGACTGATAGTGGAGGGATAGTTTGATGGCACGATCCAGGCGCATGAAAAAAAAATCTTCTGCTGCTGCGGTGCGGTTTGCAGCAGTTAGTGGAATCGTATTGGTGGTAATCGCGTTTGGTGCTTATCTCTGGTTTCAGGTGAATCAGTCAAAGCTTGCAGATACTGATCCCTTCAGCTTGTGTTTTAACGACAGACCGAGTGGCTATCTAGCCATTTTAATTGACACAACCGATCCTCTATCACCGACGCAATTTCGCATAGGCAAGCAATTAGTAGAAGATAAAATTGCCTCTGTTGCTGTTGGTACGAATTTAAGCTTTTCTACAGTAACGCCAGACGCGCAGCTGCGGGAACGTACCTTTCTAAACGTTTGTAAGCCATCAGCTGGAGAGGATGCTAATCGTTTATACCAAAATCCACAATTAGCTCAAGACACTTATCAAGCTGATTTTATTCAGCCTGTAAATAGAGTGCTCGACGAGTTGCTTAGTATTTCGGAGGCTCAAACGTCGCCAATAATTGAGTCCATTTACTCACTGGCCAGTAGAATACCGGGCTTTGTCACCTCCAGGGCCTCAAGAGAGTTACTAGTGTTAAGTGATTTGGTCCAGCACTCTGATGATTTCTCATTTTTCAGAGGCGGTAGTTGGAATAGCTTTAAACAAAAAAATGATGAAAGAGCGATTGGAGACCTGTTCGCTGGCGCAACAGTTACTGTGATCAGAGTGCCCAGAAAAATGGACCGAATTGACATTGTAGAAGATTTCTGGGTTAACTATTTTGATCGCTTGGGGTTTGCACGAGTTAACGTTGAGCAAATTACTAGCGTTGGAGATTTCTGATGCGCCTGGTACAGAAATTTGAACGTGAACAAATAGACACATCCCTGCTGATAGGTGCTTTTATACTCGGTGTCGGTATACCACTAGGATTAAAACATCTAGGTGCGCCAGCCGCTGTGCCAGCCATTATCTCCGGGCTTGTTATCGTTGGATACGCGCTAATTACCTACAATTCCAGTCATGCACGCTTAGAGCCCGAACAAGTAGGTGACAATGCCTATTATTTAGGTTTTTGTATTACGCTTTCGTCCTTGGCTTACACGTTGACGCAGCTGTCGGGTGCCCAGGGGCAGGCAGAATTGCTAAATGATGTTATAGCAGGCTTCGGCTTGGCGCTGAGTTCGACCATTGTGGGTGTAATTACGAGAGTGGTCTTGTTGCAGTTTCGTGTAGACCTTGCCGCACGGGACAAGGAAGCTCGTATGGAGCTAAACCAAGTTATGCGTCAGTTTCACTCCGAATTGCATAGTTCTGTTATCAGTACTGTCGAGGCCAGCACCCAAATACGCCAGAGCCTTAGAGAGCATAGTGATTTAAATATCGAGCACAATAAGCGATTGCAAGCGAGTCTTGACCAGCGTTTACATTTATTATTAGTAAACATCACATCTCAAGTGCAGGCAAGTGTTGATACAGTCCTTGAGGATGGGCGAGAGTCAGCAAAAGAGGTAGGTAGCGTAGTAAAAACGCTATTACGTGACTTGACGCTGATGAGCGAAGAGTGTTCCGAAGCTTTGGCGGAAGCTAGTGAGGCTTTAAAAACGCAGAGCGTTGAAATGGGTAAATACCGAGAAAGGGACTTAGAACATTCTTCAAGATTTGCCAAAAATTTGGCAGGTGAGGTCTCTGAGGTTTTGCACTCAACGATGGAGGAGGTTCTAGAGCACGGAAAGGACATGAACCGCAGACTATCAACGAGTAGTCGAGTAAATTTTGCAAACTCTGAAAAGGCGATTTGTGACTCGCTGCAAAGCGTAAACAACGTTTTTGAAGAAACGGCTGATAGCTTTAAAGTTGGCTTTGACCGATTAAGTAGTGAGTTCGGAACAACTATTTACAGCACGATGGGTGAGTTGAACGCAGTGATGTCGACGGCAAGTGAGGAGGCACGAAAGTCGATTCGGACCAGTAGTGAAATTCATCAATCTGAATTAAGCAAAGCCATCAAGTTGGTTGCGCTGAATATCGAAGAGTTGGTGGATCCTGTAGAGGAACGAAAAGGTCGGCTTGCTGGCGCCCTAGACAACTACGCACAAGAGGCACAGACGTCACGAATGGCACTATCTCAATTAGTTAATGACTCGCGTATGTCCTTTGAAGAAGTACTAGAGATACAAAAGTCGTTGGCAGATTCCTCTTCAACTATTTCCGATGCCGCACGCAAGCTACAAGCTGTTTCCGATTCCAAGTCTGGCAAACGCGCTAGTGGTTCCTCATTTTTTGGAATAGGCAAGCGTTCGTGAGCGCAGCAATCGATGAACATTTAAAAAATATCGCATATCGGCGTGGCACTGTCATGGGATTAACGGCAGCCGAGGCATTTATGCTGATTGCTTTCATTTTGTTGTTTATGCTTGTGGCGTGGCGTTCTGCTGTCGAGCGGGAAGCGTCAGAATTGAAAGAGGCTAATGAGGCATTAGCGCCGATACTTGAAGAATTCGACTCTCAGGAATCCCTCGGTCTAGCGATACGCCTGGTACAAGACAAAAGGCTCCGAGACTTGATGGTTACTGCCCAACATAAACCTGAAGAGCAACTAAAAAAATTGACAGATATGGTCTCTTCGGATGATATGACAACCTCTCTGGCTGTGTTAGAGGAAATACAAGAGGCGGGTTTGGTAGCGGATGATGTACGTCAGACTGCTCCTTTACTTGCTGAGGTTGAAGCGCTTCGAAAGGAGGTTGCAGAGTATGCTGCTCGAGCTGAAGCAGCTGAACAGGCGTTGGCGGAAGTTAAGAAGACCAGTGATCGCGCCTTGCGTACTGGAGCAGATATTGCTCAAACGATCTCACAAAGTGCGGGGGGCGAAATAGAAAAACTGGGTGGGCGTGTACTGCCTGATGGGGATGTGATTTTTCCGGATTCAATTTTATTTTCAGCTGGTAGTGCAAATATATCAAGTGAGTTTGACGAGTTGCTTAGCTCGTTTTGCCGTCTTTGGTTTGAGACACTGCACGAGCAACGCGAGGACCTAGAGGTTGTTCAACTAGAAGGCCATGCTTCCAGTGAGTTTGCAGATCTAGGTGAGGCCGAGGCGTTTGTCGCTAATTTAGATTTAAGTCAGCGCCGTGCTGCTGCGGTGTTTGTTCGTTGTCTGGACTACGGCGGAAATGACGAGATTGCGAGCTGGGCGCGCGACTCTATGGCCGCAATCGGTTATTCATCTTCAAGGCCGATATTGCTTGACGGGGTGGAAAACAAAAGAGTCTCTCGTCGGGTTGTTTTTGCGATAAAGCCAAAGACAGCAAACGATTTGGTTGCAGAAGTGCTGGATGGCGTTGTTACAAATACCCCAACTCCGGAGCCATCATCTGAATTGATTAATAGTACACCCCCTGCATCTGGCGAACGTGGGGGGCTATCAAATATCCCTGATATTGAAGCCTACCGCCAACGGTCGGGTACATGGATAAAGGGAGGTGCAGAAGTGACCGATGGTGATACCATCTTTGTGGCTAGTCGCTCCATACGACTACAAGGTTTACATGCCGAGGAAATTGACACTCTGCGTGGTAGGCAAGCAAGAGACTTCATGGCAAATCTGCTCTCGAATAAAACCGTAGCCTGTTGGTTGAATGGAGAGAAGTCCTATGACCGTGAAATAGGAGTATGTTTCACGGATGGGCAGGATATCGCTGCGAAATTGGTAATGGCGACGCTAGGCTGGGACTGCCCTGCCTACAGTGGTGGAAGGTATGATGTCTTGCAGTCAGTGCAACAACGGTCTCGGGTTGAGTTGCCGGATTACTGTTTATAGCGGTTGCTCTCTTACTTGCGGCTGTTAGCGATCGATATATTGTACTGCTGGAAGAGTGAGCGTTTTCGTTGCGGCCATCTGTGCCACTCCAAAGTGAACCGAAATACGCTCAGCCGTTGCGATCGAAACTCGAGGCGTTATCGTCGAAAGAGAGAAGCAGGCACTTTGCTTTCAAACACCGTCAATCGCTCGAGGTACTTTTTCGATCATGTGCGAACACGAACAGTTCGCTTTCCGTCCATACCGCTTTAGCGGCATTCTTGTAAAGCTCGAAAACCGCTTCATAGGGGTCGCGATCGAACTCACCCGCTAGCAGTGGCCATAGCGCCCAGTTGCGGACCACCGTATCCTGTGCCGTTTGATAGATCGGTTCTCTGAGAAAGAAGTAGGCGGCGTATTCATCGGAGCTGCGCCGCTCCTCGATCAGACTACCGAAAATGTCGTCGAGCATCTCGGTCGGCGACGCAGCATCCGACATGAGCGTCTTCCTCAGTTTTTCATCGCCCCGGACGACGCCCGGACGTGCACAGGACGCTATCGCTTCCTTGTATTCGGCTGCCATGCCGTCGCGGGCTTGATCCAGAACCGACTCGGTGTCGGACGTCATCCTTTCAAGGAGCTCGATCAATCCGTCGTCGTCGATGGACGACGCACGGGGAGAGGAGGCGGCAAGCACCTCGAGCGCCCGCGCAAGGACGGCGTTCCCGGAAGGCAAGATCTCGAAGCAGTCTTCCTGTTTCCCGCTGTCAAGCTCCCAGATCTTGAACTGTAGCGTCGTGTCGCACGCGATGTCCTCCTGCATCGAGCTCTTCGACTCGCCCATGATCTCGTACCACTGGTCCTGCCACTTCCGGTGCTGATCTTTCATGCATGTCCTTGTCTTTTTCAGGATATCTGAACAGAGAGTCCGCCCCGCTGGAGGGCTACGACGTGAGCCTCCGGTGCTCTCGTGTTCAGTTCGATCGAGGTAGCTCAGGCAAGTCGGGTTCGATGTTCCATCGTTGTGCCAGCTCTCTGACCTTGCGATTGAAATCCTCGAGGGAGGTGGTGCTCGGATCGTCGATGATCGCACGCAGCTCGTTGTGAAATCTGGTAGACCCGAGGCGATTACCGGAGTGTCCACCGGTCAACCCTTGGTCAGGGCCGTCGGGAATGGTCCACGTCAACTCGTCGGTCCTGGTTCGGAATGCACGGATCTCCGACATCGGGACGTTCCATCGCTTGAACGTCGGTGCTCGGCATACCATGCACCATTCGTGTTCGCCCCCGGGCGATCGAATGCGATCCTCGATCGTGGCTCTCGTGTTGGGGTCGGCCCAGAGACGATCGAACTCCTCCGGACTCAATTCGTCGAACCACTGATTGAATCGGAGATTGCCGGTCCTATGGTTCGGAACGGAGCCGTTGACCAGCAGCTCGTCGATCGGTCTCGCTGAACCGTCCGGCCCGTGTCTGGACGGGGGGTGATCGGCCTGGTTGTAGTAACGGTCGTCGTGACCGAGGTAGAAGATGTTGCCATCTCTATCGGTGTACGTCGGCTGTCCATAGCGCGTCGAGGAACCGGTATGCCGGAAGCCGTCCGGCAAGGCGTCGAAGCATCGGTTGTGAACCCAGACCGGCGAGGCTTCCGCATCGCCGGCCACGAAATAGGTCGAGTACTCGTCGACCGTGAGATTGTACGCGTCGAGCGGTTCCGCTTCGATGACGACACGCTCGATGGTCTGCCACCCGTTCCGGTCCGTGAGGAGTTCATCACCGACGTCGAGGTGCTGCGCGTCGACCCAGGCACCGCCGTCGATCTCGCCGCGGTAGATATGCCCTTCCGAAGCGATGGCCGTCGCGCTGCTGGTCGCGATCAGCGCGCTTGCGGCGAGCCGGGCAAAGTAGGGATGAATGCGATTCGAGACGATGGTCTGACGACGCCCCTCGGCGTCGCGGGCCGTCACTCTCACCGTGTCTTCGTAGCGATTGCCGTACTGGGCGAGTACCTGCCTCCACCCGCTGCGCCCGGTGTGCTCGTCCTTCGCCCAGACCTCGTCCAGACCTGGCTCGATGTCGCGGATGGCGCGATAGCCATCGCGTGTGCTGACCAGCGTGTCGCCCGAGAACGAGCACAGACCGGCGACGACCGTGTTCTCGTCGAACTGTCGTCGCAGCCTTCGCCACAGCGCCCAGGCGCCATCTGCCGCGTATTCGGCCGCGTTGTCGACCAGACGCCCTATCCGTGTGAGCGAACCGAGAAGGACGCTTTCCGTCAGCGCCCGGCCGAGGTCCTTGACGGAATTCGCCAACGTCTTTCCCTGTGTCTGCAGTGCGGCTTCGTCGCAGAGGTCGGTGCTCGCGAGCTCGATGCCCAGCTGAATGGTGGAGAGGAGGAAGCGGCCTGCCTCATAGCCGGCCAGCAGCCAGCCGCTCGCCGCCAGAATGGCGGTCGCCGCCGCTCCGACGCCTGCGGCGTTGGCCACAGCGAGCCCCACCACGACGCCGGCGACGATGGCGATGTTTTCCACGAGTCCTTGCAGAAACTCGGCGGCAAGCTCGCCGCCGTCCTGAGTGCTCAGCTCTTCGATCGCGTACTCGAAGACCTTCGTCAGCTTGTCGGCGTATGACTGCTCGCTTTGCTCCTCGGGTTTGACGGGCTCGCCGCCCGTGCCGGCGTTCGAAGCGTCGGGCGCGTTGTCCCCGGGGAAGAGCCCCAGCACATCCGTCATCCCGAGTGGGTCGTTGAGTGCGTAGGCGTAGGTGTTGAGACCGCCCTGCAATCCGATCGGGTCGCTCGTCAGATACCGTCCGGTGGCGGGGTCGTAGTCGCGGTAGTAGTTGTAGTGCGTGCCGGTCTCGGCATCGAGAATCTGACCGGGCAGGCGGTAGGGCAGGTCGATCGTCGCGGCGGTGACGTCGGCCTGTCCGAAGGGGCGGTAGTCCGCCGCCCAGACCGGTTCGCCTTCCGCGTCGGTCGCGAGTCGCGGCGCGCCGAGGTGATCGCCGTGCACCGCGTAGGCGTCGCGCCCGATCAGGTAGGCGACCGGGGCTTCGCCGAGGAAGATCCCCTGGCGCATCTCGCCGGATTCGCCGTCGATCTGCGCGGTGAGGTGGTGGCCGTCGTACAGGAACCAGGTGACGCGCTTCGCGTCGCCGCGGTACGTGACCTTCTTGATGCGCTCCCCGAACCCGTTGTAGGCGTAGGTCGCGAGAAGCGCGTCGTCCTCGAAGACCTTGATCGGACGACGCTCGCTGTCGTACTCGTAGCGAAGTCCTGCCCGCGCTCTTAGCGGGCTGCCACTCTCGGCGTAGTCGCGCGAGTCACGGGTCCGGATCGGCGACTCGGATGCGGTCGCATGGCCGCGCAGGGTGGTGCTTTCGAGCAGGCGATTTCCCCCGCCGTCGGGTGGGTAGGTGTGCGTCGTCGCCTCCGACGTGCCGTCCGCACGTTCGATCGAGTCGGCCGTGCGATTGCCGGTCGCGTCGTAGTCGAAGCGGTAGGTACTGTCACCGATCTCGGCGACGCTCAAGCCCTGCCCGCTGTAGCGATAGCGTCGCAGCGTTCCGTCGACGTCCAGGCCGACGATTCGCCCGCCGTCGTCGAAGGTGTACTCGAGCGCCATCACACGGTCGACGTCGAGAGAGACCAGGCTGCCGTCGACCGCGTACGTGCCGGCCGTCCGGAGCCCGTTGCCCGCGATGTAGCCGCTCGCGCCGTCGCTGGTGTCCTGGTCGATCTCGCCGACGAGTGTCTCCCGGGCCAGTCCGAACAAGGCGTCACGCGTGATCGCGCGGAGGGTGCCTCGGGCGGTGCCGGCTGTCTCGTCGCGGTAGTGGTAACGGAGGCGTTGCCCATCCGGCAGTGTCTTGTGCGAGATACGACCGTTGGCGTCGTAGCGGTACGCCGTCTCGAACCGCCGCTCGTCGAGGATGCGCGCGTGACGGGTCAGGCGGCCTTCCCCATCGAAGGAGAAGCGCTCGGTCGTGTCGGGCGCGACGCTCTCGATCAGCTGACCGTGGTCGGGGTCATAGGCGTAGGTGTACGCGCCGTCAGGGCGCACCTTGCCGATCATCCTGCCGGCGGCATCCCATCTGTAGCGAATGAAGGCACCGTCGGCATCTCGTTTCTCGGTGCGGTTGCCGGCAAGGTCGTAGCGGTACCGCGTCGTGCCGGTGTCCGGCGCGACGTGCGTCACCACGCGGCCGAAATCATCGGCGATATACAGGGTTCGGTTGCCGCGCGCATCGACGAGCGCGATCTCGTTACCCGCCGCGTCGTGTTCGAAGGCGGTGCGGCGCAGCGACACGTCATCGTCGCCCCCGATGTCGCCGGGCTCGGTGACGCTCGCCAGCGCGCCGAAGGCCCCGTAGTCGAGGTCGACTTGCTGTCCGGTCCCGGCGTCGGTGACCGTCGACAGACGTCCGGCCTCGTCGTAAGCCCTGTCGAGCGTTCGAGAGCTGGCGTTCCCGCTCGCCGTCACGGTCTCGGTGCGGGTGCCGGCGACACGCCCCAATGCATCGAACAGCGTGTTTACCGAGCGGATCATCGTGCCGTCGCTGCCGAGTTCCGTACTGCCGGTGCGCCGACCCTCGCTGTCGGTCTCGATGTCGGTACGACGTCCTTTCGCATCGACCAGCGCACTCAGCGTTCCGGCGTCGTCGTAGTGCAGGCGGCTCGTCGCACCGTCCGGACTCGTGAAGCTCGTCAATCGACCTTCGGCATCGTAGGCGAAGCGAATGACACGTCCGCGCTGCTCGACGCGAACCGCCTGATGCGTGGGTCCGTACTCGACCGTTACAGTTCTCTGCTGTCCGATGCGGAAGGCGGTCACACGGCCCAGCTCGTCGAACGCGGTCAGCGCGAGCGTCGGGGCGTCAGGCAGCCGGACCGCCACCGGGCGCTCGCGCGCGTCCCAGTCGATCGCCATGATATCGGCGACGTCGTCGCGCGGGCCGTCGATGCTGACGAGTCGAGCGCCCTCGTAGGTGCGCGTCGTCGTCCGTTCGATCGGCCGGTAGTCCGCGACGACACCGGGCACCGTCGCGTCGCTGACCGGTGACCAGCCGCTTTCCGTGATCGTGATCGGGCGGCCGGCCTCGTCGCGCTGGATCGCGATGACCTTTTCACCGTCCGGATTGACGCTCGGACGGACAAGGTTTCGCGGCACGAGATCGGTGCCGTCGTACTCGGTGCGCTCGACGAGTCGACTCACGCCGGATGGGTCCGTGCGTCTGATCTCGGCGATGCGTCCCTGCTCATCCCACCGGTAGTCGACTTGTCCGCTGTCGATGGCGGTTCCCAGTCCGGTGGTTCGCTGGCTACCCAGACGGCCTGCATCGTCGTAGGTGTAGGCGATGCCTGTCGGCGGACAGGTCGCGCAGCCCGGACCGCTCGACGAGAGCAGTTGCGGATCGCCGCCGACGGCGGGGCGACGCCAGACGTAAGTGCTTACCTGCCCGAGGCTGTCCGTGACGCGAGTCTCGACCCTCTCCCCGTCGAGCACCTGCTGCTCGTCGGGATGTTCGAGCGTGACGCGCTTGGTGCCTCCCGCGTGTTCCGAGAGGCGGGCGCGTCCGAATTCGTCGTAGGCCCAGGACGCGATGCGTACGCCGGTCCGTTCGGTCAGACCGGTGAGGTGGTTCGGCCAGACGGTATCCTCGTAGTGGTACTCGCGCGCCGTGCCGTCCGGGTAGCGGACGCGGGTAAGGTTCTTGCGCTCGTCGTAGTCATAGCCGATCACCTGCCCGTCCGGCAGGGTCACTTCGTGCAGCGTACCCGGCTGCGGACGATGGCGTGCACTCTCGAATCCGTCCAGGCCACGGCGACCCGGGGTGTAGTGGAATCGGAGCACGCGGCCGGTCTCGTCCGTAACGCTCGCGAGCTTCTTGTCGCGGTACATCAGCGAGAGGCGGCGTTGGTCCGGCCAGTCGATCTCGACCAGGAAGCTTCCCCGAAAGCGCAGACGCCGCCCGTCGGGCAGATGCCAAAGGTGCTCGTCATCGACGAGCAGGAGGTGTCCTTCGTTCATCGCGCCCGAGCGAAGGAGCTCGTGACCGTCTTCGTCCTGACCGTCCGGCTCGAAGCGAAGTCTGCTGCCGTTGCTCTGGACGATCTCGCGCGCGCCATGCCCGGCGTCGAACAGCGCGACGCTGTAGCTGTGATGCCAGCCCTGGCCCAGGCCGACGTTGAAGTCCGCGTTGGCGCTGTCGTAGCTGCGATTGAGAACGAGCTCGCTGCCCGGTACGGCGTGGTCGGTTTCGCGCTGGTGCTTGCTGCCGTCGAAGAGGCTGATCGGGTTGCCGACAGTAGATTGCGGCATGATCCCGTCCGGCGCACGGCCCGGATCGGTCGCGACGGCCTCCGTACAAGGCGAGGTGTCGGGGCCATCGGTGCCGGCATCGCAGCCGGTGTCGGCCGCCGGGGCACCGTCGTCAGCTTGTGCATGACTCACGGACAACGTCAGCAGGCCGGTCAGTACGAGAATCAGCGTGCGCCGCGACACGTGAACCGCGCGACTCCCGACGCCAGCGTGATTTCTCCCGTTCAGCATATCGGTGATGCCGGTGGTGGCTCGTCGTCGCCGCCGAAGGGACTCGACGCGACAGGCGCGATCGGTTGGTCGACCAGGCAGGCGTTAGTCGGGGTGGCGATGAGCACGGGGCTCGAACCGAGCCCATCCGCGCCACAGCTCGGGTCTTCGTCTGGCTCGCCTTCACCGTCCCCATCGGCATCGTCCTGCGGGTTCGGATCGCCCTCTGCATCGGTCGGCGGCGTGGCGTCCGCCGGGTCCGCCAATGTGTCCGGTGTACCGGTCGCCGGAGGCGCTGCGTTCGCCACCGTCACGGACTCAGACCAGGCTTCGGACTGCATGCGCACCGTCGCGACCGACTTCAGGGGAATGCGGTTGGTCTGGTAGTAGATCGTGTCGCCCGAGGGGATCGTCCCCACCCTCATGAGATTGGCGATCATCCTTCCGGCGAAGGGCACCTTCAGTTCGAAGCCGTGCGTCACCTCGATCTTGAGCAGGTTCGCATCCTGCAGGCTCTGGCCGGAGGTCCCTCCCGTCGCCCTGGACTGATGGCGGAGGTGGCTATTGGGAATGACGGTCCGGTTCGTGACCTCGAGGCTCGGCTTCCCGTGATCGGCGAAGCTCGCCTCCGTCGGGTTCAGTATGTTCAGGCGCGTGGGCGGACCGACGCTCCCGTCGAGGTTGACCGGGCTGTCGATCTCGACGATCGAACGCGCGATGGCGACCGAGGCCATCTCGAGCGAGCCGTCACCACCGAGCAGTGGGGCGAGGCGGGCGCCGAGTTCCTTCCTCATCGGGCCCGGCTGCGCATTCCTCGTGGCGCCGGTGCGCGCCGCCTCGAGCGTCGCGTAGTTCAGGATGGTCTTCGCGTGGTAGATGAGCCCGGCCTGGACGGTGCCGAGCCCCAGGAACATCAGGAGCGGTACGACGATGATCGTCTCGACCGTCGAGGCCCCGCCCTCACGGCATGCAGCGAGCGGGTGGGCCGAGCGGCGGGCCAAGCGGCGGGCCGAACTGCGGTCCGCGCCGTCGCCCGGGCAACGTGATCGTCGCCGCGGTGTCATCGGGCGACCGCCGGCGTCGCTTCGTCCTCGAAGCGACCGTGAATCAGAAACTCGCGGGCGGTC
>Ga0114956_1002777_pt1 | contig 13708 bp, 13 predicted proteins | sample MaitaG_FD_87304 | JGI IMG/M metagenome (GOLD analysis project Ga0114956, IMG submission 87304) | Marine algal microbial communities from Maine, USA - Maine_Asex2 metaG | ecosystem: Host-associated > Algae > Red algae > Unclassified | place: Maine, USA | collected 2015-01-05 | reverse complement strand
GCAGGTGGAAAACAACCGATGCATAGAAATGACCTAGTTGTAATCTTCAATGGAGAATTATACAATCATAAAGAGGTAAGAGAAAAATATAACTTACAGTGTTCATCAAATTCAGATACAGAAACCTTACTCGCTGCTTATGAAAAGTATGGTACAAAAGCACTTAGCTTTTTTGATGGGATGTTTGCAATTGCTCTATATGATAAAAGAGAACGTAAAATCGTTTTAGCCAGAGATAGAGCTGGCAAGAAGCCACTATATATTTATAAAAAGAATGAGGAGATAGTTTTTGCTAGTGAATTACGCGCTCTCCAAAATATTGTGAAGTTAGAGTTAGACAAAAAATCAATCAGTAGTTATTTCAGGTTTGGGTTCATGTATAATCAAGAGACACCCTATTCAAATGTCCAAGAACTACAGGGAGGTCATTATGCAGTTATTGATACAGAAACAGCTAGTCTTGAAATAAAAAAGTGGTGGTCAATCGACTCTTTTTATGCTACTGAAAACAACCTAGATTTTCAAGAGAGTATGTCTCAGGTGGATGATATATTGATAAATAGTGTACAACGTAGAATTGATTCTTCAGACCTTGAAGTGGGTTCGTTTTTGAGTGGTGGAATTGATAGTGGCTTGGTGACAGCTATTGGTGCACAGATACAACCAAACATAAAAACATTTACAGTCACCTTCAACGGACAGTATGATGAGGCACCACTTGCTAAACTTGTATCAAATAAATACAATACGGATCACACTGAAATAAACATAGATTTTAATGACCTAGAATCGGACATTATAAAAATAATTACAAATTACGGTGAACCCTATTGTGACAGTAGTTCTATTCCTAGTTACTATGTCTCCAAAGCTGCTAAAGAACATATTACTGTAGTGCTGAATGGAGATGGAGCTGATGAACTCTTTGGTGGTTATCGTAGATACGTTCCTTTTAAACACGCTAACTTTTTTAATTTATCTCCAAGCAAGAAAAAACTGATAGAGTTTCTCTTTAAAAGTTTGCCCACCAGTAATACTAAAAAATCTTATTATAACTATTTATACAGATTGTTAGATTTTGCAAGGAAGGATGGTCCAGATCTATACTTAAGCGCATCTTCAGATATCTTTGAGGGATACCAAGAAAACTTAAATGCAGATTCTATTTCATCTAATTTTATAGGAGATTTCGAACGAATAGTGTCAAGTTCAAATAGTAGCTTGAAAAAAATTATGGAGCTTGATTTTAACACCATCTTATTTGGAGATTTACTTGTTAAAATGGATATAGCGACTATGGCACATTCATTAGAAGGAAGAAGTCCTTTTATGTCTAAAGAGATGTTAGAATTTGCACCAACGATAAACGATAAATTTAAAATCAATAAGAAACAAACTAAATTTATTTTACGTGAGCTTGGAAGAAAGTACATGCCAGCGGAATTAATAGATCAACCCAAAAGAGGTTTTGAAATTCCATTAAAAGATTGGGTAAATACAAATTTGAAAGAAGTTATATTTTCTTATTTAGATGCCGATTGTTTATCGGGCGAATTTGTGAATAGAAGTTTTATTGAAAGATTGAAATACAAAGGAGATGAGTTTCCACAAGAAAAACGAGCAAAGATGTTATGGTCATTGTTTTCGTTTGAGGTTTGGTATAGGAATTTAGCGAAGCACGCGTGATAGAGAATAAACGAGAATCCATAAAGTTAATGAGGGTGACAACAGTGCCGCAATCATTAGAATTTTTATTGCAAAATCAAATGCTATTTTTCAAATCAAAAGGTCTCGATGTAAGTATGGCTAGTGCAAATGGAAGTTCTGTTGAAAAACTTGTGGTTTCCCAGGGCTGTCCACATTTTGAAATCCCTTTTACAAGAAAAATTACGCCTATAAATGATCTAGTTGCATTGTATAAAGTCATCAAATTGTTTAGGAAAATAAAACCAGATATTGTACATAGCCATACACCTAAGGCAGGATTGTTGTCAATGATAGGCGCTTATTTAGCAGGCGTGAAAATTAGAATGCATACAGTAGCTGGACTGCCCCTCATGGAATCAAAAGGAGCGAAAAAATCACTTTTAACTTTAATGGAAAGATTAACATATAGTTTCAGCACAAATGTCTATCCAAATAGTTATTCACTTTTAGATTATATAGACAAGAATATCTATAGTAATAAAGAAAAGATGAAGGTGATTGGATATGGTTCTTCTAATGGAATTGATTTGCAGCGATTTAACTCTGAAAATTTAGATTCAGAAAAATTGGAACATATAAAAGATAAAATTAATTATGATCCTGAATGCTTCTATTTTATTAGTATTGGCAGGGTTGTTAAGGATAAAGGAATAGAAGAAATAGTGACTGCTTTTCGAGAGATACATAGTGAATTCCCGCAGTCTAGATTAATTTTGTTGGGACCTTATGAAAATCACTTAGATCCACTATCTGAATCATCTGAAAAAGAAATAGAAAGGAACCCAGATATTTTTTCAGTTGGGTTTTCTTATGATGTAGAATACTACTTAGAACTAAGTAATATTCTTGTCCACGCTTCATACAGAGAGGGTTTCCCCAATGTATTATTACAAGCAGGTGCCATGAAAACAGCAATAGTTTGTTCTAAAATAATTGGAAATATTGATGTTGTTGATAATGAAAAAACAGGATTACACTTTGAGGTTAAAAATGCGCATGATTTAGAGCTAAAAATGAGAAAAGCAATTTCAGACTATTCACTTTTAAACGAATATGCAGAGAATTTATATCAGCGTATATCTGAAAAATTTGAGCGCGGCGGCATTCATCAAAACCTTTACGAAAACTATCTAGATATTTATAATAAGTCAATTTGCAAATGAAAGATCTTTATGTAATTGGAGCAGGTGGATTTGGAAAGGAAATTGTTCATCTAATACTACAATGTGAACTGTCATATAATTTAAAAGCTGTTGTCGATTATGAAGGAGGAAAAGAACTCATCGTAGAAACAGATACAATCCCTGTAATACCTGAGTCAGAATTAATGAAAACTGATTTATCAAAGTGTGGTGTAGTAATAGCAGTAGCTAGTCCAGAAGCAATGCAACGGATAAGTGAAAAATATAAAAAGAGAGGAGTTATTGATTTCCCAAATGTTATTCATCCAAGTGCATTAATAGCGAACTCATTGAAAAAAGGAGTTGGTAATATTATAGCTCAAAATGTAGTGATCTCAGTAGATGTAGAAATGGGGAACTTTAATGTGGTCAATCTTAGTTCTACAATAGGACATGATGTGAAAATGAATAACTATAATGTCATAAACCCTGGGACTAATGTCTCTGGAGGTGTTGAGATTAATGAATTAAACTTAATGGGAACAAATAGTACCATATTACAATATTTAAAAATAGGCTCTAATTGCACTATTGGCGCGGGTTCACTTGTTGCCAAAGACGTAAATGATGGAGAAACAATTATCGGAAACCCAGGTCGGGTGATGAGAAGAAAATAACGTTTATAAGTATGAATAATTTAGAAAAATTAAATGAAGCATTTGTAAATGCTTTACAGATCACGGATGATCAAGTAACAGATGCACTAAAATATCAAGAAATTCCAGAATGGGATAGTATTTCTCACATGGTTCTTATATCAGAAATTGAAGATACTTTTGATATATCTCTTGATACAGAAGATGTGATAGATATGAGCTCCGTTGCCAAAGCAAAAGAGATAATTCAGAAATACGAAATAAGCTTTGAATAATATGATGCTTCAAGGAAAAACCGCGGTCATCACAGGAGCTTCAAGAGGTATTGGTTTGTCGTGTGCAGAATTATTTGCAGAAAACGGTTCTGACTTAATATTAATTTCTCGTACTAAATCTGTGTTAGAAACAGTTAAAGCAGATTTAGAAAATCGCTTTGGTGTTAATGTCAAAGTCTTTGCAACCGATGTAAGAGACTATGAAGCCTTAAATGAGATATTTAAGTCCGTGAGGAAGGAAAAAATCCCTATACATATTCTCATTAACAATGCAGGAATCATGCAAGACGCAACTTTGCAAATGACAAGTTTGCAAATGATTCAAGATATGTATGAAACAAATGTTTATGGATCTATGTATTGTGCAAAATTAGCCACTAAATCAATGTTACGTTTAAGAAAGGGCTCAATAATCAATATAAGCTCTATTATAGGTACAAATGGAAACCTAGGACAATCAATTTATGGATCAAGTAAATCTGCTTTAATTGGTTTTACAAAGTCTTTAAGTAAAGAGTTGGCTTCCCTCAATATAAGAGTAAACGCTATCGCACCGGGGTTTATTGATACCGAAATGACCCAAGGAATGGATCCTAAGTTTTATCAAAAGAACTTGGAATCCATAGGAATGAAAAGATTAGGCAAACCTATTGATATAGCAAAAGTAGCTTTATTCTTCGCCTCAGATTTGTCGGAATATGTTACTGGGCAGACTCTGGGAGTGGACGGAAGCATGATAATTTAAAATCACTAGATGTCAATTCTTCTAGAAAAGATATTTAAAAAAACAACACTAAAGATATTGGACCCCAAGACAGATACATTGTATCTTTTTAAGGACCTTTCATTGTCACCAGTATATTCTGGAGCTCAGAAGAAACTTGCTTTTCTATATCTTGATAATTCTTTTGATTCACTAAATACTTTTTTTAGGTTTTATAAAAGCAATCTAATCGTAAGTCTGTTAAGTCCAGATTTAGTGGGCGAGTTTAAAGAAAATTTAGAACAACTGTATTCCCCTGACTATGTCTACGATCTTACTAGAGAAAGTTTAGAAGGGTATGAGGAAATAGAAAGCAAAGTATATGAGATAAAATATAGAACTACCACAATCACATTTGCAGATGAGATTAAGTTGCTTTTGAGCACTTCAGGAACTACAGGGTCTCCAAAATTTGTAAAGCTTTCTGAACGAAATTTATTATCCAATGCGCAATCAATAGCAGAGTACTTACCTATTGAGCATGAGGATGTAGTACCGCTGAACTTACCAATTTATTATTCATATGGACTATCCATTCTCAATTCTAACGCAATTGCGGGAGGCACTATAGTATGTGAAACAAAATCAGTTGTTGAAAAAGAGTTTTGGGAAAATTTTGATAAGTACAATTATTGTACGTTCGCAGGAGTACCAATACTATATCAAATGTTAAGTAGAATTGGCTTTTTGAAAAAAGACTATAGATCTCTAAAATATTTCACACAAGCAGGTGGTAAATTAAATCCAAAATTGATTAAGCAATTTGCAGAGTACGCTGCAAAATATGACAAAGAATTTTATGTAATGTATGGTCAAACAGAAGCAACAGCAAGAATGTCATATCTGGAGCCCTCTTATCTAAGTTCAAAGCCCGATTCTATTGGTAAAGCAATAAAAGGCGGTACTTTTCAAATTGACCCAGAAACGAGTGAGTTAGTATATGAAGGTCCAAATGTTTTTGGAGGGTATTGTAGTAGTCTTGATGACCTCTTAGATTATGAGCAAGATAAGGTCTTACATACCGGCGATATGGCTACACAAGATAGTGATGGGTTTTACTATATTATAGGTCGGATAAAACGATTTGCCAAAGTATTTGGAAAACGTATTAATCTCGATGAAGTAGAACAAATTTGTAAAAGACTTAGTCCAGATTTGATGATTGCAGCAATGAATAACCAGGATGATTCTAAGATTGTTTTGGCTATTGAGTCACCTGAGCAAGATTTTAGAAGTTTGAAAAAGGCAGTTTCTGATAAACTGAAAATTCATCCAACATATATATTAGTAAAGCTTGTGGAAACGATTCCACTAACAGCTAATGGTAAAATTGATTATAAAGCATTAAAATAAACAGAATGTCTATTACAAGTAACGTATACAAAAGACTTGGAAGCTTATTAAGCAAACATCATACTGGTTTGGTTAAGTTTAAAGAGGGAGATAAAACAAATGTGTTTAACCTAATAAAAAAGATTAAAGGAGAAAGGAAATTCCTGCTCAGATATACAGAAGCCTACAATTTGTACAGTATAACTAGAAACACAGCAAAAATAGACGGTGCAATTGCCGAAGTAGGTACTTTTAATGGTGCCTCAGCTAAACTTATCTCTCTAGCCAAAGGAAATAAACCTTTTTACATTTTTGATAGTTTTGAAGGCCTCCCACCAACAGAAGAAGTGGATGCGAAACACTTCCATGAAGGACAATTTCAATCAAATTTTGACGTAGTAAAAAAATATCTTTCAGAATTTGATAACGTACATATATATAAAGGCTTTTTTCCACAAAAAAATTCTGAAGCAGTAGAAAACGTTTCATTTTCTTTTGTACACTTAGATGTAGACCTGTATGATTCTACATTAAAATGTTTAGAGTTCTTTTACCCTCGACTTAATAAAGGAGGCTGCCTTGTAAGTCATGATTATTATGCAGAAGGCGTATACAAAGCGTTTAAAGAATTTTTTGCAGATAAAACTGAACCTATTATTGAGCTACCTGAAGATCAGGCAATGATAGTTAAACTCTCCTAAATCCGATATTCTCATCGATAAAAATAAATTATGTTGAATGTTTTTGATATAGAGCAATTCTCAATCAAGGATAAGAGCAAAGAACTATTTCCGCAGTTCTTAGAAATGCACCATTATCATAAGGAACATTGTGCAGAGTATCTTAGAGTTTCTAAAATCATTTTTAATGATATAGAGCCTAGTAGTATTGAGGAAATACCTTTTCTGCCAGTGAGTATTTTTAAGAACCATGCATTAAAAAGTATACCGGATGAAGATGTTTATAAAGTACTTAGCTCAAGTGGGACTACCGGAACAGTTCCAAGTAAAATTTATTTAGATAGAGATACAGCGAAAACACAAACCTTGGCGCTGTCCAAGATTATGACTCATGTCCTGGGTCAGGAAAGGCTACCAATGCTGATAGTAGATTCAAAAGCTGTATTGAAAGATAGAAAAGCTTTTTCAGCTAGAGGTGCAGGAATATTAGGTCTTTCTGTCTTTGGTAAAAAGCATGCTTATATTCTTGATGAAAACTACAATTTGGATACCGAAGCCTTAGATGCGTTTTTAGAAAAATATAATGGACAGAAAATTCTAATTTTTGGATTTACATTTATGGTATGGCAATATTTGTATCAGCAAGCATTTAAAAAAGATATAGATCTTTCTAAAGCGGTGCTTATACATAGTGGAGGTTGGAAGAAATTGCTATCAATGGCTGTTGACAATGCGACATTCAAAGCAAAATTGAAAGAGAAATTTGGCGTTGAAAAAATATATAACTTCTATGGAATGGTGGAGCAAGTTGGCTCTGTATTTCTTGAAAATGAGAAAGGATATTTACACTGCCCCAATTTTTCAGATATAATAATTCGAGACCCGAAAGATTTTTCTGTCTTGCCTAATGGACAAGAAGGACTCGTTCAAGTTTTGAGCATATTACCTAAAAGTTATCCTGGACATTCTATTTTAACAGAGGATATAGGTGTGTGTGTGGGAGAAGATGATTTGCCATGGAAAGGAAAGTATTTTAAAATCTTAGGTAGAGCCAAAAAGGCTGAACTTAGAGGCTGTAGTGATACATTTGCAGCCGGACAATAATTGGATATGCAAAAACTAGTTCCAGATTTTTTAGATTATGATATTTATGAGGAGGACTTAAATTTAGAGTTTCCTTTAGATGTTTTTGACGAAAGAGTAATTGAATTCTTAAATGATGTTGCAAAGCAAATTTTAAGGGATACTAGAATTAATAAGATCCCTCCTATTACGGCGCTTGCATTTTGGATGAGGAAATCGAATATTCGAGCTATAGTAAAAGAAAATGAACATCTAAAAAAGACTACTGTATTTGTAAGTGGACCGTTAGGAAATGTATTTCATATTTGTCCATCTAATGTTGATACTATGTTCTTATATAGTCTAGCTATTTCGATGTTGATGGGAAATCGTAACATTCTCAGAATATCTGAGAGAGTAGATGATCCAGCTATTTATGAAATATTCGCAATTATTAACCAAGTCCTGCAGAAAGAGGAACACAACGCGTGTAAGGATTTTATATGGATGTACAAATATGGTCATGAGGATAAATGGAATACAGCCTTTTCGAAATTAGCACAAGCAAGAATAATTTGGGGAGGGGATCAGACAGTAAAGCACTTCAAACAGATAACTGTGAATCCAAGGTCTAAAGATTTGGTTTTCGCAGATCGGGTTTCTTTGTCAATTATTAAAGCAGATCATTTTATTTCAGCTTCTGAAGAAAATAAGCAAACATTCGTTAAGTTGTTTTATAACGATGCTTATACGTTTGATCAAAAAGGATGCTCTTCGCCACAGTCAATCTTTGTTTTACATGATGGAGATATTTCGGAATTTATAGAGGACTTTGGGAATAGATTAGGGAAGTTAGCGGAACAAGAATATAACCATGACGATGCCTCTATGGCAAGTCTAAAATTTAATCAACTAGCATCAGATGCTATTGATTCAAATATAACTTCCTATAAAAATCATACGGTCAATTTATTATTAGCAAAAGCTGCAAAAGAAAAAACCTTACATTCATGTGGAGCTGGTTATTTTTATTTATACCAGTTGGAATCGTTAAGAGCTTTAGATAAATATATAAATCCGCAAATACAAACAATTACGTATTACGGTCTTTCTGACAATGAATTGAATAGCATAGTTGATCTTTCTAAAGGGAAAGGCGTGGATAGGATAGTTCCTGTCGGTCAAGGACTCAACTTTCACTATATATGGGATGGGTATAACCTGCCATATGAACTGTGTAATTTAAAATCAGTGATAAAATGATTATAAAGCTAATTTATTACAGGATTAATTATTAATATGAATTACAAACCAAATGGAGATATTTAAATTACGCACCTCTAATATCTATCTGATTTTTGACGAAAAGGAACAAGTAGCCAAAAGCAGAAAAGACTTATACGAAAATGTGTTTTGTTTCGAAAAGATAAAGTATTCTAAATAAGTATATTATGCTAAAATTACCGACAAGACTTTCAAAACCTAGAACTTCTGGAATTACAGCAGTACATGATGTAAGAGAGAACATTGGGGCACTAAAGAACATATTAGCAGATTACTCGAGCTATATAGATATAGCGAAATTAGGAGTTGGGTCTGCATATGTAACACCTAAATTGCAGGTTAAAATTGATTTGTATAAATCTCATGATATAGAGGTCTATTTCGGAGGGACATTATTTGAGAAGTTTTACTATCAGAAGAAACTTAAGGAGTATAAGCAATATATGAAAGACCATAATGTCTCTTGGGTTGAGATTTCTATGGGAACTATTGATATTGCTTTAGAGGAAAGAGTGGATCTTGTCAAGGAATTTAATGAAGACTTCACAGTGCTCTCAGAGATAGGTTCAAAAGATGGAGAAGCAATTATGCCACCATCAGTATGGATCAATGAATTAAATACCTTATTAGAGGCTGGGTGTGAGTATGTAATCACAGAGGGAAGGAATTCTGGTACGGCTGGAGTGTATAGGCCTAGTGGAGAGATTCGGACAGGATTAGTTGCTGATATTGTTTCGAATGTTCCATCTGAAAAAATTATTTTTGAAGCTCCACAACCAAAGGCGCAAATGTTCTTCATCAATCAGGTAGGGGCAAATGTAAATTTAGGAAATGTAAATCCGAACGACTTATTACTGCTAGAAGCACAACGATCAGGTTTGAGGAGTGAAACGTTTTTTCTAAAGTAGAAAAGCAAGAAACTATTAGACAGTTTACATTCATACGACACCTGCCTACACATTATAATCGAAAAGGGATATTGCAAGGAAGCCGTGACATTCCCATTGATATTATAAGCAAGGAGAATTTGAATACAATTCTTAAAAATAAGAAAAAACTTTCTGAACTTACGTTTGATAAAATTTTCTGTTCTTCGTTAATGCGTACACATGAGACAGCGATAATACATGGGTACCAGAATTTTAATATTGACAAGAGATTAGATGAGTTGAATTTTGGAAAATATGAGGTTAGGCCTAAAGTAGAAATGCAGACCGATGTTATGCAACTTTGGAAAAATAATCCGAAAGAACTTGTTCTAGGAGAACCGATATCCGATTTTTTCAATAGGATTGATGATTTTATCGAAAACGTGGAAGCGCAAAAGATTTTAATCTTTAGCCATGGCGCTGTAATGCGCTATCTAAAATCCAAGTACATTTTAAATAACAGTTCTCTTATGAACCAAATTAGTATTGCAAACGGAGAAATCCTAGAACTCAGTATCAAAAGTTAATGATGAAAAAGTATATAAACACCTTTCGATATGCTCTTAAAATTCCGTTTAATAAGCAGCACGTAGCAGCTTTGGAAAAAGGGATCTTGGAAGAACAAAAATCACCTAAACGAACAGATATTATTAATCATTTACTTTCAAAGTTTAATAGAAATACAACGTATTTGGAAATTGGAGTAAGAAATCCAGACGCCAACTTTAATCATATTAAAGCGCATAAAAAATATAGTGTTGATCCAGGTTTAGAGTTTGCGGAGAACCCGGTTGATTTTCCGCTTACAAGTGATGCGTTCTTTGATCAACTGAGTGATGGTAAGGTCTTAGATAAAGCAATTAAATTCGATGTTGTTTTTATAGATGGACTCCATCTTGCGGAACAAGTAGATAGAGACATTACAAATGCATTGGAATATATTCAGGACGATGGCTTCATTGTATTACACGATTGCAATCCGCCTACCTCATGGCATGCGCGTGAAGACTATAGTGATCATTTATCACCTGCACGTGGGCAGTGGAGTGGAAGTACATGGAAAGCTTTGATGAAGTATAGAACAGTGTCAGATCTACAATCTTGTTGTATTGATACAGATTGGGGGGTAGGAGTGATTTCCAAAACACAAAAAGTAGGCAATAGTATAGAAACCACTAATCCATTTTATGAATATACCGTATTGGAGAAAAATAGAAAAGAGTTATTAAACCTAATAAGCTTTGAAGAACTTAAACAAAGAATTGAAGACTAAGAAAACCATAGCAATAATTACAAATGTTTCAAGGAACGTCTTCTTGTTCAAAATGCTATTGCTGAAAAACTTAAAAAAAGCGGGTTATAGAGTAATTGTATTTGCTTCAGATAATGGTTCTATTGATGAGATTAAGAAAGTTGCAGATGAATTTATTGAATACGATATTTCTAGAACTGGATTAAATCTTTTAAAAGAATATGGGACATACAAAACCTTAAAAGGTCTTGTAGCAGAAAAGAAAATAGATCTAGTAATGAGCTTTACTATCAAACCAAACATTTATTCTAATCTGATCTTTAAAGATTCTTCTGTAAAAGTGATTAATGTATTGAATGGTAGAGGCAGAGTGTTTGACGGCACAAGACCGTTCCGAAGATTTGTAATTGGAGCCTTAGGGAAAATGTCGTACAAGCATAGTGATTGTATCTATTTAAATAACCCATCTGATCTTACGTACATGACAGAAAATGGGTACTTGCCAAAGGAGAAGTGTAGAATTATTAAAGGAGAAGGCTTAGACATCAGTCGCTTTATTAGCCAGAAGGAAAAGAACTTTGATCAGATTAAGTTTTTATATATAGGAAGATTAATGAAATCTAAAGGAGTTGAAAATCTGATAAATGTTGGCCTTGAACTCAAAGGAAAATATCCGAATGTACGTGTGCAACTAGCAGGCCTGCCTATAGAAGGAGATAGTGATTCTGTTGATAAGGAATGGTTGGATCAATTAACAGCCGAAGATAAAATAGACTATTTTGGCTGGATCGATGATCCAAGGCCATTGTATGATGATTCAAATTGTGTGGTCTTAGCTACACATTATAATGAAGGAATGCCAATGAGTCTTATGGAAGGCGCAGCTATGAAGACACCCATCATATGTTCTGATATAGATGCATGTCTGCAGACTGTAGAAGATAATGTTACAGGATTAGTATGCAAGGCAAATGATAAGGAAAGTCTCAGACAGAAGATGGAGGAATTTATTTTGCTGAGTGATGAAGAGAAGATTGCGATGGGATTGGAAGGTAGAAGGAAAGCGGAAAGTGACTTTGATGCAAATAAGTTATTTGAAGAATATCATGTAGTGATTAAGAAATTGTTACAAGAAAAGAACGGTTGAAGGCATTTGTAGTACATAGCAGAAGGACGGGACTTGGAATTATCCGTTCTTTAGGAAAAGAGGGTGTTGAGATATATACGGCCGATGTTTATAAAGCAGAAGGCTTCTATTCTAAATATACCAAGAAGGGTTTTGTTATACCTAATCTCATTGATGTAGGAAATGAAAATCTTGTGAATAAATTTCTTGAGATTGCTAAAGAAATAGATCCTGAGAAAACAAGACCATATTTATACACTGGTAGTGATGACTATCTTATGTTTTTTGTTAAGCATTGGGATACCTTGTCACATTATTATAGAGCATCCTTTGAAACAGATTTATCTAAGCTAAAACCCTGTATTGAGAAAAAAGGTATGTACAAGATTGCGGAAAATGCACAAGTACCTATTCCGTTTACGTATTATAGTCCAGTTGATACAAAAAGAATAAATTCATTTCCTGTAATAATAAAACCTAGTCTAAAGAAGACGGATACAGTTGATGTAATTAAACAAGCATTTAGAATTGCATTTGCTGAAAACGAATCTCAACTACAAGTACATATTGACAAGCTCGAACGAATCAATGTACCATATGTCGTGCAACAGTTTATTCCGGGAGGAGATGATACGCTTTATACTGCAGGACTTTTTGCTTACAAAGGTGAAGTAAAAGCCATAGGGACTGGCAGAAAGCTAAGACAATATCCACCCAGTTTAGGTGAATGTTCTTTAGGCGAACTTGTTGAAGCGCCAAAGCTTAAAACCTATGCAATTTATCTACTGAAAGAGGCAGGCATCACAGGGATATGTCAAGTTGAGTTTAAAAAACATGAAGACGAGTACTATCTCATGGAAATAAATCCTAGACCCTGGAGTTGGATTTCTTTAATGGATTATGCAGGTTTTAACTTGCCATGGATTGCAATGGAGACAATTGAGGGACGTAAAACAACTAAAGTGTATAAACAGAAAAAGAACAAAGGGACATGGATGTTTCCTATGATGGATCTGAAGTATAACGTTATGATCAATAGGAATAGAAATTTCTTTGGCTACCTCAAGGATATCTTTACTGCAGATAAACTTGCCTTTTTTACTTGGAGGGACATAAAGCCCGCATTTGTACATGTGTACTTTGCTTTTTACTATGAATATATTTTACCTTTTAGAAAGGGTAGAAAGAGAAATAAAGCAAAAAAATAGGCATTATCAATGTCGATTTTAGCTGTATAGATGATGGATTGCTAACTGCAAGACCCTTACAAAAAAGATAGAAAAACTAACTTTTGACGAGTTCAAAAGAATCAAAAAACTTACCTCTCGTTAGCATTATGATACCCACCTATAATCAGGCAGAGTTCATTCAAGATGCTATTCGCAGTGCATTGAGTCAGGACTATTCCAAAAAAGAAATTATCGTTTGTGATGATTGCTCTACGGATGGTACGTATGATCTGCTGCAAAATAAGTTTCCTGAGCAAGTCAAAATCTACAGAAATAAGGTAAACAAAGGTCG